>LNAP01000672.1_pt1 | contig 37793 bp, 33 predicted proteins | sample 602601 | NCBI WGS metagenome assembly LNAP01 (sample SAMN02440304, study PRJNA202911) | soil metagenome | biome: Subtropical and temperate rainforests or woodlands; isolation source: soil samples (1 kg each in a 20% v/v slurry with milli Q water) were... ... | reverse complement strand
CCTCACTTTCATCGTTTCGGTTGGGGTCGGGGTCTTCGAGGTCGGGCTCGCACTGCGTGGTAAACAGGAACTCGGTTTGAGTCCATATCAGATTGCACTTATGTTCACCGAATGCAGCTTGGTCATGTTTGTGATGCAGGCTATCGCATTCTCGCCCTGGTTCAAGCCGGACACGACCCGTTGGCTCATCGCCCCCGCGCTCTCTGTGCTAGCTGCCGGATTGTTTCTCGTGCCATGGGCGTCTGATTTTAAGTTGATGCTGGTCGTGATCGGTGCGGTTGCGGCCAGCGCTGGCATTCTGTCGCCGATCCTTACCTACTGGATCTCAGCCAAGGCCGGAAGCGAACAGGGCTGGGAACTCGGCAAGCAAACGGCAGCGTCCAGTCTTGGGACAACCCTGGGATCGGCTGCGGGTGGAATCCTCTACAGCACTGTATTTCTACCTGGTGCCTCTTTCGTCTTGAGCGCGAGCCTCGCAATGCTGGGCTTCCTGTTAAGCCTCGGGTTGCCGCGTTTACTTATGAGTTCCAGCCCCTTTTCTCGTCCGATATCCGTTAGATTGAGCACGAAAAAGTGAAGATGAGAAAGGCGTGGGAGTCCGGTTTTACCCGAAAAAATGTGCTTATCTCGCTCACGAACTAATGCTCAATGGATGTTTATGATGCTGGAGTTCGGATGTTCGAATACCTATAACTGCGTTATACGATCTGAGCAACTCTGACAAGACCAGGCCTTCAGGACTCATCTGGGCTGGTTGACGGACAGCCAAGCCGCGAAGGCAGGGTCGCTCACACCACGGGACTCCCTTCAGTCCCCTCCCCCAAAAACCACCTTAGTATTTTTGCGCCTACCGGGGATCAGATCGCTATGGCGTGTGTGAGCCTTGATCATTTAAACTATACCCCCCTATAGTATATATTGATCTCAAGGTGCAATCATGAGTCACACCATCCAGGACAAGAAAAAACTCTTGAATCGTGTCAGTCGCATTCGTGGTCAGCTCGAAGCGATTGAACGTGCGCTGCACGAGGAGCGTGATTGCATTGAGGTACTCCAGCAAATCACCAGTTGCCGGGGTGCCATGAATGGTCTCTTGACTGTGGTGTTGGAGGACCATATCCGCACGCATTTGATTGATGCGGATTTTGCTGACGGCAAGGAGCCAAATGATGCCAAAGAGCAACTGATCGAAATCGTCCGCAGCTATTTCAAGTGAAATCAATATGAATAACCTGTACGAAGCACCGTTTGATGTCGGTCATGACCACGTCTTTTTAGGCGTGGGCCATGAAAAAAACGAGCGCAAGACGTGGGCTGTGATTGCACTGTGCACGGCTATGATGTTGGCCGAGATCATCGGTGGGAACCTGTACGGTTCGCTGGCACTGGTCGCAGACGGCCTGCATATGTCCACACACGCCGGTGCCATGTTGATTGCTGCACTGGCCTACACCTATGCGCGCAAACACGCCAATGATCGGCGGTTCGTGTTTGGTACGGGCAAGCTCGGTGATCTAGCGGGCTTCGCCAGTGCCATCATTCTCGCGATGATCGCCTTACTGATAGGCTACGAAGCCGTTTCCCGTTTCCTGTCCCCGGTACCCATCCATTTCAGCGAAGCCATTCCGATTGCCGTCGTTGGCTTGGCTGTAAATATTGCCAGTGCCTGGCTGCTGAGCGGTGCAGATCATGGACATGACCACGGGCATAGCCATGGACACAGTCATGGGCATGCCGAAGGCGATGAACATGACGACCATCATGAAGAGATGCAGCGTATTGTCACTTCTGATGGGGTGTTCGAGCTGTCGATCTTCGAAGAGGGTGTTCCGCCTGTGTTTCGCTTTGCCTCCGAAGGCTCAGGCCCCTTGCTCTCGCCAAGCGATGTCACAGTTACAACGATACGCCAGGACGGGTCTCGGCAAATCTTTAACTTTCAGCAGAAAGCCGGATTTCTGGAATCCACCAGCGACATTCCGGAGCCGCATGGTTTCAAGGTGGCCGTTGCCCTGCCATCGGGTGAACAGATCGTCGAATTCACGGAGCATGCTCATGACGACCATGGCGTGGACAGCCGCGACCACAATATGCGAGCTGCTTATATTCACGTTATTGCGGACGCAGCCGTGTCGGTTATGGCCATCGTCGGCCTGCTGTTGGCACAAGCATTTGGTTGGCTGTGGATGGATCCGCTGGCCGGTATCGTTGGGGCACTCGTGATCGCCAACTGGTCCTACGGACTGATACGCCAGACCGGCGCGATCTTGGTGGATGCCAGTGCAGACACTCGGATTGAAGGCAAAATCAGGACGGTCATTGACGACGCTGGTGACGAACTGGTGGATTTGCATGTTTGGCGGCTCGGCCCGGGGCATCTCGGAGCAGTGGTTTCGGTCGTCACACGCGAGTCGAATCGCACCTCGCAGTTTTACCATCAGCATCTTGCCCAATTCAAAGGGTTGTCCCATCTCACGGTTGAAGTGCATTCGGAAGCGGAGGTCTGAGCAATGGCTCTCAAATCCCCTTGCACCGAAGTCTGTAAATTCGATGGCAAGACCACTCTTTGCGTAGGCTGCTTGCGCACCCTGGAGGAAATTCGCGGCTGGAAGAAAATGACGGATCATCGCCGTCATCAGATAATCAACGAGCGTTCAAAGCGGGTAGCAAAATTGCAGCGAGAAGTGACCTCCCGATAGCTTGAATGCAGCTTTTTGCGGCGGTCCAAACGCACAATGCGCCGCGAGCGTCGATTTGGGTAGCAGCGTAGGTTGGCAGTTACTACTGGTCGATAATCGCAGCAAATGAGGGTCAATGCACTTTCACCCAAGCGGGTCGGTAAACGTCGCTTATCACGAAAACATCATCGTAACTTACCCACTCATGGCCGGCGTGGGAACTTCCACCATGGGGGTAGCCGTAATTCAATCCCTGAGTTTTCCCTGCTAATCTAGTTTCACAATCAACAGGATGGGACGGAGTTTGATGTCATTCGTAGACAAGTTCATTGCTGAGATTTTGGCGCTTGAGGTCGGGCTTTATCATGCTTACGCACGCATGGAGGCCAGGACAGACACCGAAGCTTTGCATGATCTCAGAATCAATCTACGACGCATCAGAAGCTTACTTCGGCCATTGCGTGACATCGAAGGCATCGCAGGACTGAACGAAGCTGCCGCCGATGTGGGCCGTCTGACAACCCCTGTGCGGGATCTTGAGGTGTTGATCGAAGAGCTTGAGGCGCGGGGCTTTGTGCAACTCGCTCAAACACGAAAAGCGAGGCTGGATAGCAGTTATAAGCACGTTGTCAAAAACCGTTCGCGCAGTCATCTCTTTGCTCAGCTGGACGAGTGGACTTCAACGTTTAGAAGCGCTGAGCGTGCTGGCGAGCTGAACAAGATAGAAAAGAAAATTGCTGGCCGTTTACAGAAGCAAATCGAGCGACTGAAAGCCGCGCTAGCGGACTCGCAATATGATCGCCATCAGTTAAGAGTCCTAGTTAAGCGCACGCGTTATCTATCCGAGGCCTTCCCTCAGCTTTCACTCATGACTGTTGATGCAGCCGCTGCGCTCAAGTCGGTGCAGTCAGCCTTGGGTTCATGGCATGACCATTTTCAGTGGTGCCTCAAAGCTGAGGAGCAGGAGGATCTGCAACCGCTTAAACATAACTGGCAAACAGCCGCTTCTGCTGCATTGTCAAAGGCAGAAGCTCAGTTGACGATGCTTCTTGGGCTACTTTCAAAAACGTAGCCCATAAAAAAGGCCGCCTTCAATGGCAGCCAACAGTGTGAAGTCCCATGCTGAGACAACGTGAGTATGCCTAACTAAATACTGCGATTTTATGACAGTTCGACCAATGGTCTGCGATAGCTAACAGGCAAAAGATGAGGAGCCTTGATTCGGGCCTCCAGTTGCTCGACAAAGGCCTTTGCTTCCTCGTAGGTACGGAATTTCACGTGCCACCTATCCAACGTCACTCCGCAGCGCCCATCCAACCCGACTTTTTCAATCTTGATCAGCACTCGTTGAGTCCTTTCAAAAGTGTGGTGACTGGCGCCTCCCTCTGGCAATGCCATAACTACCTCCAAGGTTCTCCTTTGGGGTGTAGAGCGGTGCAGGCCACCTATTCCTTGAGCTGTTCAAACCAATAGTTTACGATCAATCATATCCCCCCAGGGGGGATGCCTAATGTTTCCCGTTTGCTCGTAGTCGAAGACTCCGGAACACTCGGTAGAAGCCCAGCAACTCATTCGACAACGATGAACGTAGTCCCTGAAACCGACATCGTGAAACGTATTTGTCATAAAGACCGTTGGCCATTGCGCTTGGCCACCTGAGGCGTCACATGCTGAAAATCCTAGCCAACCGAACCTACCGCCATCTCTTCTTGGCCCAGGTGATTGCACTCGTAGGGACTGGCCTCGCCACTGTTGCACTAGGCCTACTGGCGTTCGATCTCGCAGGTGCACAAGCGGGCGCTGTCCTCGGTACAGCGTTGGCAATCAAAATGACGGCTTACATAGGCGTTGCCCCGATTGCAGCAGCTTTTGCAGAGCGTCTGCCTCGCAGGGCGATGCTGGTCTCATTGGATTTGGTGCGGGCCTTGGTCGCGCTTGCTCTGCCGTTCGTGACGGAAGTCTGGCAAGTCTACGTGTTGATTTTCGTCCTTCAATCGGCCTCAGCCGCGTTCACACCGACATTTCAGGCAACCATTCCAGACATCTTGCCGGATGAAGACGATTACACCCGTGCCCTGTCGCTATCACGTCTGGCCTACGATCTTGAAAGTGTCGCGAGCCCTATGCTCGCCGCAGCGTTGCTGACGGTGATCAGCTTCCATAACCTGTTCGCCGGCACCGTCATCGGATTTCTCGCCTCGGCCGCCCTCGTCTCCACGGTGCTGCTGCCGAAGGCGAAGAAGACGCCGCGACGGAGCATCTACGAACGAACCACCCGAGGCATGCGCATATTCCTGGCCACGCCGCGCCTGCGGGGGCTTCTGGCTCTGAATCTGACAGTAGCTGCCGCCAGTGCCATGGTGATCGTCAATACGGTGGTGCTGGTGCAATCGCGCTTCGCTCTACCTCAGAGTTCTACGGCATTGGCGCTGGCCGCGTTTGGTGGCGGCTCCATGATCGCAGCCCTGGTGTTGCCTCGCCTGTTGAAAAACATCAACGACCGAACGGCCATGTTGATTGGTGGAGGAATACTGGTCGCAGGCTTAGCGGTTGGCATCAACCTGACCACCTATAACTTCCTGCTGCCACTGTGGATGGTATTGGGCGTGGGCTATTCCTTGGCTCAGACCCCAAGCGGTCGGCTGCTGCGTCGCTCAGCACATGCCGAAGATCGCCCGGCGCTGTTTGCCGCCCAATTTGCGCTATCCCATGCTTGCTGGTTGATTACCTACCCATTGGCGGGATGGCTAGGTGCCAATATCAGCCTCACGGCCTCGTTTGTTGGGCTCGTTGTCGTGGCTGGTAGTGCATTGGCGGTCAGCATAGTGATCTGGCGTCCTGCTCACGACCAGGAGTCGATCAAACACACCCATGAGAACCTACCGGACGATCACACTCACTTCGACGGCCAAGACGGTGCGCGCCACGAACACCCTTATGTGATCGACGACCAGCATCGGAAATGGCCGAACTGAGAAGCCGCGAGGAAGGTCTCTGGCTACTCTGCCTACTCCCTAAACCTAGAGGTACTTGGTGATTTGTTTGAAGGCTTCCAGTGGTGCGCGCTCGCCATTGTTCAATGCCGAGACGGTGTCCTCCAGGCAATGATCAATGTGATCCTTGATAAGCGTGCGTTTGGCTTGGCACACCGCCTTTTCCACGGCATGCAGCTGCTGAGCAATGTCGACGCACTGACGACCTTCTTCAATCATGGTGATGATGCCGCGTAAATGGCCATCCGCTCGCTTGAGGCGCTTGAGGATCGCCTCGTGACTTTGGTGGGTATGGGGATGCGGGTGTTCGTGCTCGCTCATATCTTGAGTCTTCGTCGTAAGTGATTACGCAAATCATATCCCCCCAGAGAGGATAGATTCAAACGCTAACCCGTCCACATACAAGCGAAGGCACGACAGGCTGCTTTGGGTCCAGGCTGTGTGAAAACGCACTGAATACGTCGAAAGTTGAGGCCTACGGGCGTTGCCTGCGAAACCAGCAGACTGAAGCGCGAATTGCCCTCGTCAGCTACATAGGCGCCCGTACATGCTGTTTGGGCCGCGTCAGCGGCCCAAACAGCCACTCACGGACGATCAAACGGCTGGATTCACGCCCTGATCGCTTCAAGCAGTCCTGCGATGCCGAAGATGCTCATCATCCGTTTGAGGTTGTAGGCGAGCACGTGAAGGCTCATTTCGGTACTTACCCTCGGCAGAGTTTTAGTCAGGAAGTGGGTGGCTCCCATCCAATATTTGAGTGTTCCGAAAGGATGCTCAACTGTCTTTCGGCGAACCCTCATCATCGCTGGATCATGTTCTAGTCGAACCTGCATCGCGTCGATTACCGCCTCATGTTCCCAGCGCTTTACCCGGCGCTCTTTACCCGTCGTACATTGCTTTTGCATTGCGCAGGACTGGCAGCCCGAGAAGTAGTAACAGTGCAACAACATGCCGTCTTCCATCGACGAATGCCGCCGGGTCAGCAACTGTCCCGCAGGGCATCGATACGCGTCCGATGCAGCAACGTAGATGAAGTCCTGCTTACCAAATCGGCCTTCGGCTTTGCTGCCTGATGTCAGGGGTTTTGGTACAAAGGTGGTGATGCCCGCCTGCTCGCAGGCAAGGATTTCCAGACCTTTGTAGTAGCCTCGGTCGGCCACCACCGTTAGCGTTTCAGCCTCGATTTCTTCACGCGCCAGGTTCGCCATATTGCTCAGTTGCCCACGATCATTACCAACGTTGGTCACCTCATGGGCAATGATCAGATGGTGTTTGTCGTCGACGGCTGTTTGGACGTTATAGCCAACCGTTCCGGTGCCTCGTCCGCTCGTGGCCATTGAGCGTGCATCTGGGTCTGTGAGGGAGATTTGCTGGTCTGGACTGTCGTGGAGCTGCGCCTCGATATCCTTGAGTTTCTGCATCTGCTTTTTCAGCGTTTCGATTTTTTCTTTCAGCCGCTCGGCCTTGGCCTCGGCCACTTCGGGCGTTGCCCGATCCGCCGAATCCATCGCCGCCAGATAACGGTCAATGCTCTGTTCGATCTGCTGCATGCGTGCCTTCACTTTGCCCAGGGTGAAGTTACGGTCACGATTGTTGACGGCTTTGAACTTGCTGCCATCGATGGCGATGATCGATGCAGAGAAAAGATTGAAGTTGCGACAAAGCACTACGAACTGACGGCAGACGCTGCGAATGGCTTTGCCGTTGTCTTTGCGAAAGTCGGCGATGGTTTTGAAGTCAGGAGCCAAGCGCCCCGTTAGCCCCCTCTCCCCCTCCACGCTGATCTCGCCGTTGATGCGCAAATATGCAAGCACCTCTCCCCACTTCGCAGGGTTGTAGCTTCCATGAGCGTTCCCCCTGGATGCAATGTCGTCTGCGACATCAACAGCTAATGTTTCGAGCGCTACCCGCGCATTCGTGAGAGCAGCATTGTAGTCGGGTGGAGCGGCCCTGAATGCAGCTGCCGAGTCGTTGATCTTGGTGATGATGTCTTCGTGCCTAGGAGCCCCACAGACTTTCAATGCCGCGATCAGGTCATCCTCCACCGGGGAGTCGGACAACGATGGGTCCGTTTGGATAAGCCTTTTGTTGTCCACTGCATAGCCGTCGAGGACCAGGCACTGCTTGAAATCTAGCTCACGCTCGTCGAAGCGATACTTCGGATTTACCTTAACGCGCAGGTCTCCGCTTGTAGCAATCACTTCTGCGACAATTCGCATAACCTTGTCTTGTGGTGATGACTGAAGCAAGCCAAGAATCCCTCTGAGCAACTGCGCTTGATACAAGCCTGGGTTGGGCACTCCGTGCTTACCAAACAGCACCTCCGTGTTTTGCACAGGTTGAAGCTCTAGGAATTGGGCAAGCGAGTGAAGAGTCCTTGAACCGATCATTTCGTGTTTTCCCTCACAGTTTTTCTCGCACCTAAATCAGAGCACCACTGGCCACATCGACCACTAGCCTCTCAGTCTGTCAGGCCAATATAGCTGAATGGAGCGTGTGCCCAGATCCGTGCCACTCGCTCCAACGAGTGCAGTAAAAGCCGCTACGGTTCGCCTTTTCAAGCCTGTCCGCCAAATCCACCGCGAGCAGTCACAAAGCGAATCGAAAGCGAGGTACAGGTTCAGCCGGTCTCACCCAGTCAGAATGTCTATGCAAATGTAGTGGCCAGGTCTGTCGGCATAGCCACCACTGCCCCTAATATGACTGCCTTATCGGTCACGCCGTCAATGGAACTGAATGATGCTCCCCGAAATTGATTTTTTTACTATACGTCCGTACCGGAATTCGCAAAGTAGCGCATTTGAAGAATTGTGCTGCCAGCTAGCTGGTGATGATCAGCTCACCGAAGAGGTTGTGAGCTTCAATCGGAAAGGACCAGGTGCTGACGGAGGCATTGAATGCTTCGCGCAGCACTTGGACGGGACTGAGACCGGCTGGCAAGTCAAATACTATCGAGACATGGCTTCAGCGATCACCTCGCTTGATGAATCGTTAAACAAAGCCCTGATCACGCATCCAAACATGTCTCGCTTCATCGCATGCTTTCCTATCGACCTGGCCGACTCTCGCAAGCCTAATGTAACTACAGCTCTCAGCCGATGGGAGAGCTGGCGCACAAAACGCATAGCTACCGCTGCATTAACAGGCCGGAGTATCGAGATCGAGCGATGGGATGCCTTCGAAATCAAAAAGCGACTGACCACCTCCAATCCAGCTTCGGCGGGACGAGTGCTTTACTGGTTTCATCAGGTCCTATTTACACATGACTGGTTCATTGAAAAATTCGCGCGCAGCAAAGCCGGGCTGGGGCCGCGTTACAGCCCGGAAAATCATGTAGACCTACCAATCCGCCGGGTACTCGAAGCTACCGCTCTGGATCCACGCCTGTATGAAGAGCTTGCTGCATACAGCAACGCCATCAAGCGGATGCTCACTCAAACGTCTACAGCTATACCTGACGTGTTTTCAGCATGTGACGTGGCGGCCCACACGCTGAACGAAGAGGCATCTGCACGAGGAAAAACATTCGAAGTTGAGAAACTTCGAGATTCGGTTCAGTCGGCACTCGAAGTTACTTTCCGGTGGCATCACGAACTCAGAAGCTCGAATCCTTCCGGAAAATCTACATCTGCTGAGGAAGAGTCCTCAAACCTGTTATCCGTGCTCAACAACATTGCACACAACCTGGCAAAGGAGCACTGGGATCACGTACACACCCGCGCGCTGCTGGTGATCGGAGATGCAGGTAAAGGCAAATCGCACCTACTCGCAGATGTGTGTGAGGGAGCTATCAACGCTGGCCGCCCAGCAGTCCTGATACTAGGCGGTAAGCTACCTGACGGGGAACCCTGGGAAGAAATCCTTAAAGACTTAGCGATGTCGGAGCCCCGCCAACCCAACCTCTTTTTAGGGGCCTTGAACGCAGCCGGAGAAGCCGCAGGTACCCGAGCACTGTTGATGATCGACGCAATCAACGAACGAAATGGGCGAGCAATTTGGCCAGAGCGCTTGACTGGATTGATCCATGACGTGAGTCAGTTTGAGTGGGTAACGCTGGTGCTGTCTTGCAGGTCCAGCTACGAATCACTAGTAGTGCCAACAGACCTTGATCACAAGAGGCTGCCAAGGATTACGCACGAAGGTTTCTCAGAGCACCAAGCACGTCAATATTTGAAGAGCCGCGGAATCACCCTCGCCGAGGAACCCCACTCAATTGAGGAGCTGCGAACACCTCTGTTTTTGAAGACTTGCTGTGATGCCTTGCTTTTGGAAGGCGAAGAGGTACTAACGAGCAGCTTGGGGGGCGTCACAGCCGTCTTCAAACTCTACACAGGTGCTGTTGCAAAGCAGGTCACTAAACACATGGGGTTCCAGCCACGCAGGCGTTTAGCTGAACAGGCGATCGATTTGCTAGCGGACGAAATGGCGTTAACAGCAAGGGAAGAGATACCTGCCGACCGTGCTTATGAACTCATTGATGGCTTATTCAAAGCCGGTGACGCCGATTTAGACCTGCTCTTCCAGCTGGAAAATGAGGGCTTGCTAGCTGTTGAGCCTTCTCAAGATGGAGAAGCACAAGACGAGTATCGTTTCACATTCCAACGAATGAGTGATCACGCAATCGCGAGCAGTCTCCTCCAAAAAAGTGTGACCAATAGTGATCCAGCTTCGGCATTCTCGAACGACACTCTCCTTAGACGCGTTCTTCATGATGACTTTTCCGATATCGCGGTGGGCTTGCTAGAAGCCCTTGCAGTGCAGCTACCCGAAAAATTCGGAACTGAGGCTCTCGACATGCCAGATATCGCACGCTTGTGGTTCGCGGACAAAGCATTTGAAACAAGCCTGGTCACTCGGAATCCACGAAGCTTCAGCGCCCGAACGTGGACATTGGTCGAGGCAGTAGGGGGCGCTCGCCTACGCTATGAGACGATCATCGCCGGATCTACCGATCCAAGTGTGACGCATAACGCCCGATTCCTCGATAACGAATTGCACTCCTCCCCCCTACCGCAACGGGATGCAACGTGGTCTTCGCATATAGCTCGAAATAGCGAAAATACGAAGCGATTAATAGAATGGGTGCGAGGAGCTGACCAAGATCTCATCCACAGAGAACGGGCAACACTCACAGGTATCCAGCTTTGTTGGCTACTCACCACATCAAATCGAAACGTGCGCGATACTGCTACCAAAGCCTTGGTGACACTCCTAGCCTCTCGCTCGGAATTGGCGAAAGAGTTGTGGTCACACTTCAAGCAAGTGGACGATGGCTACGTCACAGAGCGCTTGCTTGCATCGATTCTTGGTGCTGCATTGCAAGGAGGCTGGAGCAGAGAGCACTTGGTCGACGTGGTTCGTGAGATTCACGCAGATGTCCTCTGCGACGTAGACCTTCCGGCCAATGCACTCTCGCGTGATCATGCACGCATACTGGTTGCATATGCAGATCACTTGGGTGCCCTTCCTGAGGGATTTGCGCCCTCACACTCCCCGCAACTTACCAACAATGATTGGCCGATCGAATATGTCACCGAAGCGGAGATTGAGAGCTATAAGCGAACGTACAGTGGAGGATCAAGACACTCGGATGAGATCGTAAGCTCTACGGTCAACGATGGTGACTTTGCGCGATATCAGCTTGATTACGTAGCGCGCTGCTGGAGCATGGGTAATCGGAAATTTGAGGTCATACCCACAGCAAATGAACTAGCTAAGAAATGGCGAGAAGGCTTCCGCGCACAAGCATCAGAGGAAATGCTCGCGGCTTACGAAAGGCTAGCTACGGTAATGTCGGCGACAAAAGACGGCCCCTATTGGGAAAATCGCGACAAGATTGATAAAGCGAAAAATGCGTTTCGTACCGCAGTTGGTGAAGATCTGTACGCACAATGGAGTGCTGAGGCATCGGAATGGCGACAAGGGGGGATGTATCAAAGTTATGGCGGAGGAAGCGATAAACCAGCCGAGTTCAATCTAGCCTGGGCGCGACGCTGGGTCTGCAAGCGCGCGCATGAGCTTGGATGGTCCGAGTCATTGCACGGTGATTTCGATAGCTCAATCCACTCAGAGAGGAATGAACACACCCTCGAACGTATTGGAAAGAAATATCAGTGGATAGCGCTTTATGAACTCGCGGCAAAGCTGGCCGATAATCAACTTCCGCTGCCAGGCGAAGATCATCAAGATGCAATCATGCGGCTTCGTAACATAGATCCATCACTGTTGGTCGACCAGACGGCAGACGATGGTTGGAGTCATTTGGAAGACCCGTGTTTTTGGACTCCCGAGGGTCCTGATCTGAAGCAGGCATCAGTGGACCAAGCCTTGGAATGGATCAACGGCGATCAGGACATTTATGATGCACTTGAGAACGTTGAGGTAGTAAACCCCTCCGACAAAACCAATTGGTTAGTTCTCAATGGCTTTCAACTCTGGCGCCCCAAAGCTGGGAGGGTAGAACGGGAAGCCTGGCGACGAGTTGCGTGCCTCGTCGTCCGTGAGAAAGATCTCGACGATCTACTCGCACTGATGCACGGAATTCACTTTCAAGGTAGCGGAGATATACCTTCTGCATCGAGCGGGGGGCTGTATTCATACCTTGGCGAACACCCTTGGTCCCAACTTTACAGCGATCCTTCGCCAGACGAGGGCTGGTTGGAGGGTTGGCGCCCACATGGAGTGCAAAAAAAAGGGGTTTCAGTTCGTCCCACTATCGCTAGTTATCTAGCAGAATCATCAGGTTACGACGCGTCCATTCAGTCAAATGTAAACCTCAACTTGCCTGCTGCTTGGCTAATGGAAGCGCTGAGCATGCGCCTAAGTGACGGCAAAACCATCAAATACATTGATGAAAACGATACTGTACGTTTTATGGACCCATCAGTGAGTCTGAACGGCCGCAGCGCCGCCCTTATCGATCGTGACGCATTCTTATCTCACCTAGCAAAAGAAAAGCTTGTGGCAATCTGGGCTATAGGCGGGGAAAAAAATGTATACGGACGAACTGCTACAGATGGGTTTGGCGGAAGAATGACATATTCAAGACTTTTCTATTCTGAAGGTAATTGCATTGTAGCTTCGAAACGGTATCGAACTTTTGAAAAAGCCGATTCAGCTCAGCTTAAAGCTCTAGGAGATGACGAATAGCGATATACTGATAACAGTAAAATGACAATTTGGGTTGAGTGCATGATCATAGATCTCTCCAACCCAATTTTTGTTAGTATTCAACAAACCGATAGATACTATCTCAATGACAAACTACTCATGAAAGCAAAAGATCATTTAACAGTAATTTTGATAGAGCGCAGCGGGAAAATCGACCTCACGGTAGATCACGAAGGGGCCCGAGTGCTTGGCTTGCACGGCGAACCTGGTAGAAGCATTCGTCCAAACTTTCTTAAAAAACCGAGAATAACGCGAGAACAGCTAACGGAGCTTCTCGAGAGAGAAACGGAAGGTGATGACAATCTCACAAAAAATTCCTTAATTAAAAAATATATAGATTCACGAAAAGACTCTATACGTTCAGATGTATATCAGCTGCAAAAGATAGCACGAAAAATAATTTCTCACGCTGAGAACCAAAAAATTGCTGAGGATTTTCTGACCTCAATAACCCAATCACCACAACCCCCCTGTGATGAGCAGTACGTATCTATCGCTAAAAAGCCTCATCCATGGGCAAAATGCCTTAACTGTGATGAATTTTATTTAGAGATCGCTCCCGGAAGTACATGCGTCGTGTGCAACTCCACTGTAAGAAATGAGGTTCGCCCAAACACTTGGTTCGAGTGCCAGCCATGCCAAGGCACAGGTTATAATACAAGATTTAACAAGGCTTGCAGTTCTTGCGCCGAGAAGGGATGGCTATTTGCTGAGCTTTTCAAATTATAGCAATGGCGTCTACATACCGAATACCTACACCATAATCCGAGTGGTGTAAGGTAGTCTCCATTCAGACATATTATTTTTTGTCAGAAGACTTTACAGCAGCCGTTTCGGAAACATGCCAATAGGTCTTTGAACTAATTATAGGTCTGATGGACTGCCAGGCCAGCCAGATCGCAACACTTAAATCCTTCCCGCCTCGCGCCCCACTGCCATCTTCAATCTTATGCCGCTCCAGCGACCAAACTACATCCCCTAATATGCTCTTGATCTCGGGATAACTGAGCATCCTCTGCTCATCGGAACGCCGTCGAAGAGTCACGGGCAAAATGTTGTCCAGAAATTTTCTCCACTTAGCTTGCCCATTGCGGTAGCGAGCAAGCATCGAAAGAATCTCTTCATCAGGAAATCCAATATCTTTAAGGGCAATACACTTTAGGACTTGGTGTGGACTATTATATCTTGAAAGAATAATAGACACAGATTTCTTCCCAACCCTAAATGACAATGACCCCTTCTCAAACAGCGGCAACTTGCTCATAAAAACTCCACTCTTATTGTTATATACACATACTACACCAAAAACAAACAATATGTGCATAGAAAAACAATACGCATCACAAAAAACCTTAACAACTACAACAAGCCCACCCAATGCGTACATACAAGAAGACCAAAACAACTAAAATATCAGACATTAATAACCATCATCATCAAGATAAAAAAACACCTCGCAACAAATAATAATAAAAAAGCTGATAGAATAATAAGATCAAATATAAGCAAGCTATGTTTCATCCCCCTAGAAAAGCTTTTCCAGGGTATGAAACTCCAAGTGCTCAAAACCTTCGGTTTCTGCGCATTATAAAAACAAAAAAGGAAAACCTAATGCCAGACCAAAAAATCAGAAAAGATGGCAGACCAAAAAAGCACGAACTAGATAAAGAAACATACTCGATAACTAGTTACTTCACTAAAATCGCTTACGACGACATAAAACGCCAAGCCTGTGCACTGCGTTATAAAAGCCTTTCACGCTACATGAAAGAAATGGCATCAGCACAAAAAAAACAAAACATAGAAATACAACGATCCGTCGACATAGAAGCAGAAGCATACAAATCGTACGCAGCAGCAATCATTAGCGACGTGGAGGATATTGAGATACACCTTCAAAATCTAGAGGTGCCAATTGAGATAAAGAGCACTCTTAAAAGGCTACTAAGGACCACACAGCAATTCGAAAGCAGACTAACAAACCAGCGTTAACCACTAACCCCTGCCCTACAATAAAAATAATAGGCACGCATATGATACATAAGAAATGTTTCACATCACCAACTAGCACCCCGATAATCCGATACATGTTTGGAGCGCACATAAAAGATACTAAAAAGAGACCAAAGATAGAATTTATCGGCGGCAACATTCTTAGCAAAACACCTTTCGGCCCCAACAATAGTCAAAACATACGATCTGTTGATACAAGAGCGATTGAAGCCGAATTCGACGCAAAAATATCGCTATATCACGGCCCCGGAGAAAAACTCGTCGAGCACCACATTTTGAGCCTGCCAACACAGGACGAAGTAGATGACACCATTTTCAAAAAAATCGTTAAGGATTTCCTAATCGAAATAGGCGTCGATGCTTCAATGACCTGGGTTGCTGCCAGACACAGCGATACCGACTGCTGTCATGCCCACATCGCGCTCTGTCGGGTGCAACAAAAATATGGCAGTGACGGCAACCCCAGTTACTATGGTTTATTAAGTGACAGAAATGATTTCGAACGTGGTATGGAGGCAGTCCGAATCGTAGAGCAGAAATACGGACTCACGTCGGTGAGGTTTCCAGGCGAAAACGAGAACAACAGGAACCAAGCGTCAATTATACGAGCGATCGGAAAAAGCGTTTTATCTACAGAGCTAAGCAATCTCAGTGAGTTTGCACACGCGATGGCAAAGCGTGGCGTTGAGATCAAAGCAAGTTTGAAAACCGATGGAAGGATTGCCGGACTGAGCTACCGCCTTAACTTTGATGATGGGAGATGGATTAGTGGTAGCACGGTAATGGGAACAAAAATGACCTTTGGGGCATTGAGAAAAGCTCTTGGCTATATTCCTTCGAGAGACAACCCTACACTCGGCCTGGGCCTGCTACCGAAACCGCCTACAGTAGCTGCGTTTAGAAGAGCGAAACAAGTTAGCTTCGGAATTTTAGCAAACGTTGAATCGCTAAGCCCCTCAGCAAAAAAGATTTTCAAAGCATATCCTGGACTTTATCTGGCAAAACGTGGGGCAAACTATCTTGGAGGCCTAAAAATCACACTTAACCTCTATCCTGCGGCAGCAAATAGCGGGCATAGCAACAGATATTTGTGGGCAGACTTGGTAAATTTCATTACTCGTCAGATGCTGAAACTACTGAAAACTTGCTTTCGTGATACAAATTTCAAAGTTCACGATATTACTGGGGATACCGGTCTCGCTACCACCTTAATTTCCGTGCCCGACGTCAGCAAAAGTCGAACGCCCGAAATATTAAGTAATGCAATGGCACTATTTAACCAGGATAAATTTAAAGCAGATCTTGAAATACTTTTAACAGAAATAACGAAAGAAGAACCATCGCCCCCCACTACAGAACCTTTACACATTGGTATCACACAGGAACCTCGCCTAAGCAAGCTTCGCTAACGCTGCTTTCTGAAGCGGTAAACCGCTTCAGATAGAACCTTACCAATCACAATTCTCAGTGGCTACAGTCACTCCGGTGTATGTATTGGACACCGCGTGATCACCCATCCTTTAATTTTCATCTTTTGGCCAAGCTGACCGCACTGCTCGCAGATACGAGAAGAGAGAAGCTCAGCGAAAAGCACCGCACCTTCGATGTAGTCATCCCCGCCAGAATAGTAAAAACGTAGCTCTCCGAACTTTTCTTTAACCTGTGTGACCTTTAAGACAAGCCCAGGCGCATGTTTAATCCGGTGTTGAATGCTCTGACAGAGCGTGTCGACGATAACATTCCACCCATCGTGATGTTCAAATCCCCAGACTCTTGGCCGGTATTCACCATCCTCCTGCTCGCCCAAAAGCTCAGGATATTTGTTATGCAGTAGAATTTCCAAACTCGGACTCATAATTATGTTTTTACCTAGATAAATTATGCATCAACTTGTACCATCGGCATCTACAACTTTACGTTACGCCTCTGGATCCGCTTCAATGTTATATTCCGCAAGTAACTCGTTGATCGCACCGAAGATTCTTGGCTCATATATAAGCTCCATATCATGGTATGAGACTGCAACCGCCAACTTCATTGCCTCCAGCGACAATTCTCGGGGGTCGAAAGGCCAGATCTGGAGACGACTAATCGATAAATCGCCGAACGGAAAACTCTCGACTACTTCAACCGTTCTTTGGACTTCTTCCCATTCCCGTAAACTCATGCCGTATGTCTTATACCGCCAATCCCCGAGTAACGTATGCTTTGACAAGAAACTATCCCCAACAACGGCAAGCTGAGTCGAGTTCAGCTTTCGGACGAAAAAGTCCGCGAGCCTGGGGCTTGATAGAACCGAGCGCAGGTCGGCCATGGAGTTAAGGCATTCCAGTCCAAGATGGACTTTCACTCGGGCTATTAGATCCTGTGTATTTGCCATTACCAACTGCGGACAGTCAAACACTGCGTATTCCTCCCTAGATTTATAACCTTTGCCCTCCAAGCTCCTTTAAGATTCGCTGTTCCGTAATCTCACAGGGCGATTTACCACCAAGAGCAGGCTGAGGCGCAAGAAGCCACAGTAGCGCGCTTTTTAAGTCACCCTTGAATTTCTCGCACGCTAACTTTATAGCCTCCAGCGAGTAATCCTTCGGAGACATCTTCCTTAGCGAAGTGTAAACGATTCTGCCATCTTGTTTTTGATCCCAGATACCGTCCGGTTCAACCGAGTATCCTTTACCCCACCGGGTATCGAAGACATAACGCGCCTCGCCATCTTCATCTCGTGAAAATTCAGTAACACCTGTCAACAGGTCAAAATCCCAATCATTGGTCGGCGTATCGCCTCCCATAGGGCTTATCAGGTAAACACTGCCAATACTAGAGTTCCGCCATGGAGCATTTGCGAAAGCAAGAAATTCATGCAAATCCGATATCATTATCATCCGACTGTGAAGTGGTTCACCGCTCTCCGGCTCAAAGAAGATTTGAGTCAGATAGAACCACCTTGTCGCGTCTGAATGCATCACGATTTTCCAGACGAGGGTATCATCCCCTACGCTTAACAAATGCATGTTCTGTTGCGGCGACGGGTAAGTTTCAAACATTAAATTTTCACTCCTAATTATTAAATTCCCAAGCAACGTATGGCTATCAGCGACGAACAGCTTGAACATGATTTCATGACTTACTTCTCACGAATCCGGACTTGTCTCCGCCGCCATCAGGTTGAAATCAGAGACGCGCCTACAGAGGTCAAAGCTTCCGCCGAAAACTAAAAGGCCTCGCGTTAGGTTGGCGCTTCTACCTACTTATTCCACGTGCTCGCATCAGATGTGGACACTCAATACCTGCACCGTCGCAATCGGCTTAATCGCTGAATGCGCAGCGCGTAATGGGTGGGTTCGTATTTTCCCTGCGGGGCCATAGGTTTCAATCGAGACAAGTCAGGTAAATAGAGGGTGTGCTCATGGATGGCCTGAAACACGGGAATTTCAATCATCATAGGAACGACCGAAAGATCAGTCAACTCACATTTATTTTCAAATGTCAATGGTATTGACATGCTTTATTTTTCAAACACTTACAGTAGCTGGAGGACGAATTTATTTTTGATACCTTGCTGAAAACCTAAAAAAGCGCGGGCTAGGCTTGGTACCGCCACGATTCGTTCAAACCGGTGCGAAGAGGAGTACCCACGATCCTCTATCGAGATAGATCGAATAGCGACCTCTGGTCGCAATCAGCGTAAAGCGTTCAACCAGGCCTATACCGCTTCGCGAAAATAACCAGCAGCGCGGTAAATACTTGATCATCTACCCACATATGGCGTCAGTTATCAGGGCGCAGGCCTCAAGCCCCCTTGGACGAATTCCGCGTAGCACGGTCCGAGAGTCTTAGACCGATACGCGAAGTGAGCCAAAGATAAGGTAGTCTGGGCCTAGCAAAAGGCGGTAACCAGCCAGTAGCGGACGTTTCTGGGGGGAGAAGTCTGCCCCCAAAAGAATTATGCCAATGCTGGCCTAAACGGATAGCGAACGGTGGGGAAAAGTGGACTTTAAAGAAGCATTCACCCTGGTAAATGATCTTGCCCAGGCCATGCCTGCTATATTGGACAGGGTCACAATAGAACTCGCCTTTGGTGACGCCAGTCCCGCCATCGGCGACTGGTCGGACCCAACCAACTCGGGAATGCTGGTCACGGGCGATGGTGTTGGGTGCAAGAGCGGCGTGTATTTTTTTGGTACCCCTGAAGGGCAAATCTTCTATATCGGCAAGGCAACCCGGAACAACCTGCACCATAGGGTCTGGGACCATGTTAAGACGCCCAGCATCCGAGAAGACGGTTGGCGAACCTTTCCCAACCATCGGTTCACAGGGTTTGCGAACGACAAAAATCTAGTGCCTCAAGTTCAAGACGGTGAAGCACGGATTGCAGTCATTACGGTCTCTGACCCGGTGATGGTATCTCTCATTGAGGTCTATCTACTGACGGCCCACATAAAACGGCACGGTACATTGCCAGCTTTCAACCGACAAATTGGCTAGTCAACTGACTGGCATTGCTTGTGGTTGCGTCGCACTGACACTTGCACACTGCAACTCAGGCTGGCCAGACAGCTCAGATTTGATCAGCTCGACAGTGCGCAGCACCTCCGTTACCAATGCCATGGGGTCAGACAAACAGTCAATTTTGCTGGCCACGTTGTCCTGGTAAAGGCATGAGTACCATTTGAACGCATTCCAATTCCGCCACATCAGGTACAAAGGCAATTGAGGCGTTTGCGCCAACAACCCTCGATCGCTCGCCAGTTTCCCGCTACTGACCGGCACCACGCCATAATGCAGCGCATCAGTGGCAACCTCGATTCGTAGCAGCATTCCCTCGACACCAATGTCGAAAAACTGCCCCACGTGCTTCAACCTCAATGCCTTGGGCAAGAACCACTTGCGGCAATTCGCCTCGCTACTGTCATGCCCGGTAAAGTCAATCGGCGATGACACGGGCGTACAACGCTCTGACAATGCGTGTCGCACAGCATCAAAGAAGCCGAACAATACTGTCCCCTTCGCATGGGGCAGTGCCTGGGCGATGGCCTCGGCAGCCTGCAAATTGTCGTCGGCAATGAGAAGTTCGATCAGTGCATTTCGTGTGGTATGGGTCATGGCTCGCCCGGTGATTTTCTGGACCAGATTCTTGTACTGGATCAATGCATGCTGAAGTGCCGGCGTCGCGCTTGAGGTGCTGACGCACCGCTCAAGCCAGTCGAGGATGTGTTCCTGGTACGACAGTCGACGGTAGCTCACGCCGCAATGACTGCTTGCGTGCGCCTCCGTACCTTTCTTTGTCAGGTACCACAACTGCCACTGCTTGCCTGAGGCCTTTCCAATATCGTCATAACGCTTGAGTTGTTGGTTGCCGTCGAGGGCGTCGATCTTGTTTTCGATCAGGATGAGGTGATCCATCAGGTGAATCACAACATCCACACGACCGTACCCCGCGAAAATCTGCTCCTTTTGCACCCTGGCGTCGCTGAGGCTGCATTCGTGTTCGAAACCCATTGTCGACAGGAACAGTTCAAGGAAGTACACACCTTGACCGTGACGGCCCTCGGGGCTCAAGAGTTCTGCGATCATGGCCGAGTGAGTGTTGACCTCGGCCCGCTCGATTCGGGTGATGGAGAAGAGGTTGAACAGCTCACCGCTTGCTGCGAGTTTGGCGTTCGTCTCCCTCACGAGGCTGCCGGCCTGATTCAACAACAGTTGTACTTTCTCCATGCTCACTGTTTCCCCAGAATCGGATTCAGTATTTTTCGTAGTTCAGACTCGATTAACCCAACCCCGAAGTAAGATGTCGGCGGCGCCTCGAAACTCTGATAACTATATGTAATTTCCACATCACGAATTAAGTGCGGTCTTGCCCGAAGCTTAAGTGCATACGTTCCGGACGCCAAGAGCGATTCGACGTGATTTTTGATTCGATCAGCTATCGACTCTCGCTTCCCTAAATAAAATGGAATCGGTTTGCCTGCTGCCAATGCCGCTAAGTGATGCTTCACCCGACTCGGGTAATAACGAGGGATTTTTCCGTCATGCGCTTTGGCCCGTATTGTTCCCCATCGCTCACCAAATTCGCCAAGTTCCGCTGCTGTGGAGAACTTAAATTTCGCTTCGAAGTAATAAATCCCAGGCTTTTGAGGCAGGACAGGAAGCTCATCATCCTCACCGAGATCAAGCGCTTTTTGGGTTTCTCGCAAGTGTTGGGCAAGTGCAGTAATTGGCGCATGTTCAGTCAGTTTTGAATGAGCCCTTACCAGTTGCTTCAAAGCCGCTTCAAGTCTTTCCAAAGGTCACTCCCAAGTTCTGAGCACAAAGAGGCACCCAAGAGTGCGTGTTCATGGTGGTGTCCTCCATGTTGCTGGAGGGTAAGGGTGTATCAGTCTCAGTGCGCCGTTGCCGCTATTCATCCCGTAGCTACCGGTCACAGATCCGGCATATTCCATTGCAAATCAAAGCTTACGTCAGCGCATGACAAGTGCATGCAAGGTATGGAACAGGTGCTCGAGAATTTTTCCAGCGGATGCATCTGTGTCAGGCTTCAAGGGGGCGGTCGTGAACGGCCTGTACCCCGGGTAAAACGTATCCTGCAAGCTCAGCGCTTGCACTTGCTGTAATCGCGTGGGCATGCAGGGTGCGGTGCTGGAAAGCACCAGGCAAAGAATCGCCGCCTCTCGCAATGCCCCCCTCGGCCGACCGTCATTCGATCTGGCCAATGCCTCAAACAACTTATGCAGGAAGCAAGACAGGTGAAACAGTTCGTCTTCGTCCAACTCAAGCACGTGGCGCCAGGAGACTTTGACGTGACAATTGAAGCGGTGCCGTTTGTCGATTTCGGGTAGAGCCCGTCCCAGAAAAAGACACTCGCTGGCTGCCACCAGCACGTCAGGCTGTACGTCCTCGACGACAAAGGCAAAGCCCTCCAGTAGATGTGCTTCATCAGGATCTGCCCGGTTGTGATGCAACATCACCGATGGCAAAACAGGCTCTTTGGATGACGCGTCACACAACTCGGCCTTGATAAAAAAGCCTAGTGCGGCCAAGCCGTTCAGTGCCCGCAGAATGATCTCGACCAGTTGCTGACGGTAATCCCGGTTGAGTTGGCCTTGATGGTCGAAGATGTGACCGTCAACTTCCTTGATCTCCCACAGGATGTTATGCAGATAACCGGTTGTTTCGTGATACCAGTATTTCAACCTCCGCGCGTCCTCGCCAACCGGCTCCATCAATGCCAAAGGAGGTTTGGTTTGCCTCAGTTCCTGCAATTCGCCTTGCAACCGTATGACTTCCTGCTCGGACGCCTTGAGCCTAGCTTGAAACTGCCGGTCGCGAGACTTGAGGCTGGCGGCGAGGTCCTGCCCCACCGCGAGCTTGCCCAGTCGGATTTGCCCCGGAACTGGATTATCAAAACGCGCAACCGGAAGCCGCTCGCCCGGCCCCAGTAGCTGGTCACACCAGTGAGCGAAGGTCAGGTCCTTCGACGCGATCGCAGACAAGCGGCCCTTCAGGGCACGGTCAAGCACCACCTCTTCCACGTCGGTAAAGTCTGCCAATACACCATATTTGCTCAGAACACTCAGTTGAGCTGCCTTTGCCTTGCTCTCTAAACCCACAGTCGCTCTCCCTGCCTCAACGCTGTCTACCGACAAATCGTCGAGAGCATGCCAGCAGGCTTGGCAAACTGCCAACATCGCGTGAGCTGGGTGTATTGGCCGATTAACTCTGCCATCCGTACTGGAAGATCTGAATAGGGTTGAGTTGGCTGCTGAACGACAAACCTCTTATCACTCGCCACTGGATAAGTCGGACGCGACGCACTGACTTGGTCATCGAGACCACCCCCTGGACTCCAGATTCCAATTGCCTTGCGAGTCTTCTGGCGGTTAGCGCCCGGACCCACGACTAAATACTCGCCTTCACCGACACCATGAAATTACGCGGATTCCCATAGTATTTGCCAAACGTCTCAATGCCGATAGTCGAGTAATAGCGCTTACCGGCGAGCGTCAGCGTCTGTCCATCTGCCGCCTATCATCGCGGGAAGCTGCCGGCCAGAAGCGGTCTTTCAGTCCTACTAATGAATGCTGCCCCTCCATCTCGCTTGCGTGCAAGATTCATTAAAGCTTTTCAGCAAATGGCAGATACCGTATGACAGGCATGATGGCCGTCAATGCGTTATCACAGCTACAGTTGTCGGAGGAGGATGAGCCATGGGCGAAGGACCGCAACCAGTACAAACGCTTGTCGTGCAACACGCATCAAGCACTTCAATTGTATTTACTTGTACAAAATGTGGGCTGTGCTGCAAAAACCTAGATAAATCTATGGTTTATGCACATTTGGACCGCGGTGATGGTACTTGTATAAATTTTGACAGCCACAGTCATATTTGCAAAATCTATAGTAGCCGCCCATTGATCTGTCGAGTGGACGACTTTTATGAACAAAATCTGTCCGCGCACGTAAGCAAAAACGAATACATAGCGGCCAACTTTCAAGCATGTGCAGATGCACAGCAAGCACACAGAATCGACAATTATCCTACACATAAAGAGGGATCTTAAAATGCCACTTCCGTTTATTTTATGGGGTGCTGCTGCTGCTTTGGCGGCAACGGGTGTATTCAAAGGCGTTGAGGCATCCAACAACTTTGATAAAGCCAAAGGCATCGGCGAAGATGCAGAGCTTGAATTTAAAAAGGCATCTAAAGTACTTGACGGTGCACGCGAAGAGACCCAAGCCGCGCTGGCGGCACTCGGCAAGTTAAAAATTCATACATTTAGCCATCAAATTAAATACCTCGTTGAAGCGTTCAAGAAGCGAAAAGACACTAAGAGTACCCTGAAAGGGTTCAATGAAAACTTTACCGTCGAGGAATTGAAGTCTTATGAAAAGCTGGTGCTGAACTCTCTGGAAATTGAGAGAGGCCTTGCATCGGGAGCGGGCGGCGGAGCGTTGGCGGCTATTGGGGCCTATGGTTCAGTAGGGGCATTAGCCAGCGCCTCCACAGGCGCGGCTATTTCCGGGCTTTCTGGCGCAGCGGCCACTAATGCCACCTTGGCTTGGCTTGGCGGAGGCGCATTGAGCGCCGGCGGCTTTGGAATGGCCGGAGGCATGATCGCCTTAGGCGGAATTGTGCTTGGCCCAGCGCTCGCTATCGGCGGGTTCATGATGGCAAGCAAGGCTGAAGAAGCATTGACTAAAGCTCATGATTACCAAGCCAAAGTCGAAACCGCCATTGCTGAGATGGAGGTGTTGAAAACTGCACTTAAGGCGATAAGAACGAATGCGGCCGAGATGGCCAAAACCATTAACGAGATCGTAGCGCGCTTCGAGCTGATCAAAGTAAAAGACGACAGCGATCCCAGCGCATTCGAGAAGATGGTGGTGCTTGGTACAGGGCTTAAACAAGTACTTGATATACCAATCATCACGCCAGACGGTTCGGCGGCAAAAAATATCAAAAGCACGATTTCCGGAATTTTGTCCTTGAGCTAAAACATGAAAAAGCACATCCAAACTATCATTCAGAAAGCGCCCACCATTCCGTTGCAAGCGGCCCAGTCTTCCCTTGATGAGCTGATGTCAGCTTGGCTGGAATACAAAAAGGTTGCCGAAGTTGAAGGCACCAAAAGAGCAGCTATATCCGCATTCAAAGATGTAAAACTAGAACAGATCGGTGCCCAAAGAGTTATTCTGGAGCAGTACCTGGCTAAAACCTTCGAAGAGCGAGCGACAACGATTCATAATTTCTTCGAAGTACTCGACAAGGGCATTCAAACTGGCGATAGCACTTTGATAAGCGGTGCAATCGGCGCCATTGTCGACATTTCCAAGCAATCTCCACTTGCTGGGGCGCGCGAGCTTATCGGTGCCTTTTACGATCCAGATATCAAGACGATCGAGATTTAGGCTCTCTACGACACAACTGGCGGTAGCCGCGGCCGTAAGGCCGCGTAACCGGCGCCTCATTATGACGGGGGACCTAAGTAGCATCGATTTATCCGGGTGTGACCCTGTGACCGGCTGCTTTCGGCCCCGAGTGTGTAAAAACGTTTCGCCAAAATTGAAGTGTGCACGTCTACGTTAAATCTAAAATTTATCGGCACGTCAGCAGATGTGGATTTCGCGTAGAAGCGCGATTTACAGTCCGGTTTTGAGTACCTGTCGCGCTCAAAAACGTTTTTACACAGCCTCGGCCAAAAGCGGTCAGTCGTTGGAGTTGACGAAAACAGAGGCAATTCAAGTTACGGGTTGGAAATGGTATTCGGCGCTCGCCAGGCGAAGCCAGGGTCGGAGGCCCGCAGTGGTACTGTTAAAATATTGTGGCCTATTTCTACTTCAAAGGTGCTGCTGACTGATGTTCACTCCGCCATCGCTGTGCTCTCTATTGCGGAAAATTGATTTCCAAGCAACCCAGCCAACTACTAAATTTAATAAGGATGCGTCGTATGGATATGGACAAACACTTGCAAGAATTTCTAGAGGCGTGCTTGTTTAGAGGGAAAATAGTTGATCGCCGTGAAGGGCGAGGTGGGTTGATTTATATTGTAGATCAAGAAAATAGCTTTCCGAACCGAGTGGCATATAAAACCATCAAAGAATTCGAAAACAACACCGCTGAACGAGTTAATGGCTTTATTCGCGAAGCGCACAACTGGGTGGATTTTTCCGGTCATTACTCCATAATCACGCCGCACTTTATAAAGTTTTATAATGGGGTACCTTTGGTATGTATGCCATGCTGTGACGGGGATCTTCGTGACTTAATAGAGTTAAAGCCTGATCTCGTCGCCGTCATAAATATTGGCCTCCAAATAGTAAAAGGGATGATCGTTGCGAATAGTCGCGGAATGGAATACCACCAAGATATAAAGCCTGAAAACATTCTTTATTCAGATTTGAGCAAAAAACTTCGTGACTTCCCTCCGTCACATATCGATCCTTCTGTGAGGTATTCGGTAAAAATTGCTGATTTCGGTGTGGCTAATGCATGGTTCGATGATCACTTAGGCGGCACTAATTCATACAAAGCGCCTGAGCAGTATGTAGTGGACAAGACGAAAGCGTTCGCCCCTGATGTTTTTGCGGTGGGGATAGTTATTGCAGAACTGTATCAAGGCTATCACCCAGCAGTGCAATCTTCGACGATTGACCCTGGAAAAACATGGAAGGGTTCCAAGTTGAAAAAGTGGGCTGGCAGCGATATCAGAAACTTCTCTGAACCCCAGTCGCCAGCAGCTGAAGCTCTAATAAAACTTTTAGGTGACATGCTCTCCGCTGAACCAAGTGCACGCCCTACATTCTCTAGATGTTACGAAAGACTGGCAGAGTTGCTGGCAACGCTCAGTCCAATAACACTCAATCAAATGGAATTGCTATTTGATTATTATGACTGCAATGCAAACCATCAAAGCCTAGAGTCGGACCTGCATGGACAGTTAAAGCTCTTGGTTATTCCTAGCAAAAGGCAATTTGTGAAGGATAAACTAGCGAGAGACTTGAGTTTTTGTCTCGGTACGGATTCGGAAGACTTAGAAAACTTTCTTGAGATTCATCATAGAGCGAATGCATTGCAGCAAGCATGCAGAGGGGATATTGATAGCGCTCAGAGAGCACTTCTTATTGAGGCTTCCAGAAAGGTTGTGTTATTTGTGCTTTCATCCTGCGAACTAATTAACTCGTTTAATCTTTGGTCGACTCCTGCATTCAAAGAATCGCCCCCCGAAAAAATAGGTAGTGACTTGGAAGCAAGGTCGGAAATACTTTGCACAAATATTGAGCGCCTTATTTATTTAAAATCATACGACCAAGAATTAAAGGGACAAGTTGAGTCTGGCGGCAGTGAAATTAAAGCATGCCTTTTAATGAATGAGGCGTCGAATGAGTGGATTGCGAATAGGTGGAGCAATGCCCGAGCGCTGCTAGGCCGGGCCCTTCAGTTGGCTACATCTGAGCCGGAGTTGGATGTGCTTTATAAGAACTGGCTATCCGTGGAAAAACTTCATTCTGAACCGGACGCATAGCGCCTTAAATTACATTTCTTAAATTCACTGGTCGAATAGATGAAAGCAAGGATCAGCGCTCGCCGATTCTTGTGGCAACCAATCTCATCGTGGTACACCACGACAAGATCAATGGTGTGTAACGTTCATCTACGTAGCCCATTGAGAGTGGCCGCAGTGGTTCAGCATGAAGGCCGATTCACTCATGCATTCGTAGACTCTCCGAATGACAGCTTTTGGCCGATTGTGTTGAAAAAGTCGGCTTTCCCGAAACACTCGAGTATTGATGGATGAAAACACCTCAGTTGCACGCGGCTACGTGAACTCCGAGTCCTGAACGCTCTGCCAAAAATTCAGATTTCAATCTCAGGCGCGTACTTTTCTCGCGCGGAATTCGAAGCCGACTTTTTCAACAGAATCGGCCGGTTTCAGTCCTTCGCGACAGGCAGAAAGCGGCGAAAATCGGTCATCAACTATCAGATAGCTGGAGTCTTCGGCTAAAGCTACTCTGAAATCCATCTGCCCCGGAGCACTGCGTCCAGCATTATTGTTGCGACACTAATGACCATTTTCTCAACTGCCACGGACCCGCATTTGGTTCTAAAGAGCCAACCCCTCGAGCCTTGGCTGTAAAGTAATGCTGAGTCAGCAACTCTAGACGTACTACCTGACCAACTGATACATAGGATGGCTTTTTGAGATTATCGTAAACAGAAAGGCAGTCGGGATGCGTGAAAACGAGACTCACGACTAGCGACTAAGGGTAGCTATTGAATCAATGCCAGATTGACCTAGCAAAGACGCCGAATGGGGCCAACGGGCGAGAGATTGCGCACAAGAGCCTGGCGGTGGAACTCAGCGAGCGGGATCGCGCAGAACTTCATGTACACATGAACGGAGCCATTCCAGTTTCGACTATTCAAGACATCTTTGCGGACGAATTAACAGAGCTGCCGTCTGGCTTCCTGATTGAGCGGGACATGTTGCGACACACACCGTGTCAGTCGTTGGCGTCATACCTAACCCCTTGGCAGGTGTTGCGGCTCTTCCCCAAAAAACACGAGAACCTGGATCGCCTTTCCTTGGCAGTCGTTGCGAGCCTCGCGCAGAACAACGTGCGCTTTGTAGAACTCCGAAGCAGCGTTTTGTACCTTGCCGCTCTGCAAAATTGCTCGCCCGCTCAAGCCTTGGAGCGCCTTTTAGAATCGTCTAGAACTGCATCTGACCGCTTCGGTATGCGTCTCGGCTTGGTTCTCACGGTGACACGTGGCGATTACAGTTCGGTTGGCCTGTCCACACTTCTACAGGCCTACCAAGATCTCGGTGAACCGGATGATGTGGTGGGGCTTGATCTGGCGGGCGATGAGGAAATTGCGTATCCAGCCGAATTACCGTCGCTATTTCGGAAGGCGAAGGATCGATTCGGACTCGGGATCACCATCCATGCGGGCGAAACTGGTCGCGTGGAAAACGTTCGGTCAGCCGTGGAGTTGTTTGGCGCAGATCGTATTGGCCATGGAACAGCTGCTAGCAAGGACCCTCACCTGCTAGATCTCTTGGCAAGACAGGATATCTGCATCGAAGTATGCCCAATCAGTAACAGGCTCACCGGAGCTGTTCCTGTCGACGAGGCGCATCCTCTGTTGGAGTTTCGGCGTCACCAGGTCCCTTTTGTAATTTGCTCGGACAACCCAGCGATTCATCAGCGAGGCCTAGCAGATGATCATGCGACGGCGATGACCGAGGGACTCTCCGCCAGTGATATTTCCGAACAGTTCGACGTCGCCAAGCGGTACTCATTCATAGAGGGTTTAAATTGAAAATCCGATTCATGTCCGGAAATCAGCACAAGGTCAACGAGGTGCAGCGAATTCTTGCCCCTGTCGGAGTGGAAGTCGTGTCGGTGTCACGGAAAATTGAAGAGCTGCAAACCGAGGATGTCCACCGCTTGGTGCGGGACAAGTTGACCAAGGCATTTGAGGCTATAGGTCGCCCGCTTTTCGTCGAGCACACAGGGCTCTACCTGAGCGGTCTCAGTGGGCTTCCTGCGGGTCTGACCCAGATATTCTGGGACAAGCTGGAGGCAGATCGATTCGTTAAGCTTGTAGCGGGTCTCGAAGATGCCGCAGTGACCGCAAAAACAGTGCTCGGGTATTGTGATGGGCGCCAGATTCGCCTGTTCGAAGGCTCCATCGAGGGAACTGTGCCTCTTGTACCGGCCGGTCCAACTGACTTTCAATGGGACTGCGTTTTCGTCCCGAACGGGCACACCCAAACTTTCGCTGAGATGGGACCGGCCAAGGACGCTATTTCCATGCGCCGCAAAGCTCTCGACCAGTTCGCCGAATATCTCAAAACTTGTGAGGGCGTAAGATGAACGCTGAGTTGCTACGCGCGCACCGCACCGGCAAGCTGATGCTTTTTGTAGGTGCAGGGGTGTCTGCCAATCTAAGCCTGCCTACTTGGGGCGAGCTTATCGCACGCATCGCTCAGGACCTGGGATACGATCCGAAAATCTTCTCCACTTACGGAACACCGCTTGCACTTGCGGAGTACTACAAGAGGAAGAAAGGTACTCTTGGGCCGCTTCGGAGCTGGATGGATCGCGAATGGCACAAACCCAGTACAGATATCTCCACGTCTGAAATCCATCGACTGATTACCCTCGGACGATTTTCACGGATCTACACCACCAACTACGATCGATGGCTGGAAATGGCCCACGACAAGTTCGAGGTGCCATACGATAAGATCGCAAGCGTTGCCGACCTCGTATCTGCCACTGAGGGCCGGCGTCAGATCATAAAATTCCATGGGGACTTCGATGACGAGACATCAATCGTTCTCGACGAAACCAGTTACTTTCAGCGATTGAATTATGACTCTCCGCTGGACATCAAGCTCAGCAACGATGTCTTGGGGAACTCTGTTCTCTTCATCGGATACAGCATTTCGGACATCAACATTCGACTTCTGTTTTATCGACTGACGGAGATGTGGGGGCGCTCGCTGCTGCCATCTGCCAGACCAAAGTCCTACGTCTTCACGAATCGACCGAACCCTGTTGCACAGGAAGTGCTGGGTCAGTGGGGAATCGAGATGATTGTTTCGGAAGAGGACGATCCAAAGAAAGCGCTCACGGATTTTCTTCAGGAATTGGTGAGCTAAGAAACCTGCTCGGTCGCGATCTCAGGGGTTAACACTTATCCCACATGGCGGTGCCGGGCTCGCGAGTGGCAGGTTTGGGTCGGTTGTTGCCCTTCGTGACGGACAGCAATCGGCCGATTCTGTTGAAAAAGTCGGCTTCGAATTCCACTCCAGAAATGTACGCGTCTGAGATTGAAATCTGAGTTTTTGGCAGAAGGTTCAGGACTCGGAGTTCACGTAGCAGCGTGCAACAGAGGTGTTCTCATCCATCAATATTCGAGTGTTTTGGGAAACCGACTTTTTCAACACAATCGGCCAAAAGCGGACGGAGGATTACCGTAGGCGGCTCTAGATCATTCAGCTTCTACAATCCGGGTCAGTCACGGCGCTGACTAGAGACGTCATGCGAAGGACGACGCACACGCAAACCGCAGTGGCGCACTGGTTTCTAACTATCAAGTCTTTTCGCAGGGGCAACACGCAAGCAGCTTCAAGCCTGCGCAGCGATACTGGCTTTGCTTTCGAACATGGCGGTGTCGGCCTTGAAAATCAGATCGTCCAGGCCTTCGCCATCTTCCGGATACCACGCCACCCCTAGGCTGGCGCTGACCTTGATCTGGCTGTTTTTCCATGGAATGGGCAGGTCGACGGCCTTGCAGATTTCATGGGTGATGCGCTGGATATCGCCTCTGTGATGCGCGCCGTCGAGCAGCACTACGAATTCGTCACCGCCCATGCGCGCGGCTATTTCGAACTCGCGAATATTGGATTTGATGGCCGTGCCTACGTGGATCAGGATGGCATCGCCTGCCTGGTGGCCAAAACGATCATTGATCTGCTTGAAGTGATTCAAGTCGATATAGCACAGGGCCAGATGTTCTCCGCGGCTCTTTGCAGCCAGCAGCTTCTGACTAGCAAAGGGAATAAAACTATTGCGATTGGGTAAGCCAGTCAGGCTGTCATAGAAGGCCAGCTTATGTACTTCCTCTTCGGCGAGTTTGCGCAACTTGATCTCGTTGCGCAGATGGCGCTGGGCATTCAACAGAACCAGAGCGAACATCAGGACAAGCACACAGCCGATACTGATCAGCAAAATGGTCTTGCGCAGCCGCTCGATGAGCTGTGGTGGGTTGGGATCGTAAATGAAGTTTTCCAGACCTGCGATATTATCGACCATACCCAGTTCGAGGAAGGTTTCAGCCATACGTTGCCAGCGCCCTGGGTTCATATGACCGATCTCGATCAGGTCAGATATCACCAGCGGACGCATGGCCTGAGCTTCGAATTGCAAGTGCGCGCGAGTTTTCTCCACCGAGTACTGATTGAGCAGCAGGTCTATGATTTGCTCGGGGTTATCCATCGCGTAGCGCCAGCCGCGCAGTGTAGCGCGGCGGAAGGCCTCAACCCGCTGTGGATGTTCGTCAATCTCGGCCTGGCTGGTAAACAGGACGTCGCTGTAGAAGTCGATCCCGTAGGTGACGGGCGAGATGATGTTGTATTCCACGCCCCGCTCTTGCAGGTAGAAGGGCTCGTTGGTCAGGTACGAGTTGAACGCCGTCACTTTACCGCTGGCTAGATCCCCAATTTGATAACTGCTGGGTAGCAGTTGTAGTTTTTCGAAGGGTATACCCTCGCTACGGAACATCGCCAGAAAATCGGCATCGGTCTGTGCATCCATCAGCATCAACGGCTTGCCGATCAGGTCGTGCACAGTTCGAACACCTTGGTCTGTACGAGCCACGAGCACGGAAGGTGAATGCTGAAAAATTACCGCCAGCGCTACCAAGGGTTTTCCATGCAGACGTGCGTAGAGCAATTCACTATTGGCTTCGCCGTATTGGGCACGCCCAGAGAGCACTTCTTCGACCGGTGTGACATGGGGGCCACCTTCGTGCAAGCGCACATCCAGTCCTTCTTCGCGGTAATAGCCCTTTGCGATGGCGGCATAGTAGCCCGCGAACTGGAACTGATGTTTCCAACGTAGCTGGACATCAATCACCTGTTCGGCGCCATTCTGTTGAGGGCCAGGACCCGCCCACGCAGCCTGACCCCAGACCAGCACAAAACACAGCAGTCGACGCAGCCGAACCAGGAGAAGTCTCTTCGGCGGGCCTGGCGTGTTAGAACAGCAACAGAGGCTAGGCATGGTGATAGTCCGTGAATCGCGCTTATCGTTGAGCGTGCAAAGCGTGGCGCATCATTGTGACATCACTCATGCGGGGCCAGCAATCGCGCGCCACGATAACCAAAGCGGCCGTTATCCTCGCTTGCGGCGTGGTTGGCGTTTGCTTCCCTACAACAGCTAACGGCCAGAAGCTGTCCGTTGCGCGTGCATCCGCGTAGGATATCGGTTCACTGTATAAGGCAAAAGTGGGCCAAACGTACGATGAACGAGTCATTTCGGACGATTGTAAAATGCCAAGATCCTGGCGATGGCAGCGGGGACATCATCATAGATCTTCCTCCTAATGTCCTTACAGCACTGAACCTCGGTCTTGGTGACTTGCTGAATATCGAATTGGTTGGTGGTGTGATAGTGCTAAAGCCGATCCGCGATGCCGACACGGAATCTTAAGGCCGCTCTCGGCCGAGGCTGTGTAAAAACGTTTTCGAACGCGACAGGTACTCAAAACCGGACTAAAAATCGCGCATCTGAGCGAAATCCACATCAGCTGACGTACCGATAAATTTCAGATTTAACGTAGGCGCGCGCACTTCATTTTTGACGAAGCGTTTTTTCACACTCTGGGTCGATTGCCGCCCTTCGTGAGAGAAAGCTACAGGGCGACGGCTGTCGTTGGACGCTGGCCGTTTTCCACCCAAGCGGTCATGCGATGTCGACCAACCCTCGCAGCATCTCCACCAGGTACGGTCGGCTGTATCGTTCAGACGGGGCTATGTGGTCCGAGTCCCCCAAGTGCTGATACTCTCCCTCATCAATAGCCAGATAGATATTGAATGCTGGCTGTGGCATCACCTCCTCCATACCTACATCGAAAATGGCAGTGAACAGACCGTTCATTATGTCATCGCCAACCGCATATGGCATTTCACCCAGAACGAATCGTCGGGCAACTTCGATCGAGAGGGCATTCAGGAGTTCGACCGGGCGCAGCCCCAGATTTAAGCAGTAAACCGATAAGCCGGTTAGTTCTAGCCCGCTCTCTTGTGCCTTGCTCAGCAGGACCTCGACTTCAGTGTGGGGTATTGCTTTGATCATCGGCGCCCTGGCCCTGGCTGATTTTAGTGAGCAGCTGTATGACATACTGCTGAACGTGATGGTGCTGTTCGGCCAACTCCAGTACCTTGTCCCCAATGAGCCGCCCAGATCGCTGGAAGCCGTGAGCACGAGCGATCCGCTAGACCAAAAGAGCTTCAGGAGTTGGCGCTTTTATTGGCGAAGCACATCGTCGATGATCTAACGGAGTATTGGAGGTGCACCCAGGCACGTGAAAACGGTCGGCTTGGATCATAACCGTACGGCCCCATTCCGCAGCACTCAATGCGTCGCGAACGTCCCAGGCACGATCCAAGTGCTTGAGCACTTCAACTTTTGATGCCTTGCAGTGGAATAGCGGTATATCACTTATCCCTCTTCCATCATCTCCGAACGAAGTGCAAAATACGCATCTAGCGCCTCCTGAACGAAGACTCTCACAGTCTCCCACTCTATGACCCCCATGAATTCTTCAGGGATGTCCAGTCCTTGGGTTTCGATAACATCATCAACGGTTGCATCGATAGGTATCGAATCTGGCAGTTCCACAACTAGGTAGTCCGCAACGTCACGAGCATTCCATCCTCTATCAGCAAGAACCTCCAGACAATCATCCAAACTTTTACCAGCAAACAAATAACTCATATTACTACCGCCCAAAATAATAAACCAAACAACAAACTATCAAACACAGGGGACTATTTACAACAAAAAATATTTAAATTTTATCATGACTGCCGTCGATGCGAGTTACCCCACATACCTAATAGACTAAGCTCAACAATAATGCTCGGCTTTCACGAATGAGCCGCTACGACTCCATAATAAGCAAATTGAGCCAAACGCTACGCAAATGCACCCAAAGGAGAATTGCGTTACCAATTCTGTATAGGGCATGTGATCGCCTATGCACGAAGCGCCCGCGCATTAATGAAGACACAGTAATCACTTCCCCCTCTTTTGGAAACTGATGAACAAGCTTCATACGCCCTTGCCAATTCTCCCGTCTATCCCCCACCCTGTTGCACAAGCGCTCGAATATTCATGGGAGAAAAATACCTCTTTTTTCACGCTGATACGTGAAATCCGAGCCCTGAACCTTCTTCCTAACACTAAGATTTCAATCTCATGCGCGTACTTTTCTGCCGTGGAATTCGAAGCCGACTGTTTTCAACAGAGTCGGCCAGAAGCAACTGCTTGTTATCCCTCAACGTAAACATAACCTTTCCTATCTTCAGGGGGATCATTTCTTTACTGGGACAATTGCTCCTCTCCCTCGTGGACGCGATGCCCGATGGGCCCCTTAAGGACATCATTGATGCCGCCCCATTAGAGCGGTGACAGTTTAGTTTGTCATCGCCGTAAGCATCGCACAGCGCTTGAGAAAGCGGCTTCCCCGACATGCTATTGGCAGAGAGTTTCGTCATGCACTGAGAGAGCGCGCAAATCAGTGAATCTGTTTCTCCTGAAAGTTTTTCCAGACTTATTCGACAAGATCCAAGCGTACATGTAGTCACTCATTTGCTTGAATTTCTCCGGATCCAATACGTATACGTTTTTTGTACTACGTCTCTTGGAGAGGCCTAACGATGCGAGAAAGTTAGAGATCAGTGCATGCTCTGCTCTTGGTGTATGAGCAGGGATATACCTTTTAGTCAGTCCCAAGCCCAAAAAGGCTGATCGATTAGCGCGAATCAATTCACAAGCACGAGAGACCTCGGACATTTGAATCACCCCATCATTAGCTACATTACAGATTAGATCCATAACCGAGCGAATATTAATTCGTCGTTGATAGATGTATTTCTTAGAGCCCCATTCAGTTTCAACTACCTGTTGAACAAAATAGTGGAATTCCTCGTCATTCAGAAGCCAAGCTGCCGCATTGCAAATCTTGTCTCTCCAACCACTAGAGAAAATGAAGTCGACATCTGAAGACCTCATGCACCCTAGAGGCATCTTAGTACAATGCATAAATTCAGCGACCCTTGGTTCCATGCCCCCCTCGTCACTCAGATACGGGGGAGTGTCGAGCCTCCGGTCTAACCCAAGCATTTCAATTACTTTTTGTTTCTCAGCAAAAGACAGCAAGTATTTGGTAATTTTGACATCTTCGGTAATAGACTGGTTAGGTACGCCGCCCATATTAGAAATTTCAAAACCAGCCACTTCTAAACTAATCGCCAGCCACTGATGAAAATTGTTGAATTCGAGCGCCAACTTATGTTCAGTTTTAGAGCAAAAATCCGCAAAGGAGATATCAGAACTTGAAATTCGACTCCTCCAGTATTCGAGCGAAGTCTCTCGATAGCTGAAAGGTTTATCAGCTCCTATAACGAGCTTTTGAGCAGTTCGATCCCGACGAGTCATTTGTCTAGCCTCATCTACCCCAACGACCCTAAAAAACATGAAAAAATGATATTTAAAGTAACGTCTTGTAATACTGATCGCAGACTGCATTGCCGGAGTGTAAATTATCACATCATAATTTTGAATTTCATTATCTGGATTGGCAAAGAATTTTTTCACCTCGGGGTTGCCAAGAGTATGCTTTGTAACAAGCAAAACCTTCCGTCTCTTGTTTGTGGCGATCTTAGCTTGTAACTCTGCTTCTCTTCGGCTGTCTACGCCTATCAATATGGGATCAAACGTCTCATGGGCAACCATGATTGCCTCCCTGACCTGGCCGATCAAACCGTACTCAACGGTTCCACGGGGAAGGCTGTAATCTTCTGAAAGATAGTTCACCTCTCGGCCAATACGCTTCAATACATCCATCAGTTCATCATTTATGCAGGCATCTGTAAGAATGACTAGACGCGCTGAAGAAATAAGCTGGATTAGAGACGTCCATACTTCATCATGTTCTCCCTGAAAATCCTTGTTAGCTACATGACGAAAAACCTGAGCGACCTCATCAATAACTAGCACATCGGTACGAGCTAAATGAGCCTGAAACCTAAGCTGAGCACACCTGTTTACTATGAGAGACAGCCCATTTAGTTTGTCTTCATCCCTAGATATTTCTGGATCGGTACAAAGTTTCAGGGCACCACTAAATGTCAAACTCTCTAATATAGAATGTCGATGTGTTATGAAAGACGATTTCTCCTCATGCTTGTTAGCCAAATCCACGATTCTAGACACAAATGCCGATGTTTTACCTCGCCCCATCTCCAGGTTAAGAACAAATACCCCACCTGAGATATATGCAGACTCAGCATCATCAGCCAGCACCTTGGTCACAGATGCTAGGCTAAGGTCAGTCCCTAGTTTTTTGGATACAACTCCTTGCAGCTTAATACGCCTAGTAGCGAAAAACTCATCATAAATTTTCGCACTCGCCCGTTCAAAAGTAGCAATAGCTCTGGGCTCATCGTTAGGAAATACTTTACGCACCCTCTCCAACGCGGATCGCTTTGAGAGAGTTCCTGGTACCGATCGGGCCATAAGATTTATGTATCTTTCAGCATTCACGGCATAACCTTCTCGGAGAGCAAGTTCGCCCAAGTCAAAATCAATCGCGCTAGACAATGCTTTAAATATTAAATCATCCCCTCCCAACTTGATGAGAATCCCCACCCGCGCGGCACGGGCCACCTCCATCAATTCCTCATAGTTTTTTCTGCCGACATGAACCAATGTTGATACACCCGGCAGATCGCTTTCCGAATAATACCGCACCACCTCAGAAACCCTGTCGCCATCCGTCACTGCAACATTGTATTTACCAAGATAATCAGCGGCAGCATCTTGACCCACCACTACCAAATACTCGCTGCACGCACGATAAAATCTGTGCTCGGCTTTATAGCCCTCAAGAACAACCTTCATTAAATCACCTAATTTTTATTATTATTTTGCAGATGAGTTCCGCTAGAACAAAATAATCATATCACACGAATTTAGTAATTTCATGACAACGAAATAAAAACATGAAAAATTTTGTAGATATTAAAAAATATTAACTAATACTAATAAAACTTTTTGATTAGCTCTTTGTAGTCCCAAAAATCCATACTCCCAAAGCGGACGCGTCCGACATAGCAACGATCGCATGGCTCGATGCTTAAGGAATTGCTAGGCTATGATTCGGCTGCAATGGGTCACTGTACGGTCTGAATATCGTGCAGGTATAGCTCACAGATCCGATTGGCCCTATCGGGCAACTGCCTTTAAAACGTTACGTTCATCGAGCACAAATACCCAGCCCTACCTTAAGGATCTCAGGCCAGTCAGTCGGATAGAGGCACCGCGACTTCGTCGCGAATGAACCCACCAGCTCGCAGTCATGGCGCCTTGCTCGCAAGTGACGCCGTCGCACTAGGCCTGAGAAATATCACTTCCCGGCCATCTCTAAAGAATGCCTCCCACGAAGTGAGTGCACGACCTTACAGACCTCAACAACATGACTCGGATCGAGGGACCGCGGCGTCGTCGCGAATGAAACCACCAGTTCACAGCCGTGCGCCTTGGTTGAACGAGCCCCATGAAAGACAGGACACCGTTTCCCCCTTACGATAAGGGATAGGCAAACGGTTATGTTTATGACTAACAGCAACGATAAGAGTGGTGA
>LNAP01000671.1_pt1 | contig 37828 bp, 34 predicted proteins | sample 602601 | NCBI WGS metagenome assembly LNAP01 (sample SAMN02440304, study PRJNA202911) | soil metagenome | biome: Subtropical and temperate rainforests or woodlands; isolation source: soil samples (1 kg each in a 20% v/v slurry with milli Q water) were... ... | reverse complement strand
GCACGGCACGTTGTTGCCGGTCCACGGCGCGGTGGCGAAGGCGCCGACGCGCGGCGCCGGAATGCAGGCGCGCTCGCCCGGATAGTAGAACGGCGCGTTCATTGCGACCGTATCGGCTTTCACCGCGGGCTGCTGCACGACGCGATGATGCTCGCGCGCCATGACGGGTCCGCCCAGCATGGCGGCTGCGATCAATCCCATCGACAATAATTTGGACGTGGTCATTCGCTCTCTCCATTGATGACATCGGGCCGGAACCAAGCCGGCTCGTCATCGAGGTGAGAACGATCGGGCGCGATTCAAACGCACGATTTGCTCACCGCAATTCAACCGCCTGTGAGCCGATGCGGCGTCACAACCACGATCGTGCGAATGCATAACATCCGTGGCCCCTGAAACTACAGCGCGTGCGTTGAGGGCGTATGTTCGATCCAGTGCAGTTCGAAAGCGGAGCCCGCAAGATGATCACGATATTGGCAACACGCCTCGTCCTTGCATGGGTGCTGCTCGTGAGGCGAGCCGCCCGGAGCATGAACTGGAATTCAATGGCAGCGCTCGCGCCGCGGGCCTATCTCGCACCACAGCGAGTGGCCGGCATCGGACGGCGTCAAGGCCGCGGGGTCGGTGCGCGCGGACAACGGACATGATACCGCGCGCTGCTGAACCCACGCTTCCTCACCGCGCGCCAGGACGCCGCGCGAAAGGTGGAGCGAAGATCATGAACCGGATTCTCCTGATCGAGGACGACGCCGAGACCGCCGAGGCGATCGTGGCCGAACTCGCCGATCGCGGCTTCGAAGTGCAATGGGCCGGCGACGGCGTCGATGGTCTCGACCGGGCTCGCGCGTCGAGCCCGGATGCCATGATCGTCGACCGCATGCTGCCCGGCATGGACGGGCTCACCGTCATAGAGGCGCTGCGCAAGGATCAGGTCACGACGCCCGTGCTGGTGCTCAGTGCACTCGGCGCTGTGGATGACCGGGTGCGCGGATTGCGTATGGGCGGAGACGACTATCTCACCAAGCCGTTCGCGCTGGTCGAGCTGGTCGCGCGGATCGAGGCACTGCTGCGCCGTCCCGGCGACAGCCGCGAGACCATTCTGCATGCTGGGCCGCTCAAGCTCGACCTGATCGAGCGGACCGCGCGGCGTGGCGAGCGCGAGCTCGACCTGCTGCCGCGCGAATTCCGCCTGCTCGAATACATGATGCGCCGGAACGACCAGCTGCTGACGCGCGCCATGCTGCTCGAAGAGGTCTGGAACTACAAGTTCGTTCCGGCGACCACGAATTTGATCGACGTCCATATGGGCCGGCTTCGCCACAAGGTCGACGGCCCCGGAGAGACGCCGCTGATCCACAACGTCCGGGGCTCCGGCTTCGTTCTGCGCTCGCGGCAATAGGGGCGGGCAATGCATCAGATCCGGTTGATCCGCTCCGGCACATTCCTCTGGGCCCTGGCCGTGGCGGCGGCATTCGCGCTGTTCGTTGTCGCGCTGTTCGCGTTCATCTACTGGAAGCTCGACGACTATCTGGTCGCGCGCTCCGATCGCATGATCACCACGCAGATCCACTTCGTTGCGGACCTGCCGCCGGCGCGCCGCGTCAGCGCCATCGCAGATCATCTGGCGCAGGACTCCAGGGGCGTGCAATACGCGGCACTGTTCGATGCCGCCGGCGCCCGCCTTGCCGGCAACATCGATCGCCTGCCGCGCGAACTCGGACTCGGCGGAGCGGTGCAGGGTGTGCCGCTCGACCCGGTGGAAAAGGCCGCGGCGCATGTTCCGGTGGTCAGGGCGGTCGGCAGGCGCCTCGACGATGGCGATATCCTGGTAATGGGACGGAACGTCGACGAGACGCGCGAGATATCGAGCGTCGTGGGGGAGGCCCTGGCCCTCGGCCTGCTGCCGGCCTTCAGCCTCTGCCTGTTGGCCGGTGTCTGGCTGAGCGTCCGCGCCCAGAGGCGCGTGGAGGAGGTCAACCAGCGGGTCCAGCGCATCGTGGCCGGCGAGCTGCGCGAGCGGCTCCCGGAGGGCAGTACGGACGATTCCTTCGCGCGGCTGGCTGGAATCGTCAACGGCATGCTCGACGAGATGGAGACCATGATCAATGCGCTGGCCGGCGTCGGCAACGACATCGCTCATGATCTCAGGACGCCGCTGACGCGCGTCCGTCTGGCGCTGGAGCGCGGTCGAACGCATGCGGCAACGCTGGAAGAGCTCCAGGACGTCTCGGACAAGGCCATCGCCGGCATCGACCAGTCGCTGGCGATCGTCACGGCCCTGCTGCGTCTGACCGAAATCGAGAACAACCGCCGCATGGCCGGTTTTGGCGACGTCGCGCTCGACGAGATCCTGCGGGAGGTGTGCGACGTCTACGAGCCCATCGCCGAAGACAAGCGCATCGGGCTCGGGGTCGTCATCGAGCGCAATGTGCGGGTGTGGGGCGACCGCGACCTGCTGTTCGAGGCGGTCGCTAATCTCGTCGACAATGCCGTCAAGTTCACGCCGTCAGGCGGACGGGTGGAACTCGCGCTGGAAGCGGAGGACGACACCGCGCTCGTGCGCGTGAGCGACACCGGGCCCGGCATCAGCGAGCAGGAGCGCGAGGCGGTGCTGCGGCGGTTCTATCGCTCCGACAAGATGCGCAACACGCCCGGCGTCGGGCTCGGACTGAGCCTGGTGGCCGCAATCGTCAAGCTGCACGGCTTCCGGCTGATCATTGGCCCCGCTCCCGGAGGGCGGATCGAGATCCTCGCCTGGACCGGGAAGGCGGGCATGCCCATCACGCGCCGGTCGCGGACATTGCTGCATGCAGACGCGAGCCGGATGGGATGACCAGATCATGGACGATGCTTTCGAGATCAACCAGCCGGCCTGGACCAGAGGAGTGACAAATGCAGACTAGCCACGAACTAGCGAGGCGCGATCCCGTTGCCATGCCGCCCGCAGCGGTGTCGCCACCGTTCCTCAGCGCATATTCGGCAACCATCAGGCGTTTCGACCTGCTTGAGCCGGAGCAGGAGCAGCAGCTGGCAAGGCGCTGGCAGGAGACGCGGGACCGGAGTGCGGCGGACGCGCTCGTCACCAGCCATCTCCGGCTCGCCGCCAAGCTGGCGCGCGGTTACAAGGGATACGGACTTCCGCTGGTCGATCTGATCGCGGAAGCGAATCTCGGCCTCGTGATCGCGGCGTCACGCTTCGAACCCGGCCGCGGCGCGCGATTCTCCAGCTATGCAGTCTGGTGGATCAAGGCGGCGATTCACGAGTACATCCTGCGCTCATGGTCCCTGGTCAAGATCGGGACGACGGCCGCCCAGAAGAGGCTGTTCTTCAAGCTCCGCAGCGAGATCAGGAAAGCCACCGGCAACGTGATGACAGGGCTCACACCTGACGTCGTCGAATTGATCGCCGGGAAGCTCGAGGTGACGGCGCGTGAGGTGATCGAGATGGACGCGCGGCTCAATGGCGACATGTCGTTGAACGCCCGTGTCGGCGATGAGGACAGTGGAACCGAGCTGGAAGCCTTGCTGGTGGACGGGGCGGCCGACGCGGAGACGACGCTCGCCGATCACGAGCTGTCGGAGCAGCGCACCAGGGCCCTGCGTGCCGCGCTGGGCGGGCTCGCGGCGCGGGAGCGTCGGATCTTCGAGGCACGGCGGCTGACGGAACGTCCCGTGACGCTCGATCAGCTCGCCCGCGAACTGGCGATCTCCAGCGAACGTGTCAGGCAGATCGAGATTCGCGCCTTCGGCAAGGTGAAGCGGGCGGTCATGCTCGCCGCACAGGATGCGCCACGCGCCGCCGCGTGCGTCGGCTGAATTCGATTTCATTTGAACGGGGAACCGACAGTCCTCACCTGTCCGACGATTACGCATAACCCGCTTCAGGCAGACCATCATGGGAATTGTTCGCTTCGCGCTCCGGCTTCCGCACACATTCTATGTGCTTGCGGCGCTGATCCTGTTCCTCGGCGGCATCGCGATCCGCTCGATGCCGACAGATATTTTTCCGGAGATCCAGATCCCCGTCGTCACGGTCATCTGGAGCTACACCGGCCTTTCCACGCCGGAGATGGAGCAGCGCGTCAGCACCTACAGCCAGTATTCGATCAGCGCCAATGTCAGCGGCATCAAGAATATCGAAGCGCAGACCCTCAACGGTCTGTCGGTTCAGAAGATCTACTTCCAGCCGGACGTCAATCTCGATCTTGCGATCTCGCAGATCGTCTCGGCCACCAACGCGATCCGCGCCCTGATGCCGCCGGGCATCCAGCCGCCGATCATCGTGCAGTTCAACGCCTCGAGCGTGCCGGTGCTGCAGCTCAGTCTCGAGTCGAACAGCCTGAACGAGCAGCAGCTCTACGATTTCGGCATTTACCGCGTCCGCCAGCAGCTGGCTCCCGTTCCGGGCGTGACGTTGCCCACGCCTGCTGGCGGCAAATACCGTCAGATCATGGTCGACCTCGATCCGAACAAGCTGCTGTCGCGCGGATTGACGCCGCTCGACATCGTCAATGCGGTGAATACCCAGAATCTGACGCTGCCGACCGGCACGACGAAGATCGGCGACACCCAGTACACCGTTCGAACCAATGCGACGCCGGCCACGATCCAGGATCTCAACATGATCCCGGTCAAGTTCGTGAACGGGGCCACGATCTTTCTGAAGGACGTCGCCCAGGTCCGCGACGGCGCCCAGGTCCAGCAGAACATCGTGCGCGAGGACGGTCACCGCGCCGTCCTGCTCAGCGTCATCAAGAACGGAAACGCATCCACGCTCGCTGTCGTCAACGGCGTGAAGGCGGCTTTGACGTCGATCCGCGCGTCGGCTCCGGCGGGGCTGAAGATCAGCGAGCTGTTCGACCAGTCGATATTCGTCACCCATTCGGTCGATGGAGTGCTGCGCGAAGGCGCGATCGCGGCCGGGCTCACGGCGCTGATGATCCTGGTGTTTCTGGGGTCATGGCGATCGACGCTGGTTGTCCTGATCTCAATCCCGCTGGCAATGCTGTCCTCGCTGATTGTCCTGTATTTCCTCGGCGAGACCCTCAACACGATGACGCTCGGCGGGCTTGCCCTCGCGGTCGGTATCCTCGTCGACGATTCGACGGTGACGATCGAGAACACGCATCGGCTCTGGACCGAGCAAGGCATGCCGTTGTCGGAAGCGACCCTGCACGGAGCCGCTGAGATCGCGGTGCCGACGCTGGTCTCGACGCTCGCGATCAGTTGCGTGTTCACCTCGGTCGTGTTTCTGGAGGGCCCGGCCAAGTACCTCTTCACGCCGCTCGGCCTCGCCGTGGTGTTCGCGATGCTGGCGTCCTACGGGCTGTCGCGGACGCTCACGCCGATCACCATCGGCCTGCTGCTGAAAGGCGAGCGGCGCCATGGCGAGGGCGAGCGCTCGTCGAACATCTTCGCGCGCGCCTCCGCGGCGTTCGAGCGCGGCTTCGAGCGCCTGCGCGACGGATATTCCGATCTCCTCGACAAACTGCTACGACATCGCGTCATCGTTCCCGTCGTCGCCACGCTGGTGCTAGCACTCGGCGCCACCATGTTCGCCTGTGTTGGCAGGGACTTCTATCCCCTGATCGACGGCGGCCAGATCCAGCTCCACGTTCGCGCGCCCGCGGGCACGCGGATCGAGCGGACGGAAGCGATTTTCCAGGCGGTGGAGGACAAGATCCGCGAGGTCATTCCGGAGCGTGACCGGGCGCTGATCGTCGACAATATCGGCCTGCCGGCGCGCGCCTACAATCTCGCATTCACGGACGGCTCGACCATCGGGGTGAACGACGGCGTCATCCTGGTGTCGCTGAAGGACGGGCACAAGCCGACTGCGGATTACGTCAAGAAGCTGCGGCAGGTGCTGCCATCGGCGTTCCCGGAGGACACGTTCTATTTCCAGGCGGCGGATATCGTCACGCAGATCCTGAATTTTGGACTTCCGGCGCAGGTCGATGTCCGCACGGTCGGTTACGGTAACAACAACCTCGCCGTCGCCAAGGAGCTGCAGAAGAGCCTCGCCGCGATCCCCGGCGTAGTTGATGCGCATCTACAGCAGGAAGTCGATGCTCCCGCGTTTTATGCCGATATCGACCGCACCCGCGCCGCGCAACTGGGCCTCAATGCCAGCACGGTGGCGACCAATATCAATGTCAGCCTCAGTTCGTCCGCGCAGGTCTCGCCGAATTTCTGGACGGATCCAACGTCGGGCATCCCCTATTACCTGGCGGTACAAACACCGGAATACAGGGCCAATTCGCTGAATGCCCTGGGAAACACTCCGGTGTCGGCCTCGCTTGCCGCAAGCGGGCAGCCGGTTCCCGGCTTGCTCAGCAATGTCGCCACCTTCAAGCGGGGCACCGTTCCCACCAATTCGAACCAGGCTAATGTCCAGCCGGTGTACGACGTCTATGCGAGCGTGCAGGGTCGCGATCTCGGCAGCGTCGCGGCCGACATCGAGAAGGTGACGTCCACCCTGCAGAAGCAGCTGCAACCGGGCAATTCGATTCAAGTCCTGGGACAGATCCAGAGCATGCATCAGTCGTTCCGTGATCTCGGGATCGGTCTGATGTTCGCAGCCATCCTGGTTTACCTGCTGATGGTCGTGAACTACCAGAACTTCGGCGATCCCTTCGTCGTCATCATGGCGCTCCCGGCGACATTCTGCGGCATCGTGACGATGCTTTTCATCACCGGAACGACGCTGAACGTGCCATCGCTGATGGGAGCCATCATGGCGATCGGCGTTGCCTCGGCAAATTCCATCCTGCTCGTAACTTTCGCGCGCGACGAGCAGTTGAAGGGACACTCCGCGTTCCAGGCGGCACTCAGCGCCGGCCGGACGAGGATCAGGCCTGTGCTGATGACTGCGGCCGCGATGATCGTGGGCATGATCCCGATGGCGATCGGCGGGCCGGGCGAGGAGCAGAATGCCGCGCTCGCGCGGGCGGTCATCGGCGGCCTGCTGTTCGCAACCCCGACCACCTTGCTGATCGTGCCTTATCTCTTCGCCATGCTGCGCAAGGGCAATGACGGCAAGCCTCACCACGGCGTATTCGAGGAGCAACCGGAATGAGTGACGTTCGCGCAAGGACCGATGACGGGGGGGCGAGAGACCGCCCCCGGGCAGAAAACCTCCGGGTCGTGGAGCTGCCGGGCAAGGGCGCTCGATCCGGGCGCCGTTACGGCGGTGCGCTGCTCGGAGGAGGCGTGCTCCTGCTGCTTGCGGGCGGTCTCGGCATTGGCGGTTGGCGGCACTACGAGGCTGCGCGTGACGTGGCCGCGGTGGCAGAACAGGTCCGAACCAACGTTCCCGAGGTTCGGGTGGCGACGGTCCGGCCCAGCGGCGACATCATGAAGGTGAGCTTGCCGGCGACGACGACTGCGTTCGAGGCGGCCAACATCTTCGCGCGGACCAGCGGCTATATCGAGAAGCGCCACGTCGATATCGGCGATCGGGTCAAGAAGGGCGACCTCCTCGCGGAAATCACCGCGCCCGAACTGGACCAGCAGATCGCGCAGGCGCAGGCGACACTGGCGCAGGATCAGGCGGCGCTTCAGCAGGCGCAGGCGAGCCGGGAACTGGCCGACGTCACCAATTCGCGCGACAGCAATCTCGTCAAGCAAGGCTGGTTGACGGCACAACAGGGCGACAACGATCGTCTCACCCTGCGCGCGCAGCAGGGCGCAGTGGGCGTCGCGCAGTCGAACATCACGGCGCAGGAAGCGCAGATTCGCGTCCTCCAGCAGGAGAAGGCGTATCAGCGTGTGGTGGCGCCGTTCGACGGCGTGGTCACGCAGCGCAACGTGGACAATGGCAGCCTGGTGCAAGCCGGATCGACCTTCATGTTCACGCTGATGCATTCCAACATTATCCGAACCCAGGTCTTCGTGCCGCAGGACGAGGCGTTTGGCGTTGGCCCGGGTGTCGATGCGGAGATCCGCGTCCCCGAGATTCCGGGGCGGACGTTTGCGGGCAAGGTCACGCGGATCGCGACCGCGCTGCAGCCGGGGAGCCGGACGCTGCTGACCGAAATCGACGTGCCCAACCCCGATGGCCAGCTCAGTCCCGGCATCTATTGCACGGTCGAATTATCGATCCCGCGCAGGACGCCGTCTATGACCATCCCCTCCGATGCACTCGTCTTCGATCAGAACGGTCTTCATGTCGCGGTCGTGCGGAACGGGACGGTTCATCTGCAGCAGGTCTCGATCTCCAGAGACTTCGGCACCACGGTGGAAGTGCGCGACGGTGTTCAGCCCGGCGATCAGGTCGTGCTCAATCCTGCGGTCAATCTGGCTGAAGGCAGCACGGTCACCGTTCGCAAGGCCGAAGTGAGCTAGGGGCGCAGAGATGATGCGGATTGCATTCGCAACGGTGATGGCTCTGCTGCTCGGCGGATCTCCTGTTCAGGCACAGGTCGCAACGACAGGCAGCACGGCAATGGATCTGCCGACGGTGCCGGGCGCGATCGTGATCTCGCCGCTCAACAGTCCGGGGCCGTTTTCCGCAACGACCGTGCTGGGTGCTCCGGATACGACGTTGGCGCCCGTTCCGCTCGCGTCGGACCCGACCACGCCAGGGACGGTGGTGGTTTGCGCGCCACCGTCGTCATCGCCAACGCCGGTACCGGCGACCCCGACCGTATCGCCCACGGGCCTTGCGTCATCGGGCATCGCTGCTCCGATCCTGCCGGTTACGGGGCAGAACATCAGCTCCATCGGAACGATCTCCGCGGCTGCGCCGGCGGGAACGGGTGCGGCGGTGGCATGCAGCTCAACGCCGGGAGGACAGGTGACGAGCGCTGCGTCTCTGCCACTCTCGATTTCGCAAGTGCCCGCAAGCCCCGCGCCCGGCACGATCCCCGCGGATACCAGCGCCGCCGGCGGCACGGGCATAGACCCGAATGCCGCCGTCGTGCCCAGCCCGAACAGCTCGGCTTGCATGGAAGGAGTTTCGATGAACCTGGCGGAGCCTGCGACGATGCTGCCGGCCAACGCCTCAGGCGCGGCCCCGACGCCGGGCGTGTCGCCGATCCTGCCGCCGGGATGCTGAGGGGGCGGCAGGACGGATGATGCTTGTTTGCGGCGTCTGGTCATCGACCCCCGTACTGGCCGTGAAGATGGCTGGGGGCGAATACGGGCGCGGCGCCACCCGGACGCTCGAGACCCATTCGCCCGGCTGGCGTCAGCGCGCCACCATTCAGCACGTCGCGATCGGGGTACATCGATGCAAAGGCTGCCGGCTCCTGGTCGGCGAAAGACCAGGCTGCTGATGCGGACGATATCGTCGCTGTCGAGATCAGCGCTGCGGCGATCATGACCTTGAATGCACTCATAGCGATTCTCCATTGCTTGCTCTGTGCGAAGAGGCGCTTGGCGATGATCGCTGCTCGGCTGATGGCGTTTCCGGAATTGTTCTGTTGGGGGTTATGTAGGTAGTCCGGTCGAAGAGTCGCGGCGTATGTGCATCACTCTTGCGAGAAGATTCTATCATGGTTGTCAGAGTGCTCGCGAGATTGTGCGCGACCAAAAGTGGCCGGTATTCGTTTCCAAGCAGCGGATCGCGTGAACATCTGGAGTGTGAGCAATGAGATTACTCCCTGTCGTTTGTGTCGGCGTCTGTATTGCGCTGTCGGGCATTGCGTCCGCCCGCGGTGGTATGGGATCGCATATGTCGATGGGTGGCGGCGGTACGCTTGGCACGAGCGCCGCCACGCCAGGAACGAACTCGCTGGGGACCGCGCTTCCGTCGTCGGACGGCGGCGGTCATGCGACGAAGGGGCCGTTGCTCGGCACGGACCCGACCATCGACAACGACGACGCCCGGCTCGAGAAGATGCTGGAAGGATCGGTTTGCCGCGGTTGCTGAAGCGCGTGCATCCGCCGGCCTTGCGCGAACTGCCTCCGCAATACGCGCTTGGCGCGAGACGGATCCTTCGAGCCCCCGCGGCTGATTTTCAGATCGCACGAAATATCTCGAGAAAGCCCGAAGGGGGCAGGACGAGCCTCCACTCGCCGGCAGGCCTGAACGTGCCTTCGCGAAATTGGCGTTGGGTTTCAGAAGATCGTCGCCGTGGCCGCCGGCTAATACAAGGAACGCGAACCGCTCGACAGAACGGGCCGTGTGGCCGGTCTGCGAGAAGCTCGATGGTGGCAAGGAGAAGCGATGAACCAGTCAGGCAACGTGCCGCGTTCGGGACTTGGATCGTTGGTGTTGATCGCGGCCGTTCTCGGAGGCAGCGCGGCCGCGTTCGCATACACTGCAGGCTGGTTCTCGCCCGTGCGCCTGTCGCCGGAGCAGATGATCGCGGCGCTGGCGCCTCCGAGCGGTGCAGCGCTCGGGCACCGGCGAAATCATGCCAAGGGAATCTGCTTCACGGGCGTCTTCGAGGCGAACGGAAACGGCGTGGAGCTCTCGAGGGCTAAGGTCTTCGAGCGAGGCTCGTATCCGGCGCTGGGCCGCTTCAATCTAGGCACCGCCGATCCGAACGCCGTGGATGCAACTGTCCGTGTGCGCGGTTTGGGTTTGCAGATTGCAGCGGCGGACGGCGAAGAGTGGCGGATGGCGCTGATCAACCCGCCGGTCTTTGCAGTGTCGACGCCGCAAGCATTTCATGACCTGCTGATCGCGTCCGGCAGGAAGGATCCGGAGGCGATGAAGACGTTCATCCAGGCAAATCCGGAATTCACCGCCTTCGCGGACTGGGCCAAGACGGCGCCCTGGACCGCCAGCTACGCGGAAGAGCCTTACCACGGGCTCAACAGTTTCATCTTCACGGACGCGAAGGGCGGCGACCACGCGGTTCGATGGTCGCTGCTGCCGACGGCGAACGTCGTTCCGATATCACAAGCCGAGCTGGATAAGCGCGGCCCGGATTTTCTCGAGCAGGAGATAGTGGAGCGGGTCAGGACCGCCGGTCCGCAGCGCTGGACCATGGTCACGACTGTCGCCGGTCCCGGCGATCCGACCGCGGACCCGAGCAAGGCCTGGCCCGACGGCCGCCGTACGGTGCAGGTCGGAACGCTCGTCGTGCAGCGGATCGAACAGGAGCGGGATGGGCCCTGCCGTGACATCAACTTCGATCCGACCGTGCTACCGAAGGGAGTTCGAGTGTCGGACGATCCGTTCCCCGCCGCGCGCTCGTCAGTCTACCGCAAGTCCTACGATCTTCGTGCAGCCGAAGCCAGCGACTATCCGCGAACCGGGACCGCCAGGCCATGAGCAATGCTCCTCATCGTTTCGCCCTGATCCAGCGGCTCCTGCACTGGCTGATGGCAGCGTGCATCATCGCCATGCTCTTCATCGGCGTCGGCATGGTGTCCACCGTGGCGCAGACATATCTGCCCCTGATCCTGATCCACAAGACGCTCGGCGTCACCCTTCTGGTTCTCGTCGTGATCAGGCTGGCTCTGCGGCTCCATTACGGCGCGCCACCGTTGCCGGCTGATCTTCCGCCGGCGATGAAGCTGGGAGCGAGATTGTCGCATCTGGCCCTCTATGGCTTCATGATCGTCATGCCTTTGCTGGGGCTCGGCATGCTTTGGGCTGCGGCCTATCCAGTCGTTCTGTATGACGGGATTCGAATTCCGGCATTGCTGCCGCAGAGCGACCTCGTGCACACGCTGCTGTGGAATGCTCACTTTTATCTGGGCCTTGCGTTCTTTGCCCTCGTGCTGCTGCATTTGGCCGCCGGGCTGTTCCATGCCTTGATCCGGCGCGACGGCGTATTCGATGCGATCGCACTCCTGCCGTTGCGGGACAGGACGCCGGTGGAGTGAACGCTTCGCACGCCGGCGCGGCGAGCGTGCGGATAAACAACATCGCTGCATCCTGGAAAGATGACTGGAAGCGGATCTCTGTACGCTTGCCCGCATCCATGACCGGCTGGACGGTCATATGTTCAAGAGGCAAGCCATGACGGATATGCCGAACGCGAAGGCGTCGCTCGGAAGGGCCATTCACGCGATCGTCGGGAAATGGGGCATGCGGCCCAGCCGGCAACGGTGGAAGCCATGATGATGGAGTCGACGTACACGAGGCACCGGGAGATCGCCTGGCGCGGCGGCCGCACGAGTTCGACGTCGCGATTGGTCGCCGAGGAGAGCGCCATCGCGCTCACCTACAACGGGTCGACCCATGCGGTCATGATGGGGACGCCCGCCGATTTGGAGGATTTCGGTGTCGGCTTCAGCCTCACCGAAGGAATCATCGCCCGGGCAAGCGAGATCGGGAGCATCGAGCTGATCTCGAACGAACTCGGCATGGAAGTGCGGATGTGGCTCGATGGCGATCGTGCGGCGACCTTGGCCGCGCGCCGCCGCGCCATCAGCGGCCCGGTCGGGTGCGGGTTATGCGGCATCGAAAGCCTCGAACAGGCGTGTCGCGCGCCATCGCGCGTCGAGGGCCCCGGCCTTGCCTTTCACGCGCGGGATCTGCTGCACGCCATGCAGGCGTTATCTCCTCTCCAGATATTGAATCAGCACACACGCTCCGTTCACGCGGCAGCCTTCTGGCATCCTCGCGCCGGCATTACTCTGGTCAGGGAGGATGTCGGCCGGCACAATGCGCTCGACAAGCTCGCCGGTGCGATCGTCCGCGAGGGAAGATCGGCCTGCGATGGCGCGGTGCTGCTGACGAGCCGCGTTTCGGTCGAGATGGTGCAGAAGGCAGCGATGATCGGGGCACCGGTCATCGTGGCCGTTTCCGCGCCGACCGCACTCGCAATCCGGACTGCGGATGAGGCGGGGATTACGCTGCTGGCGATCGCCCGCGATGACGGATACGGCGTATTCACGCATCCGCGCCGCGTTCGGCTGCCGGAAGAAGCCGCGCCGCGCGCCGGCTACTGACGTCGCGGACCTGCGAACATGGCGATGCAAGCTGCATTAACGGAGCCTTCGGCCAAGGCAGGAGTCGAGGTCTACGCTCCGGAGCGATCGCTGCTGGTTGCCTCTATCCTGAGCATGTCGGGAGGTTTTCTCGACGCCTTCACATGGCTGTCGCTCGGGGTCTTCGCCAGTTCCCAAACCGGCAATGTCGTTTTCCTCGGGGTCTACGCCCTGTCCGGGCAATGGCAGCGGGCGCTCCACCATCTCCTTCCGTTGGCGGCCTTCGTCCTGGGAGCGGTGGTGGCGGTCCGCACCCGGGCGGTACTGGGCTGTCTCGTCGGAGAGATCGTCTGCCTGACAGCGGCGCTGCTGCTGCTCCATCGTACTCCCGATCAGATCGTGATCCTCGGAATCTCCTTCGGCGTCGCGCTGCAATCGGCGAGTTTCAGGCAGGTCGGGCGCTGGAAGTATCTCTCGGTCACCGTCACCGGAAACATGCTACGGGCTATCGATCAGTTCGTTGATGCGTCCGATCCGGATGCGGCGTCGGGCGCCGGTACCATGCTCACGCTCTGCCTGATGTTCCTGTTGGGCGCCGCCGCCGGCGGCTGCGTGACCAAATGGCTGGGAACATGGAGCCTCGCACTGCCGATCGCCTCGTCGATGTGCGTTCTCTGGCTCTGTCGCCGGCGAAATCATCCGCGTTGACATCGCGCTCGCTCGTTGCGGGCTGAGGCGCTCGCCATGCCATTCGGTAAAAGGACGTTCGTTCGCGGAAGCGTGCGCATCGTGCTGTCCGTAGAGTTTCGATCAGTGCCGCAAGGGCGCTTCCGACATCAGCTGCCAGGAGAGGCAAGGATGAATGACCTCCGCAAAGAGACCGACAGCCTGGGTGAAGTGAACCTTCCCGCGGGCAGGCTCCGGGATGTGGCCGTGGTTCTCAAGGTCGATAATGTTCCGCAGCCGGCCGCTCAGGCGCCAGCGGCCGCGAACCGCGCCTGAGCGAACGGGAGATTGTCCGATGGATCCGACTGCGCTTCTTCTGTCGCGGCTGCAATTTGCCTTCACCATCTCGTTCCACATCATCTTTCCCGCGTTCACGATCGGGCTTGCCGCCTGGCTCACCGTGCTGGAAGCGATGCACCAGTACAGCGGCAAGCTGGTCTACCGGACCCTGTTCGAATTCTGGCTGAAGATCTTCGGCGTCGCCTTCGGCATGGGCGTCGTGTCCGGCGTGGTGATGGCGTTTCAGTTCGGAACGAACTGGAGCGTGCTCTCGAAGATGTCGGGCCCGATCCAGGGCCCGCTTCTCTCCTACGAGACATTCACCGCGTTCATGCTGGAGGCGGGCTTTTTCGGCATCCTCATCTTCGGTCGGCCCCGGGTGCCGCCGTGGTTCTACCTGTTCTCGACCGCGATGGTCGCGCTCGGAACGACGCTTTCGGCGTTCTGGATCATGGTCAACAACAGCTGGATGCAGGTGCCGACCGGATACGTCCTGCAGAACGGCCAGTTCGTCCCCGACGACTGGGTACAGATCATCTTCAATCGCGTGGTCTGGGTCCGGTTTCCGCATATGCTGCTCGCGTCCTATCTGACCGGCGCGTTCTGCGTGGCCGCAACCGGCGCGTGGTATCTGCTGCGGCGGACCTATCGCGCCGAGGCGCATGTGATGCTGCGGATGGGGCTTGCGCTTGCGGCGGTGCTGTTGCCGATCCAGCTCTTCATCGGGCATCTCGTCGGCGACTACGTTCACGACTACCAGCCGGCCAAGTTCGCCGCGATCGAGGCGCGCTGGCATGACGAGCAGCCGGCCTCGGAGGTGCTGATCGCAATTCCCGATTCGAGCACTGAGTCGAACAAATACGCGATATCGATTCCCGTGCTCGGAAGCATCATCGGCAGCATGAGCTTCACGTCGAAGGAGGTCGGCCTCACCAGTTTCGCGCCGCAGGACCGGCCGCCGGTGGCGATCCCGTTCTTCGCTTTCCGCATCATGGTCGGCTGTGGCTTCGTGATGCTGGGGCTGGCCTGGTTCGGGAGCTGGCTCGGTCTCAAGCATCGGCTCGAACGGAGTCGCCTGCTGCTGTGGGGCATCTTTCTAAGTTTCCCGCTGCCCTGGATCGCGATCCTCACCGGCTGGTACACCGCGGAAGTGGGGCGCCAGCCATGGACGGTCTATGGCGTATTGCGCACTGCGGACGCCGTGACGCCGTTCCTGACGGCGTCGGCTGCGATGACTTCCCTGATCCTGTTCGTCGCGGTCTACGCCTTCATCTTCTCGTTCGGAACATATTACATCTATCGTCTGCTGCGTGCCGGCCCGGCGGGACTCGGCGGCAAGCCGCTCGACGTTCCCGTGCCCAACCGGCCGATGTCGCTCGCCGATCAGATGCCGGCCGCACGCACCCATATCGAGGCGGGAGAATAGACATGGTGATGTACTGGGTTGCCCTTCTTGCCATCAGCATTCTGATCTATCTCCTCCTCGACGGGTTCGATCTCGGCGTCGGCATGCTGTTCGGCGTGGCCGGTGACGAGGCGAAGCGGAATGCCATGCTGGGCACGGTCGCCCCGGTCTGGGACGGCAACGAGACCTGGCTGGTCGTCACGGGCGTGATCATGTGGGGCTCTTTTCCCGTGGTCTACGCCATGGTGATGTCGGCCTTCTATATTCCCGTCGTCGTGATGCTGCTCGGATTGATCCTGCGCGGCGTGGCGTTCGAGTTTCGCGGCAAGGCGCTCCGTTCGCGCTGGATCTGGGACGTCAGCTTCGTCGCGGGCTCGTTTGCCGCCAGTTTCATGCAGGGCGCGATGGTCGGCGCTCTCGTCGAGGGACTCCAGTTCTCCAATGGCGATTATACTGGCGGAACGTTCGGCTGGCTGACCACTTTTTCCGCCCTCTGCGGGATCGGGCTCTGCTTCGGCTACGCGCTGCTCGGTGCCTGCTGGCTGGTGCGGAAGAGCGATGGTCCCGTTCGGGACGACGCACGGCGCCTGATCCCGCCGATGGCGATCGGCGTCCTGGTGTTCCTGGTCACCGTCTTTGCCTATGCGCTTGCCGAACATCTTCCGATTCTGCAGCGCTGGACCGACCGGCCCTATCTGTTCGTGTTTCCTGCGATCGGCGCCGGCGCGGCCGCGGTGTTGGCCAAGAGCATCCTGCGCCACGACGATTATTGGCCGTTCCATATGGTCGCGCTGATCTTCGTGGCGGCCTTCGCCACGCTCGCTCTGTCGTTCTGGCCTTACATGATTCCGTTCGTCGTCACGATCGACGAGGCGGCGGCCCCTCATGCAAGTCTCGCATTCATGTTCTGGGGCGCCGGCCTGTTCGTTTTTCCGCTGATGCTGCTCTATGTCGCCGTCGGCTATCGCGTCTTCCGCGGCAAGACGAACCCTGCTGCCGATCACTACTGACGGCTGCACGGCGCGAAGTTGCCGTGAGTTGCGATGGACAAAAGAAAGGCGCCGCTTGGGCGCCTTTCTCGTTCAGGATCCTATATGGCCGTGCTTCACGATTTGGGCATGACTCCGGGGCCGTTGTCCGGCCATTGGGCGATCAGCTTCTCGTCGATGTTGAAATGCTGGGCGACCATCCTGGGCGGCGTGTGCGTCAGCCAGTTGGAGAGCGACACCTCCTCGTAGCGCGGCGCGCGAAACACGCCTACGAACTGCAATTCGGTGTCGCCGACATTCTCGACATAGTGGCCGAGATTGCGCCGGACATAGCCGATGTCGCCGGCCGAAAAATCCGTCGTCCGCGCGTTGGGGCCGGTGTCGAACACCGTCATCCGCGCCTTGCCCTTGATGTAGTACTGCCATTCGTCAGCATTCGGATGCCAGTGCATTTCCCGGACCGCTCCCGGCGGCATTGTCACCAGCGCCGAGGCGACGGTGGTCGCCACCTTGAAGTTGCTGCTGTCGGCGACGCGAATGCTGCCGGCGGAGCTCTCCTTGACCGGCGTCGAGCTGCCGAGCGAATGAATGAACGGATAGGGCGGTGCCTCCGCATGTTTGGCGACTGCGGCGCGATCGGCAGCGAGATCGCCGGGCACCGTCCCCTGGAAGATCCAGAGATTGTTCAGCGGGATCTTGGCGAAGGCGTCGGCCGGCACGCCAAAGTTCTTCGCCAGCACCTCGGGCGGCGTATGGGCGAGCCAGTCGGTCACCAGCAGCGTGTTGAACTCATTGGCGTGGCCGTCGTCAAAGCAGATCACGAATTCGCAGCCGTCGGGACCCAGTCCCTGCAGCGAATGCGGCGCACCCGACGGGAAATACCAGAGGTCGCCGGCCTTGAGATCGCCGACATAGGGGTGCCCTTGCGTGTCGAGCACGGTGATGCGGCAACTGCCGTAGGTCATGATCGCCCATTCGGCGGCCTGATGCCAATGCAGCTCGCGGATGCCGCCGGCGGAAAGCCGCATGTTGACGCCGGAGATTTCCTTCGAGATGGCGAAGTCCTCGACGGTGACCTGCCGTGCCCAGCCGCCATTCTGGATGCGCCTCGGCGCATTGTTGAACGAGGCCCAATCCATCGGCAGGCCGCCGACGTCGGTCGCGGGCGGGGTCTGTGCGGAAGGGAATTGCCTGGCCAATTCAGGATTTTGCGGACCGGGATCGGTCAGACTTCCGGGGCTCTTGGCGTTGATGGCGCCTTGCGGCGGCTCGTTCGGGTTGCCGAAGGTTGCGGCCTGCGCGCTGGAACCGACCATGGCGGCGCCTGCCGCGGACATGGCCAGCAAATCACGTCGTGAAAACATCTGGGATAGCTCCTGAAAAATGTCGAAAGCCCTCCGTAGCGACGGGGCTCCAGTCGACGAACCTAGTTTGCGGTTGCCGTTTCAGCTTCCGCGAACGGCGCTGTTTTTGCCGGAATGCATGGCCACTGCGACTGGCCGGCCCGGTTCGAACGTGTGCAATTGCGAAATTCGGCTTCGTTTTGAAAAGACTGCTCTGCCCGCGCGATCCTTAACTGGACCGAAGAATTGCCAGATCGAGAGATATCGAGATGACCACGAAATCGGTTCGTCCCTACCATGAACCCGCCGGCGGCTGGGGCGCACTCAAGGCGCTCAGTGAGGCGCTTCTGGTGCAGCGCGCGCCGCTGAAAGGTGCAGCGACGCTGAGCCGGATGAATCAGCCTGAAGGTTTTGACTGCCCCGGCTGCGCCTGGCCCGATCCGAAGCACACCTCGTCGTTCGAATTCTGTGAGAACGGCGGCAAGGCGATCGCCTGGGAGACGACATCGAAACGCTGCACGCCCGAATTCTTCGCCGAGCATACCGTCTCCGAGCTCGCGAGCTGGAACGATTACGATCTCGAAATGGTCGGCCGGCTCACCCATCCGGTGGCTTACGACGCTGCATCCGACCGCTATCTCCCGGTGGAGTGGAACGATGCGTTCGACATGATCGGTCGTGCGCTCCGGGCCTTGCCGGATCCGAACATGGCGGAGTTCTACACGTCCGGACGGACATCGAACGAAGCCGCCTTCCTCTATCAGCTGTTCGTGCGGGAATACGGCACCAACAATTTCCCTGATTGCTCGAACATGTGCCACGAGGCGACCAGCGTCGGCCTGCCGTACTCGCTCGGCGTCGGCAAGGGCACCGTGCAGCTGGAGGATTTCGACAAGGCCGACTGCATCTTCATCTTCGGCCAGAATCCGGGCACCAACAGCCCGCGGATGATGACGAGCCTGCGCAATGCGGCCCGCCGCGGCGCCTCAATCATCTCGTTCAACCCGTTCCGCGAGCGGGCGCTGGAGCGTTTCCAGGCGCCGCAGAGCCCGGTCGAGATGATCACGCTGTCGTCGACGACGATCAGCTCGAAATTGTTCCAGGTGCGTGTCGGCGGTGATGTCGCCGTCCTCAAGGGAATCATGAAGATCCTGGTGGAGGCCGACGAGGCCGCCCGTGCCGCCGAGCAGCCGGAGATCCTGGATTGGGATTTCATCCGCGGCCACACCGCCGGGGTCGACGAACTGATCGACGATCTCAAGCGCACGCAATGGCCTGATATCGAACGTCAGTCCGGCCTGACGCGCGAGGACATGGAATATGCGGCGGGCGCCTATATGAGGGCCGAGCGCGCCATCCTCGTGTACGGAATGGGCATCACCCAGCACTGGCGCGGCGCGAACAACGTCCAGCAGATCGCTAACCTCGCATTGTTGCGCGGCAATGTCGGGCGCGAAGGCGCCGGCGTCTGCCCGGTTCGCGGTCATTCCAACGTGCAGGGCGATCGGACGGTGGGGATCACGGAGGTCCCCAAGGCGGAGTTCCTCGAGCGCCTGGCGCAACGCTTTGGCTTCAAGCCTCCGGTCGCGCCGGGGCACAACGTGGTGACTGCGCTGGAGGCGATGATCCGCGGCGAGGTGAAGGCCTTCTTCGCGATGGGTGGCAATTTTGCCGCGGCTATTCCGGATTGGCAGGCGACCCAGGCAGCGCTTGGCAAGCTCGATCTGACCGTCCACGTCTCGACCAAGCTCAACCGCAGTCACCTGATCCATGGTCGCGCCGCCCTGATCCTGCCCTGCCTCGGACGCACCGAGATCGATATTCAGGCGTCGGGGCCGCAGTCGATCACGGTGGAGGATTCGATGTCGATGGTGCATGCATCCGGCGGCCGCAACAAGCCGGCATCGGAGCATCTGCTCAGCGAAGTCGCGATCATCGCCGGCGTCGCCAAGGCGACGCTGGGCGGGCGCACGGTGGTGGACTGGGACAGCTTCGTTGCCGATTACGACCGCATCCGCGATGCTATCGAGGCGGTGTTTCCGATCTTCCAGGGCTACAACGCCCGCATCCGCGTCCCCGGCGGCTTCCACCTCACCTCGACGGCACGCGAGCGCGTCTGGGCGACGCCGTCGGGCAAGGCGAACTTCCTGGTCTTTCCGGGTTGCGGCGAGGACCCGCCGCAGACCGATCCGGATTCCCTGTGGCTCACCACCATCCGCAGCCACGACCAGTACAACACCACGCTCTACTCGATGTCCGATCGCTATCGCGGCGTGTTCGGCCAACGCGACGTGGTTTTCCTGAACGACTACGAGCTGGAGAAGCGCGGGCTTGCTGACGGCGATCGCGTCGACCTGATCACCGCCTCGACCGACGGCGCCGAGCGGATCGTGCGCAACTTCCGCGTCGTGGCCTATTCCTTTCCGGCCGGCTGTTGTGCGGCATACTACCCGGAGACCAATCCGCTGGTGCCGCTCTATGCCCGCGATCCCCTCAGCTTCACGCCGTCATACAAGGGCGTCCCGATCCGCCTGGTGCGCGCGGCCGCTCCCGCGGAATAGCAGCAGCGCTGGAAGGATCGCGGTCACGTTTCGGCCGGGAGGTCGCAGTGGGGCGAATCCGCGGGGACGGCGATCGGCAGCGTGAACCAGAAGCGGGCGCCGCCATTGGTGCCGTGACCTTCGGCGCCGATCCGGCCTCCATGCGCTTCGACGATCGACCGGCAGATCGGCAGCCCCATGCCCATCCCGCTGTCCTTGGTCGTGAAAAAGCTCTCGAACAGCCGATCGACATGTTCGGTGGAGATGCCCGGGCCGTTGTCCTCCACGGAGCAGCACAGCGTCGCCGCGTCCGATGTGACCGTGCTGATGACGATCCTGCGATCGTCGTATCCCGCCTGCGTCATCGCCTGCACCGCATTGATCGCAAGGTTGACGATCACCTGCTGGAGCTGGGTGCGGTCACCGAGCACCTGCGGCGCGCTCGGATCGGGCCGGTGCAGGATCGTGACGTTGCGGGATTCCATCTCGTGGCGAAGGAAGAGAAGCGCTTCGCGAACGATCTCGTCGAACGATAGCGAGGCCCGTTCGGGGGCCTTCCGCGAGGCCATGCCGTGAACGCGCGCCACGATGTTCGCGGCGCGCCGGGTATCCACGACGATGTTCTCGATGGTGTTGCGGATTTCGACGACATCGGGATTGGGCCTGTTCAACCATCGCAGCCCGGCGGCGGCATTGGTGGCGATGGCGGCGAGCGGCTGGTTGACCTCGTGCGCGATCGATGCGGTGAGCTCGCCGAGCATCGAGACGCGCGCGGCATGCGCGAACTCGGCCTGCACCTGCTGCAGCTTCTGCTGGGCGCGAACACGCTGTGAGATGTCGATGGTGCCGACCAGGCTGACTTCGAGATCGTTGATGGGACCGACCCGGGCCGTCGTGAAGAGGACATCGACGACGCGGCCGTCCCACGTGACCATCCTGGTCTCTTCCTCGAAGTTCGTCTCGCCGCGATAACGGGATTCCATGGCTCGCCGGAACGTATCGGGGCGTTCCTTCCAGGTGTCGGCCATGGAACGTCCGATATAATCCTCGACGCCGCCTCCGAACATCTGGATGGCCCGTTCGTTGGCCTCCTGAAACGAGAGCGCGTCCATGCAGGTCCGCAAGAACTCGGGATGGCTGTCGAAATAAGCGCCGAGGTCCTTGACGCCCTCGGCGCGCAATTTCCGGAACAGCACGACCAGCCTGCTGGCATCGAGCTGCCGGAACGCGATCGGCATGCGGGTGAACAGATGGCGATAACGCAGCTCGCTCCGCTCCAGCTCGGTATGGGCCCTCTTCTGAGCGGTGATGTCCATCACCGCGCCGACGAACTCGAACTCGCCCCGGCCGTTCGTCATTCCGCGGGCGACCACGCGGATGGTCCGGACCGTACCGTCCTCCAGCATCAACCGGTTTTCGTGAGAGAAGTCGCCCCTTTCATTCACCGCTCGGTCAATGGCCTCTCGGACGGCGCTGACGTCGTCGGGATGGGTGCGCTTCAGGACCAGGTCGAGCGACGGGCGCGATGTCGGCACTAGATCGAAGATCCTGAACGTTTCATCCGACCAGAACAGCTCTCCAGTCGCGACGTTCCAGCCGAAGCTGCCGGTGTGGCTGAGCTTCTGCGCTTCGGCGAGATAGACAGCCTGGTGGCCATGCTCGCCTAGCCGCCTGCTCAGACTGATCACCGCGAGGGAAATGGCGAGAACGGCGGCAAGAGCGATGGTGGCGGAATTGAATCCGAACAGCGAACAGGCCAATGACAGCAGGCTGATGGCCACGCTGCCCCGGGCCCATAGTGAGGCGCGATCTTTCATGGCCCAGTCTGGAAGCAGGCGGCGCCACCATCGCTGGGGCTTTACGGGATTAGCGCCATCCAGGCGGTCGAGCGTCATAAGAGAGGTCTATTGCGATGCCGAAGAGCGGTCTTCTTGGTTTCGCGAGCGCTTTGTCAAAACGCACGTAGCCGCGATCAGGCCCGATGCTTACGGCCTTAGGCCATCTCCATGTGCAGGATCATCATCGGCGTGCCGTAGACTTCAGGCATTCCCGGCACCACATGGCCGACCGTCATCTCGGGCGTTACGGTCACGAGCTTCTCCGCCGTCGTGCCGGCGGTCACCTTCTCAAGTGGATTCATGGCGCAATCCCGCATCTGCTTCGGTCGTGGATGGAGTGGATGCCTCGGCCGGCCGCGGCTTGCGCCCGGTGAGCCAGTTGCCGAGCCGGTCGAGATAGAGATAGACAACGGGCGTGGTGTAGAGCGTCAGGACCTGCGACAGCATCAGGCCGCCGACGATCGTATAGCCGAGCGGCTGGCGCAGCTCGGCGCCGGTGCCGGAGCCGATCATCAGCGGCACGCCGCCCAGCAGTGCCGCCATCGTCGTCATCAGGATCGGGCGGAAGCGCAGCGTGCAGGCCTGGTAGATCGCCTCTTCCGGGCTGAGCCCGTGCTGGCGCTCCACCTGGAGGGCGAAATCGACCAGCATGATGCCGTTCTTCTTGACGATGCCGATCAGCAGGATGATGCCGATGATGGCGATGACGCTGAGATCCATGTGGACAGCCAGCAGCAGCAGCAGCGCGCCGATGCCGGCCGACGGCAGCGTCGACAGGATTGTGATCGGATGGATCAGGCTCTCATAGAGCACGCCGAGGATGATGTAGATCACGATCAGCGCCGCGCCGATCAGGAGCGGCGTGCCTGACAGGGAAGACTGGAACGCCTGCGCATTGCCCTGGAACGTGGTCGATAGCGATGCGGGCTTGCCGGTGCTCTTCTCGATATTCTGGATCGCCGTCACCGCATCGCCCAATGCGACGCCGGGCTTCAGGTTGAACGAGATCGTCACCGAGGGAAACAGGCTCTGGTGATTGATCAGGATCGGCGCGGGCTTGATCACGCTGTGAACCAGCGTGCTCAGGGGAACCTGCTGGCCGGTGGACGAGTTCAGGTAGATGTCCTTGAGCGCTTCCGGCCCGTACTGGAAACGCGGATCGACCTCCATCACGACATGATACTGGTTCAGCGAGGTGAACATGGTGGAGACGATGCGCTGGCCGAACGCATCGTCGAGGGCGTTGTCGATCGTCGTGGGCAGGATGCCGAAGCTCGATGCGACCTCGCGATTGACGGTGACCTCCAGCCTGGGGCCGGCATTGGCCTGGTCGCTCGCGACATCGGTGATGAGGTCGAGCGCGCGGAGCTTCTCCAGGAAGATTGCCGACCAGTTGGTGAGCTCGTTGGAATCGGCATCCGTCAGCGTGTACTGATATTGCGTCTTCGACAGGCGCGCGCCGATGGTGATGTCCTGTGCGGCCTGCATGTAAAGCCTGATGCCCTGGATGTGGGCCAGCCGGGGTCCCAGCCGCTCGATCACCTGATCGGTGCTGGCCTTGCGCTCGGGCTTCGGCTTCAGGACGATGAAGATGCGTCCCTGGTTGAGCGTCGCGGTCGGGCCGCCCGGGCCGATATAGCTCGCCACCGACTGGACCGCCGGGTCCTTCGAGAGGATGTCGACGATCGCCTGCTGACGCTCCGACATGGCCGGGAACGAGATGTCCTGTGCGGCTTCGGTGATGCCGACGATCTGCCCGGTGTCCTGTTGCGGGAAGAAACCTTTCGGAATGATCACGTATAGATAGCCGGTCAGCGCGACGGTCGAGAGCATCACCAGCAGCGTCGCGAAGCGATGGCGCAGCACGATCCGCAGGCCGCTGGCATAGAGGGCAAGCAGCGCGTCGAAACCACGTTCGAAGACGAGATACAGTCGGCCGTGCTTCTTGCGCGAGTCGTCCTTCAGGAGCCGCGCACACATCATCGGCGTCAGCGTGAGCGAGATGACCAGCGACAGCAGCAGGGCGGCGGTGATCGTGATGGCGAACTCCTGGAACAGCTTTCCGACGTATCCGCCCATCAGGAATAGCGGGATGAACACCGCGATCAGCGACAGCGTAATGGAGACGATGGTGAAGCCGATTTCGCCGGACCCCTTGAGCGCGGCCTCCATCGGCGTCATGCCCTGCTCGAGATGGCGCACGATGTTCTCGATGACGACGACGGCATCGTCGACCACGAAGCCGACCGCGATCGACAGCGCCATCAGCGAGAGGTTGTCCAGGCTGTAGCCGAGCACGTAAAGCACCGCGAACGTGCCGACCAGCGACAGGGGAACCGTGATCGCCGGGATGATGGTGGCCCAGAAATTCCGCAGGAACAGGAATATGACCATCACGACGAGCGCGACCGTCAGCATCAGCGTGAATTGAACGTCGGAGACCGCGGCGCGAATGGTGGCAGTCCGGTCGGCGGCAATCGTCACCTTGATCGCGGGCGGAACGGAGGCCTGCAGTTGCGGCAGCAGCTTCTTGATGCGGTCGACGGTCTGGATGACGTTGGCGCCGGGAACGCGCTGGACCGCCAGGATGATGGCGCGTTCCTTGCCGTACCAGCCGGCGAGGAGGTCGTTCTCGGGCCCCTCGATCGCCGTGCCGATGTCGCGGATACGCACCGGCGAGCCATTGCGATAGGCGATGATGAGGTCTTCATAGGCGGCGGGCTTGAGCAACTGATCGTTCGTATTCAGCGTATAGGTGACGCGCGGGCTGTTCAGCGTGCCCTTCGGCAAATCGACGTTGGCGCCGGCGATCACGCTGCGGACGTCTTCGAGGCCGATGCCGCGCGCGGCAAGCGCCTGTGGATCGACGCGAACACGGATCGCGGGCTTCTGCTGGCCGCCGATTCCGACGAGGCCCACGCCCGGCACCTGCGAAATCTTCGGCAACAGGATGTTTTCCGCATAGGCGTCGACAGTGGTCAGCGGCAGCGAGTCCGACGTCAGCGCGATCAGCATGATCGGCGTCTCCGCCGGATTCACCTTTCTGATCGTCGGCGGGTAGGGAATGTTCGGCGGCAGGAACGGGCTTGCGGCATTGATCGCGGCCAACACGTCCACCGCCGCGCTGTCCACCGTGCGCGACAGTTCGAACTGCACCGTGAGCTGGGCGACGCCGAGCGCGCTGGACGAGGTGAGCTGGGTGACGCCGGGGATCTGGCTGAGCTGCTGCTCGAGCGGCGTCGCCAGCGAAGAGGCGATCGTTCCCGGGTCGGCGCCGGGCAATTGCGCCGAGATCTGGATGGTCGGGTAGTTGACGTTCGGCAATGCGCCGACCGGCAGGAGCGGATAGGCCGCAAGGCCGCACAGCAGCAAACCCGCCATCAGCAGGGCGGTCGCGATCGGCCGCAGGATGAAGGGTGCGGAGATGTTCATGGGATGGCATCCTGCACGGCGCTCTGCAGGTCGGCTTCACGCGCGGCCTTGCCGTGCAGCTCGCGAACGTGGCTGCCTTCCGTGAGCCGGTACTGGCCGTCGATCACGACGACGTCGCCTGATTTCAGTCCCTGGTCGATCAGAGCCTGGCCGTCGCTGATCTGTACGATGTGAACGGGACGCAGGGCGGCCGTCTGGCCGTCGGTCACGACATAGACATAGCTGCCGTTCGGTCCCTGCTGCACGGCCGAGCCGGCGACAGTAATCGCATCCTTCTGGATCTCGAGCAGCAGGCGCGCGTTCACCAGCTGGCCCGGCCACAGCCGGTGCTCATGGTTCGGGAACACGGCCTTCAGCTGCACGGTGCCGGTCGCTCCCGCGATTTCGTTGTTGACCAGCAGCAGCGTGCCCTCGTCGAGCTTCATCTTGTTGTCCTGGCTGTAGGCGATGACCTTCAGTGCGCCCTTTGCAGCGTGCTCCTGGATCACGGGCAGGTCCGCCTGCGGCAGGGTGAACAGCAGCGAGATCGGCTCGATCTGGGTGACGACGACGAGACCGTTGGGATCGGTCGGATGAATGACGTTGCCGACATCGATCTGGCGGACGCCGGTGATGCCGGGAACGGCGGACGTCAGGCGCGTATAGCTGAGCTGGACGTTGGCCTCGTCGATCTGGGCCTGGTCCGCCTTCACGGCGGCCTTGAGCTGTGCCACCTGCGCCGTCTGCGTCTCGATGAGTTGCGGGGTCGCGTAGCCCTTGTCGCCGAGCTGGTTGTAGCGGGAGAGATTGGCTTCGGCATTGGTGAGCTGCGCCTGGTCCCTGTCGCGATTGGCCGTGAGCTGTTCGATTTGGGCCTCGTAAGGACGCGGATCGATCTGCGCGAGAAGGTCGCCGGCCTTGACGGTCTGTCCCTCCGTGAAGGCGATACTGACGATCTGTCCCTGAATCTGGCTGCGCACGACGTCGGTGTTGTAGGCAATCACCGTGCCGATGCCGCGCAGATAGATCGGAACGTCCTTGCCGGTGACGCTGGCGGCGACCACCGGCACGGCGGCGGGCACGGGCGCGGCTGCCACGGCCGGTTTTCGGTCCGTGCCGAAGAACCAGAGGCCTGCGCAGGCCAGGATCGCGGCGAGAGTAACGAGCGCAATGGTGAGGTTCCGTTTCACGGTGATGATCCTTGTGATCTCAGGGATTGCCGGAGCCGTCGATCGAAGGCGTGCCGACTGTGGAGCTGGGGCCTGGCACCGGTACGGTCGGACTGATACCGGCGCCGCCGATCTCGGTTGAGCCCAGCGGAATTCCGACGCGACCGACCGTCGATGTCGAAGGTATGGACGAGATCGCTGCGGTGCTGCCGGCGCAATTGGTCGATGAAGTGCCGGATAGCCCGCCGCCGTCGAACAATGCTCCGGACGATGAGGAATTGCTTGATCCGACGCAGCCCGTCGCGCTTTGCATGGGATTGATCGGCGAGATGCCGGGCGGCGTCGTGATCTCGGTGGACCCCAGCGGAATGCCTACGGGCCGGGTGGATTGCGGGTTGAGCGGCGAGGTCACAAGCATACCGGTGGGAGGCTGCAGTCCCGGCATCGTCGTTTGAGCAAAGGCCGCGCCAGAGATCAGCAGCAGGATGCCGGCCGAAAGCATCGCGCCGAGATGTATCGAGAATACCCCGCGCGATCCGACGCGACGTGCGCCGTCGTTGTCCGCTGAATGCTGTTTTCGCATGGTGAAGGCCTCCGCCTGACTGCATCGACATTAAAAAGGTGCGCGAGCGCGGGTATTTCCAGAACGCACGTCCTGCTCCCGGGCTGCACGACGACGTTGACACGTCGCCTCGTCTGGCCCCGGAGCTGCTTGCGCTATCTCAGGACAGCCCGCGCGTGTGCGATCTCGCGGCTGCATGCGGCGATGTCGCCGGTCCGATCGGCCGTGCGCGCGCGATCGAGCGAATCGAGCGCGTCGGTGAAGTCGATGCCGTTGTTGCCTTCCGCCTTCGCGAGCGAGCGAGGTGTCGGCTGATGGTTGCGCAATGCACTGAGGCGCTCCGGCTTCCAGCCGTGGGAGCCCGCGTCCTTCTCGATGGCGAGATCCAGCTGGGCCTGGGTTTGCGCGATGCCATCCGCGCAGGTGCCGGCATGGGCCGGCACCGTTGCGCATAGCAGGATGAAGACGGCGATCCGGCATTTCGCGGCGGAGGTCATTGGTCAATCCTATGCTTGGAGTTCGAGTGAGATCAGGAACGTTGTCGTGAATGACAGGGCGCGCATGGATCGTCTTTCGCGTATGAACGCCGGCCGTTCACGGTTGCGAGAGATCATTGTCACGAATGTCAGTGTGCATGACGTGGGCCTCCGCCTAAGATGCGCCTTCGGCCGAGCCGGATGCGAAGGATGTGTGAGTGGCGATGGCTCCGGCGTGCGAAGTGGCAAGGACAGTTGTTTGCGGAAATACGGGGGCAAGCCTCGAAACTAGTGTCGCGTCATTCCAACCCGGAGTGATCCCGACATGAAACACCTCAACGCAGGCCTCGCCTTCGCCGCCGCTCTCTCCTTGTTATCGACCGCCGCTCCCGCGAGCGCAGAGCCCCTGAAGAACATTGTCCTGGTGCACGGCGCCTGGGTGGATGGGTCCGGCTGGAAGCCGGTCTACGAGATCCTGACCAAGGAAGGTTTTCGCGTCACCATGGTGCAGGAGCCCGAGACTTCGTTCGCCGACGACGTCACGGCGACTAAGCGCATTCTCGATCTTCAGGACGGTCCGACGCTTCTCGTCGGCCATAGCTACGGCGGCTCAATCATTACCGAGGCCGGCGTTCATCCCAACGTCGTCGGCCTCGTCTACGTCGCCGCGCACGCGCCCGACGTCGGCGAGGACGAATCGGCGCTGGGCAAGAAGACGCCGAGCGTGCTCGGAAAGACCGAGGGGGTCATCAAGGTGACGCCCGACAAGTTCACCTATCTCGATCCCGTGCAATTCCCGAAACTGTTCGCGCCGGATCTGCCGCGTGAGCGGGCCGAGTTCGTCGCGCGGTCGCAGGTCCCGGCCGCGACCCAGGTGTTCAGCACGCCCTTGACCGCGGCGGCGTGGAAAACCAAGCCGAGCTGGGGAATCGTCGCCGGCAACGACCAGATCATCAATCCGGACCTGGAGCGCTGGTACTACGAGCGCGCCAAGAGCCAGACCACCGTGATCCCGGGCGCCAGCCACTCGGTCTACGAGTCCCGTCCGAAGGAAGTGGCGGCGGTCATCACCCGCGCCGCGCGCAGTATCCAGCAGCCGGTCACGCGCTGACGATCGTTTTCGCCGGCCCTGACGCACGGCCGGCAGAAGGAAGGACGGCGGGAGTGACAGCACTCCCGCCGGCCCGACGGTCAATCCGGAGAATTCCCATGAACGTCACCGAGACGACCAGCGCCGCTCTGGGGCGGGCCAAGGCCGGAAACGGGACAGAAGTCAGGACGAGCTGGCAGAACAACCGCGCCGCGCGTGATGCCCGCATTGCGGCTGGAGCTGTCCTCGCCCGCGGCAAGTTGGTCGAAGCACAGGACGTCACGCGCCTGCTGGAGGCCGTGATCCGGCCGGGCGACCGGGTTTGCCTGGAGGGCGACAACCAGAAGCAGGCGGATCTGTTGAGCCGCGCGCTGCTTGCGGTAGATCTGTCCAGGGTCAACGACCTGCACATGGTGCAGTCGGGCGTCGTTCTGCCCGAACATCTGGACCTGTTCGATCGCGGCGTCGCCAAGCGGCTCGACTACGCCTATTCCGGCCCGCAATCGGCGCGCATCGCGCGCATGCTGTTCGGTGGCAAGATCGAGCTGGGCGCAGTTCATACCTATCTCGAGCTGTTTGCCCGCTACTTCATCGATCTCACGCCGCAGGTCGCACTGATCGCCGCCGTCAGTGCCGACCGCGAGGGGAATCTCTACACCGGCCCGAACACCGAGGACACGCCGACCGTGGTCGAGGCGACGGCGTTCAAGGACGGCGTCGTGATCGCACAGGTCAACGAGATCGTCGAGACCGTTCCGCGGGTCGATATCCCGGCGGATCGCGTCCACTTCATCGTCAAGGCCGACAAGCCGTTCTTCGTCGAGCCGTTGTTCACGCGCGACCCGGCCGCGATCACGGAAGGCCAGATCCTCACCGCGATGCTGGCGATCAAGGGTGTCTATGCACCCTATGGCGTGCAGCGGCTCAATCACGGCATAGGCTTCAGCACGGCCGCGATCGAGCTCCTGTTGCCGACATTTGGCGAGAAGCTGGGGCTGAAAGGCAGGATCGCGACGCACTTCGCGTTGAATCCGCATCCCGCGCTCATTCCCGCGATCGAGTCCGGCTGGGTGCGGCAGATCCATTCGTTCGGATCGGAGGTTGGCATGGATGACTACATCCGAGCGCGATCCGACATTTACTTCACCGGTCCCGACGGCTCGTTGCGCTCCAACCGCGCTTTCTGTCAGACCGCCGGGCTCTATGCCTGCGATATGTTCATCGGCTCGACGTTGCAGATCGATCTGCAGGGAAATTCGTCAACCATCACCACCTCGCGCATTGCAGGTTTTGGCGGCGCCCCGAACATGGGGGCGGATGCCCGCGGGCGGCGTCATCCGAGCGAGCCTTGGCTGAAGGCTGGAGCGGAGGCCGATCCCGACGGCTCGGCACTGATGCGCCGTGGCCGTAAGCTGGTCGTGCAGATCGGCGAGACGTTCGGAGATAAGAACGTGCCGCTGTTCGTCGAAAGGCTCGATGCGATCGAGCTCGCCGAGAAGCTGAAGCTCGATCTTGCGCCGGTCATGATCTACGGCGACGACGTCACGCACGTCGTCACCGAGGAGGGCGTGGCCAACCTGTTGCTCTGCCGCACCGCGCAGGAGCGCGAACAGGCCATCCGCGGCGTTGCCGGCTACACCGACGTCGGCCGTCGGCGGGACCACGGCATGGTCTCACGCCTGCGCGAGCGCGGCGTAATCCGCAGGCCGGAAGATCTCGGCATCAATCCGCTTGATGCGGATCGCAGCCTGCTGGCGGCGCGCTCGATCAAGGATCTGGTGCGTTGGTCCGGCGGCTTGTACGCACCCCCGTCGAAATTCCGGAACTGGTGAGGACGCGCCATGGAAGATATCAGCTTTCGACATCCGGCTCGCGCTCGCGCGCGTGGTACCAGGCGAAGCGCGATAGTCGGTGTGGTGGCCTCGGGCAATCTGGAAGTGCTGGTGGAGCGCGTCCTGCCGGATGCGGAGTGCGCCGTCGACATCAAGACCGCGGCCATCGGCTTCGGCGAGGTCTGGAGTGCCGTGATCGGCGATTTCGTCGAGCGCTATTCGCCTGGCGGGCTCAGATTCTCGATCAACGACGGCGGTGCGCGTCCCGATACGGTTTCGCTGCGGCTCGCCCAGGCGGTGCGATTGATCTCGGAGGCCGGCCAATGACCGCTCCGCTCAAGGACATCACCCCGGCCGAACGGGCCCGCAGTACGAGCTTCTACGAGGCGTCGGCCCGTGCGCGGCTGGAGCTGCTGCTCGATGCCGGCAGCTTCGTCGAGTTGATCGGGCCGGAGCAGCGCGAGGTCAGTCCTCACTTGAAGATATTCGATCTTCCCGAGCAGTTCGACGACGGCATCGTCGTCGGTCACGGCCGCTTCGACGGCTCATCGGTGTTCGTCGCCGCGCAGGAGGGCCGCTTCATGGGCGGCGCCTTCGGCGAGGTGCACGGCGCCAAGCTGACGGGGTTGCTCCGTGCGGCGCGCCAGATCGGCTCGATCCCCGTCCTGATCCTGTTCGACACCGGCGGCGTGCGGTTGCAGGAGGCAAATGCCGGCGAGCTTGCCATCGCCGAGATCATGCGCGCGGTGATGGAGGCGCGTACCGCCGGCGTGAAGGTCATCGGTCTGATCGGCGGCAGGTCCGGATGCTATGGCGGCGGCGGCCTGATCGCGGGCTGTTGCTCCGCGCTCGCCGTCTCGGAGCAGGGACGCATCGCGGTGTCGGGCCCCGAGGTCATCGAGACCAATCGCGGCGTCGAAGAGTTCGACTCGCGCGACCGCGCCTTGGTCTGGCGCACCATGGGCGGCAAGCACCGCCGCCTGCTCGGCGCAGCCGATGTCTTTGCCGACGATAATGTGCAGGATTTTCGCGAGGCCGCGCTGGAGCTGCTCGGCCTCGCCGGACCTTTCGGTCTCGACAAGCTGAAGGCCGAGCAGGAGCGGCTTGCCGGCCAACTCAGCCACTTCGGCGCCTGCGCGGATGCTGTCGACGTCTGGACGGCGGAAGGCGTCGCCGACGCTCAAGCCGTTCCCGAGTTGCCGACCGACCAGTTCATTGCCCTTGCCAACCAGATCGGGAGGACCAGCCGTGACGCTCGATGATATCATCGCCTCGCTCTTTCCCGACGGCCATGAGGTGGGCAACGACAGGGGCGTCATCCTCGGCTCGGCGCCGCTGCGATCCGGCGGCCGGATGCTCGTGCTCGGCGTTGCAGACCGGACCGCGCTCGGCGTCGACGAGGCGATCAAATTGTCCGGCCATGTCCTGGAGTCGATCGGCCGGGACTCCGGGCCGATCCTGGTGCTCGTCGACAGCGACAGCCAGCGCATGAGCAAGCGCGACGAGCTGCTCGGGCTGAATGAATTCCTCGCGCATCTGGCGAAGGTGCTGATCCACGCGGACATCAACGGCCGGCCGACCATCGGCCTTCTCTACGGCCACTCGGCTGCGGGCGCGCTGCTTGCGACGGGCCTTGCAACACGCGTGCTGGTCGGATTGCCCGGGGCCGATCCCGCGGTGATGGACCTGCCGTCGATGGCAAAGGTCACCAAGCTTTCGATGGAGGCACTCCAGGAGAAGGCGAAGTCGACGCCGGTGTTTGCGCCGGGCCTGTCCAATCTCGCGCAGATGGGCGCCGTTCACATGACATGGAGCAATGCCACCTCGCTCGCCGACCAGTTGGCGGCGTTGCTCGCTGATATGCCGGCCGCGCAGGACCGGCGGGATGCGCTCGGCAAGGAGCGTGGCGGCCGGCTGAAGGCCGCCGAGATCGCGGAGCGTGTTCGTGACCTGGCCCTGCAAGCACGGTGAACGTCCGCCGGGTCGTCACGACCTCGTCTTCGTGAGTCCCGCGGGGTGGCGCGCGATGTTGGACGCGCGCGACGATCTCGCGGCCGAGACCCTTCTCGCGCACTGGCCCAAAATGCGATGGCCGACGATCAGGCGGCGCGCCTTGCCTGGCGAGGCAACCGGACTCGCCTTGGGCCTGCCCTTGCCACCCTCTGCCGGAAAGAGACGGATTTCCCTGCTGGTTGATGTCGGCCACGTCGCCTCCATCGCGAGGCCGCCGCTACTGCGGCAGGCGCGGGCTTACGCGCCGCTTAACTGGTGGTCGACGCTCGACCGACTCGATGCGTTGGCGCTTCGCCATGCGGTGAACGCGCGCGTGTTCGGCAGCCTCGCCTGGCAGTTGTTGACCGGGCTCGACTACGTCACCAACCGCTCCGATCTCGATGTCCTGTTCGAGTTTCAAGGCGAAACCGACATCGATCGTCTCGTAGCCGATGTCGCCGCGATCGAGGCCGATGCGCCGATGCGGATTGATGGCGAGCTGATGGGCGCCGACGGCGATGCGGTGAACTGGCGCGAAGTCCACGGCGGCGCGAGCGAGCTTCTGGTGAAGAGCATCGAGCGCGTGGCCCTGCTCGGCAGGCATCAATTCATCTCGGGAGCTATGGGATCATGATCACCACGGCCGCAAGAGGCGTGGAACGGCCGGTTCTGCGCCGGGCGCAGATCGCGCCCGATGTCTCAGCCATCGGCGCCGTCGCCGCCGATTGCCTCGTCCGGGAGCTGGAAACCTGGCCGAAGCCGGGGCTCGTCAGTCATGTCGACAATGGCAGTCACGACGACATGGACGCGGCCACGTTTCGTCGCAGCGCCACGGCCATCAGGCCGTATCTGCAAGGCCTGGCCGATGCGGGTGCGCTCGGCTTCGGCATGGGGCGGCTGCGGATCATCGGCCTTGAGGCGGAGCGCGCCATGCTCGCGGCGACGTCGGGGGTCAACACCCACCGTGGCGCGATCTTCGGGCTCGGCCTGCTGTGCGCGGCGGCCGGTGCGAAAGCCGGCGGCCTGGTCGATCCCGCGCTCCCGCTCGGCGATGTCGTGGCGCGCCTGTGGGGCAACAGCATCCTCGACGGTCCGGTGCTGCTGCACAGCCATGGCAGCGCGGCGCGCCGCCGGTTTCGCGCGGGCGGTGCGCGGATCGAGGCCGCGAACGGATTTCCCAGCATCTACGGAATCGGCTTGCCGGCCTTGCGGAGGACGGCGCCTGTCGTGCCGGAGGATATGGAAGCCGCCCGGGCCGAGGCGTGCTTTGCCCTGATCGCATCCGTCGAAGACACCAACCTCCTGCATCGCGGCGGGCTCGAGGGCCTTCGCTTCGCGCATGACGCGGCACAAGGCTTCATTGATGCCGGCGGCGTCCGTGCGCCCGGCTGGCGTGCGCGGGCGCAATCGATCCACGACAGCTTCGTCGCCCGCCGTCTCAGCCCGGGTGGATCGGCCGACCTGCTTGCCATGACGCTGTTTGTCGACGCCCATGAAAGGCCAGGCTGATGATGTCCAATGCAATCGTAATGGCGCTGGTGCCGGTCTTCTTCGTCCTGCTGTTGGGATACGCCGCCGGCAAGTTTCATGTCGTCGACAATCTCCATGTCGACGCTCTCAACGCACTGGTGATGGATTTTGCGCTGCCGGCCTCGCTGTTCGCGGCGACCGCCTCGGCGTCGCGCCGTGAGATGATCGAGCAGGTGCCGCTCTTCCTGGTGCTCGGCGTGACGATGCTGCTGCTCTATCTCGCCTGGTATCTTGCCGCGCGCCGGTTCTTCAAGGTTTCCCGGTCGGAGGCGTCGCTGCAGGCGTTGACGATCGGCTTTCCGAATCTTGCCGGCGTAGGTCTTCCGATCATGACGTCCGTGGTGGGGCCAGCCGGCACCGTCCCGGTTGCCGTCGCATTGGCGGCTGGCTCGATCCTCATCAGTCCGCTGACCCTGATCATGGCAGAAATGGGCGCCGCCAAGGCTCGCGGCGAGGAAATGGCGACGCGGCAGGTCCTGACGGCAGTCCGGCGTGCGATCACCAAGCCGGTGGTGCTCGCGCCCGCGCTTGGCATTGTGTTCTCGTTGTCGGATGTGAGTCTCGACGCCCTGGCCCATGCGAGCCTCGCGCTGATCGGAAGTTCGGCTGCCGGCGTCGCCTTGTTCCTCACCGGAGCCATTCTGTCGGCGCAATCGTTTCGTCTGGATTGGAAGATCACCGCTGCAACGGTGGCCTCGGACATCGTCCGCCCGCTGTTGGCCGTTGCGGTCATTCGCGTCGTTCCGATCGCGCAGGATGCCGCGAAGACGGCCATTCTGCTCGCCGCCGTTCCCTCGGGCTTCTTCGGAATTCTGTTCGCGGTCAACTACGGGCTGGATTCTGCAAGGGCGGGGTCGATGGTCATCGCCAGCACCGCATTCAGCGTCGTGACCCTGGCGGTTGTGATCGCAATGTTCTTTCCTCAATAGGCCGCCACCATGACGCTCGCGATCCTCTGCCCGGGTCAAGGAGGCCAGCATCGGGACATGTTCGCCCTCACGGGCAACGCGCCGGAAGCCGCGTACCTGTTTACGCATGCGGCGATGTTGCTCGGTGGCAGGGATCCGCGCGATTTCGTCCGCCACGAGCCCGATGAGGCCCTGCACCGCAACCGTGCCGGCCAGATTCTCTGCACCTTGCAGCCGCTCGCCGCGGCGTGCGCGCTTGCGGATGTCATTTCGCGTGGCGTCATCATTGCCGGCTATAGTGTCGGCGAAGTTGCGGCCTGGGGTGTCGGTGGCGTGTTCGATGCGACAGCGACGCTCGATCTCGTGGCGCGCCGCGCAGAGGCCATGGATGCGGCCACGCGCGCCGGCGACGGGTTGATCTTCGTCCGCGGTCCTTCGCCAGACGAGGTCGGCCGCCTTTGCGAGCGTCACGGCGCAGCGATCGCTATCGTCAATCCCGGCGATGCCTTCGTCATCGGCGGCGGCCGAGAGGCGCTGAGCGGAATTGCCGCAGACGCGCGGGCGCTGCACGGCGCAAGGATCGTCGCGTTGCCGGTCGAGGTTGCCTCCCACACCAAACGGCTCGCCGCGGCGTCTGCTGGATTTCGTGAGACCTTGCGCCTGGTACCGGCGGTATTCCCGCCGAGGACCGGTGCGCGCATTCTGAGCGGAATAGATGCCGCTCCGGTCGTCTCGAGAGCGGTCTGGACAAACTTGCCGCGCAGATCTCGCAAACCGTGCAATGGGCGGATTGCCTGCAAGCCTGCGTCGAAGCGGGCGCGACGGGGTTTCTCGAGCTGGGGCCGGGACATGCGCTCAGCAGAATGGTTGCGGAGATCGAGCCCGGGCTTCCGGCTCGCTCGCTGGACGATTTCAGAAGTCTTCTGGGCGTCCGCGCCTGGGCTGCCCGTCACCTCGGCGCCTAGCGCCGGCAAGTTCTGAAGCAACGATAGCGTTGATCGCGCTGCGCGATGAAAAAAAGGGGCCGTCCTTTGGGGGAGGACGGCCCCAAAATGCTCGTATGCCCAGGGAGGAGGAGGCTCGAGCCGTGACTTGGGGGTCTCACTTGGGGGTCTCAGTCACCTAACATCCACAACATCGCCGATCGCGCGGCCAGAGTATTTCACGAACCCCCTCTATTTCCCATTTCGCATGATTCACGAGACGTCCGCGGGCCGCACGCTCATCCGGTCGGGGCTTGCTCGTCCAACTCACGGCAGGCGCGGCGAAGCGTCGATGCCGGGTGTGAGTCCGGGTGCGATCCTGTCTGCCGGCGGAACCGCGGGCTCGCGTGAATAGGGAACCGCTTCCACCTCGGGGCGCTGCAGGGATGTTGCCTGCAGGCAGTTCGCACGCGGCGGTTGGCCTGCGCCGAACAGATCGGCGACGGGATCGATGAAGTTCGCGCGGAACTGGTCGAACGAGCTCTGGTGATCGCCCGCAGAGGGCTGCCGGATCGTGACAGTTGCCGTCATGCCGGAGACCAGCGGCACATCCGGCGGCACCGTGTCGATGGCGAGGCGAACCGGCACGCGCTGCGCAAGTCGTACCCAGGTGTAGATCGGATCGACATTGGGCAAGCCCTGCGTGCCCGCGGCGGCGTTCGACACGCTGATGCCGCGCGTCACGGTCTTGACATGCCCCAGGATCGGCTTCGCGTAACCGACCAGTTGCGCCTCGGCGCGATCGCCGACGCAGACGCGCGCCATCTTGGTTTCCTCGAAATAGCCGTCGATCCAGAAACTGTTGGAGTCGAGGATCGAAATATTGCTGACGCCGGTGACGGCATAGTCCCCTGCGCGCAGCAGAAGATTGGTGACGTAGCCATCGACGGGACTGGTCACGCTGGTTCGTTTCAGGTTCAGTTCCGCCTGTGCAAGCTGGTGCGCTGCCGCCTCGTAGGCGGCCTTCGCTTGCGCCGCGTTGCCTGCAAAGATCTGCTGCTCTTCGGGTGTCGTCGCGAGATTGGACAGATGCTTGCGCCGGTCGAATTCGGCCTGCTTCACCTCGAGGTCCGCGGCCCGCTGGTCGAGGAGCGCCTTGCCGACGCGGACGGCCACCTCGAAGTCGAAGGGGTCGATGACATAGAGGACGTCGCCCTTGTGGACGAACTGGTTGTCGGCCACCCGCAGCTCTACGATCTTGCCCGGAATTTGCGGCGCGACGTTGGCGACCTGGACGCGCACACTGCCGTTCCGCGTCCAGGGCGCGGTGACGTAGTGCTGCCATGTCGCAACCGAGATCAAGACGGCAACCAGTGCGATGCCGAGGGTCGCCAGATGCTTGCCGGCACGGAGCATGAGCCGGCCGGCTGCCTGGTGCAGCGTCCTTGTGGGCGGCATCACCTGTGCCGGAGATCTGACGCCGTCCGGCGCGCGATCGCTGGTGTCGCGTGCCACGGTGTCCGTTAGGTTTGAACCATCCATGATATCTGCGGCATCGACCGGTGCCTGGGCAGGCGGTTCGGCATGAAGCGGGGCGACATTGCGGGGCAGGGTAGCTTCCATGACTCTTCTCCCTAGAAGAACAGTGCGAGCATGCCGAACATCGCCACGTAGAGGCAGAGTTCGGCCAGCGACGGGTTGCTGAAGGCTTTCGCGAAGCCGACGAAGCGCAGCAGCGGACGGAGCATCAGGAACGCGAGCAGCGCGATGGCCGCATAGGAGACGATGGGGGCGATGAGCACGCCGCCGATGATGAGCTCCCGATAAGTGTTCGTCATGGCCGCTTCCCTTGGCTGAGATCGGTCGGGGATTGTGACGGTGCGAACGCCGCGCTTGCCGCAACAAGGGCCGCTATCGCCGCACTGGCCGACATGTTGCTTCGCGCGGCCGCATGGCGCAGCGCCTCGGCCGCAGCGAGGAT
>LNAP01001678.1_pt1 | contig 37831 bp, 27 predicted proteins | sample 602601 | NCBI WGS metagenome assembly LNAP01 (sample SAMN02440304, study PRJNA202911) | soil metagenome | biome: Subtropical and temperate rainforests or woodlands; isolation source: soil samples (1 kg each in a 20% v/v slurry with milli Q water) were... ... | reverse complement strand
CACGGAGCAGGACCGGAGCGAGGGTACCCCGAGCCTTAGCGAGGGGCCGAACGCCAGGGGCAAGAGCCCTTGGTTACTTGGGGCTTTTCCAAGTGACTCGCTGTAAAAGCGAAACCCTAAGTGGCCGTTACCGCAGCAACGGATATGTACACCTGAAAGACAATTATCGCCTACCAGTACGCCTTCGCCGGCATGCTTCGGGGCATCTGATACCCCGCGGCGCTCTCAGGTTTTTCGCGAGCATGCTCGCTCCTACAGTAAGGGCGAAACCTTAGTGGCCGTTGCCGCGCAAATGGATATACATCGAAAACCGAGCATACGCGTCGTTGCGTCAATGCTCTTTGACTTTCCTGATATGCAGGATGATCCAGACAAGAATCCCGATCGCAAGGGGCGCCATGGCCAACATGGCCTCGCGTGGGGTCAGCGCCACGCCGAGCAGGTGCAGTCCCGAGTAACCCAGCTTGAGCAGGCTCAGCAGGTAGTAGCTGATAGCAATGATCGAAAGACCCTCCACTGCTCGCTGGATCTTGATCTGGGCATCGGCGCGGGCGTTCAGGCTGCTGAGAATTGCCGAGTTCTGCTCTTCCATTTCCACCTGGACCCTTGCCTGCAAGAGGTCGCCCAGATTGGCCACGCTTTCGGCCAGATGCTCCAGTCGCTGCTCGGTAGCCGTGCAATACCTGACGGTGGGCTTGAAGCGGCGCTCGATAAATACGCCAAGGCGCTGGCAATCACCTACATGACTTTCTCGCAGTTCACCCAGGCGTTCGAACACCAATTGCGCATAGGCCTGGGTGGCACTGAAGCGGTGGCGCGTTTTCGCCGTCGTGCTGACCACCTGGGCAGAAAGGTTGGAGATATCCGCCAGCAGGGCTTTGGCATGACTGCCGGCAGGGTCTGCGTTGCGTTCTGAGAGGGTGACCAAGGTCTTGTCGAACACATCGAGCTGGGCACTCAAGTCCTTGGCCATGGTCAAGGACAACGAGGCCATCATCCGGTAAGTCTCGATTTCCAGGAGGCGGCGGATCATCCGTCCCTGGCGGTAGGCATTCAGGCGCCGGTTGATGAATAACAAGTGGTTACTGCCATCCTCGCTGATCCGGAAATCACTCCAGACCACCGCATCGCCTCCCCCCACACAGGAACCGCAAGGGTCCTTGAAACCGTAGCGCGAGAGCTCCAGCTGCGCTTCACCACGCACAACGATCTGTACCGAATTGATCAGGGTCGGCAAATGCACCTGGATTTTCCGCGCCAGTGCGTCGGGCAGCGCCGTCCAGGACAAATCATCGCTGGAGGACGTGACCACCAGGGTCAAGGTGAAAAACTCGGTATGGCGCTCCCACTTCAGCGCGTGGCCATCAAGCTGGGTAATGCCTTGGGCAGCCTTGAGATCGAGGGAGGCAGGGCAGCAGTCTTGAAGAAAGGTATTGCACACCTGCTCGCTGCCGAGGAAAGCCAGGTGAAACACATGGGCCGGCTCATCGAAATACAGTGACGGGCGTGCGTGCAGTTCGTTGTGCAGGCTTTGTCGTAACGGGTGCATAGGGTGTGGCCATCTTGGAGTTGTTTTTGGCGTCTGCGATAAATGCCCGGGCTTACAGGGCGTTTTCGACTGCTATTGTCAGTGGGACAGGTCGACGCCCGCGAGAGTCACCGATTTTCGCGCGCTCTGTGCAAGCGGGTTGCGGAACGCAAGTGCGAACCAGGGTGTCATTTGTACTAGACACCCTGGTGTCGCAACCCTTGAGAGACAGAGGTGGTCTTCATGAACAATATTATCTACATCGTTGGTGCCGTCGTGATCGTCCTGGTGATCCTGTCATTTGTCGGTCTTGTCTAGTCCAGGCTGCCCTCTGGCGAGCCTGGGCAGCTGAAGAGGGTGAGCGGCGTGTGCAGGTCGCACGCAAAAGGAGATGTTGATGCCCGGACGCAAGCAGCCATCGCCCATGGTTGATGAAGACGTCGCAAAAACCGTGCGCGGTGGCACTGTCTTCCGACTTACCGTGAGCTTCATGCTGGTGGTGGTCTTGGCGTTCCTCGCTGTCGAGGGTTGGCGAATGTGGCGCGATTACCGGTCAGCCTTCGACTCTGCCCGCGATTCGGTGACGAACCTGGCGCGCGCTACTGCGCAGCACGCCGAAGATGCCATTCGGCAAGTGGATGTACTGACCGGCACCCTCGGTGAACGGGTGGAAGGCGACGGACTACAGAACATCAACGTCCCGCGCATTCATAAGCTGTTGGTCCAGCAATCGAAAATCATGCCGCAACTGCACGGCCTGTTCATCTACGGCGCGGACGGCCAATGGATCGTCACCGACAAGGAGACCACGCCGGAACCCGTCAACAACGCCGACCGCGATTATTTCCAGTATCACCGCACGCACGAGGATAAAAACGTGCGCATCGGCGAGGTGGTGAAGAGCAGATCCACCAACGATCTGATCATCCCCATCTCTCGTCGCTTGAACAATCTGGATGGAAGCTTCGCCGGCGTGCTCCTTGGAACGATCAAGGTCAGCTACTTCGTCGACTACTACGGCGACTTCAAGATCGATGACAAGGGTGCATTGGTGCTGGCCATGCGCAACGGGACCATCCTGGTACGGCGTCCCTTCATTGCATCCGTGGTGGGTAAGAGCCTGGCGGACAGTGAGATTTTCAAGCGTTATCTTCCCAATGCCAGCCAAGGCATCGCCGAAGTCAAGGCCGTCGTGGACGACACCGAACGCCTGTACGGCTACCGCGCATTGACCACCTATCCCCTGGTGGTGGAAGCCGGACTTTCCCGTGACTCCATCATCGCGCCCTGGCGCCGTGATCTACTGAAAACCGGGTGGGTGCTGGTGGTTCTGATCGGGGTGCTCGCGGTGTTCGGACTCATCGTCTTGAGTCAGTTGCGCCAGAGAATGGTGACGGAAAGAAAATTGCGCCGCGCACACCAAGCCATGCGCGACATGGCGCTGACCGACAGCCTGACGGGCCTGGGCAATCGCAGACGCCTGGATACAGCGCTGCCCGAGCAGATTCGCCTGGCTGCGCGCCAAGGGTCCACGCTTTCATTGATCATGCTCGATGTCGATTACTTCAAGCGCTACAACGACAGCTATGGGCACGCTGCCGGTGATGATTGCCTGGGCGCCGTAGGGACGGCGATCCAGCAGGCGGTCAAGCGACCGGGGGATCTGGCCGTCAGATACGGTGGAGAGGAGTTCACGGTGCTGCTTCCCAACACCGATGGCGCTGGCGCTGCACAGGTTGCCGAAGAAATTCTGCAAGCCATTCGAGCACTGGACATCGAGCATTGTGCGCATCCCCTGGGAAAGGTCACGGCCAGCGCGGGTATCACCACTGCCCGCCCGAGTTTCGAAAGCGTGACGCCGGCCAGCTTGATCAAAGCCGCTGATGCCCTGCTCTATGTGGCAAAACATCAAGGACGAAATCGTTGGTGCTGCGCCAACGAGCCAAGCGCAAGTCATCCACTGTAAGCACCCGCTTTGTGTTCAAAATCCTGTCCAATGAATTGGAGCGACCTTGAGTCCCACCCAGTCTGCTACGCTTTTCATTCTCCGGATGGATTCGGGCAATCATTGCCATAAGGCTGTTTCGCCGGCCACTCGAGGGGATGGAATGTGAAAGTCCAATTACTGGGGGTCGCTGCAACGATCATCGTCATCGGTACCACTGTCTATGGACTTAACAACTGGAAAGCGCAGCAGAGTCAGCGCCAGGAAGCGGTATGTGCGTTAGCGCGCCAGCACCTCAAGGATCTGGAAGTACAGGCTCGGGCCCTGGCCGCCGGGTTGTCGGTCGAGGCCTATGCCGAGGCCGAAAAAGCCGAGGCTGGCAAACTGGTTTCGGCGCTGGATACTGCAAAGAACGAAGCCGAGGTTGACGCGGTGATCGATCAGCATTCTGCCGCCATCGAAGCGCAGATCCATGCTGAAGACGCGGAGGTCAAGTCTCGGGGTGAGCAGAAGTTCCTCGGTCAGGAACGCAAGGAACAGCGCATCACCACCGACATGAAACAGGAAATCCAACGGGCCGAGAAGGCCGTCGCCGATGACTGTCAATAGTCTGGCCCGTGCATTTCCCTAAACCTGCCGGAGCAAAATCTTGCAGTGCAGATTTTTTAAATGCGCATGCTTCTCAAAGTGACTAACGCGTTCTAGACTCCACTAATTGCAGGTTTATTCAAGCTCCGCGTCCCTGACATAACGCCAATAAAAACCAGGAAGATACAGCCTTGAAAACTTCAACTATCGGCGTTGTGGGGAGTCTGCTGGTCTCGGGCGCGGTTTCGGCTACAGGGATTGCTCCTATCCTCGATCTGGATTTCACCAGAACGGCCATTGAAACCCTGAAAAAGCATGGGATCGACGACGCGTGCATCATTGCCGCCCCACACCCGGGAACGTTCACTTACTGCCGGGAAGGCTCTTCGACACTTTGGCAGTACCAGACCCTGGACCTGGTTCAACAGGCCAGGCTGCTCAATGAAGGAGCACGGGCTTCGACCGAACATGGGCAAATCACTGTCGTGCAGGTCGATAGCGCTGCCTGCGATGTAGAACACCCGGTAGCGAAAGGTGAAACGACAACCTTTTCCGCCCTGGTCCTCAGCCTGGCAAGCCTGTTCCTGTTGATCGGTTTTCGCTATACCTATCTGGCAATCATGCAGGGACGCTATCAGCCCATGGCCTATTCGGATCCTCGCCTGCAGCGCTTGATCAGCCCCCTGACAGCGCACCCCTCGACCATCAAGGCACTGAGGTCCTTCGGGATCGCCGCCGCGTTGGCCCTGGTCTACTGCTGCTATCTCGGGTTCTGAACCAGGAACCCGCCAACGATCTGGCCGGTCCCTGAACGGTCGATCCCATGAATGATCCGCTACAGCCTTTCCTCTACCACCGGCGGCTCTTGCACCCACTGCCAGAACAGCTGGTAACCGACCGCCAGCACCACCGGGCCGATGAACAAGCCAAGGATACCGCCGGTGACCATTCCGCCCAGGGCTCCGATCAATATCACCGGCATCGGCACGTCGACACCGCGCCCCAGCAACAAGGGCTTGAGCACGTTGTCCACCAGGCCCGCGACGAAGACGTAGATGGCAAAGACGATGGTCGCGGTGCTTGCCCCTTCGGTGGCGAAAACATAGGCAATGACGGGGACTGTCACCAGCGTTGCCGGCAACTGCATGATGCCCAGCAGAAACACCGCCAATGCCAGCAGCCCGGCACCTGGAACGCCCTTGAAGACAAATCCTAACCCCACCAGCAGCATCTGGATGAACGCGATACCAACCACTCCAAGCGCTACGGCGCGGATGGTTGCGGTACACAAGGTCGCTATCTGGGGGCCTCTTGCCGGTCCGCTGATTCGCGAGGCGATCTGTACCGATGCGCGGCTACCCGCTTCGCCGTAGGCCATGAAGATCCCGGCAATGATCAGCGCGAAGATAAACATCAGAAAACCCATGCCGACGCCGGCCAGCTTGCCCAGCAACGACAGGCTGAAATCTTTGATTTGCGGTATGTATTTCGCCGTCAGGCCAGGCAAGTCAGTGGCCGCCTGCAGCCACAGCGCCGACAAAGGTTTGCCCACCAGTGGCCATGTGGCGACGGAATCGGCCGGAGGCGGAATGCGGATGCCTTCATCGCGGACCACGGTCATGGCGTTTTCGACCGAATCGGCAATCGAGGTGCCCAACAGGTAGATCGGCACCATGAGAATGACGATGGCCACCAGCACGATCAGCGTCGCAATGCGCCCGTCTTTTCGCCCCAGCGGGCCCCGAAGCCGCTCTTGCAACGGGTAAAGCGTGATCGCCAGGATGATCGACCACAGCATCAGGTCGCGAAACGGACGGAAAATTTCGAAGCAGAACAGCACCAGTACGACAATCAGTCCGGCGCGGATCAAGGTATCGAGTAACCCGCGGGACAAGGCCTTCTCTGACAGCGGCATGGGTACCATGGATGTCTCCTGGCTAGTATTCGGTTAGCCCAGCATAGACGCTGATTTCAAGGTTCGAAGGGTCAATGCGTTTCCGTGTAGGCGCCAGGCTTGCCGGCGAAGAACGATAACGCGGTGCAACAGATGTGATCGCTCCCATGCGCCGCAAAGGAATGCCGCCAGGGACGCTCTGCGACAACGCAGGACGTGAGCCGTGCGCAATGGTGACGCGGAGCGTCACAGGATGCATTCCTTTGCGGCGCGTGGGAACGATCATGTAAACAGGCAGACACACCGCTGGGAAAAATGGCGGAAGGTAGCCGGAGTCGAACCTGCCCGGGAACGGATGCCGTCCCCAACCGGGTTTGAAGCCCGGCCGCGCCACCGGGCGCGATTACCTTCCTTTAAAAGAACCCCGGATCAATCTTTCGGCCTGCGCGCCAGGGCATTATCCGGGCGGATCTGGCGTCGATCGCCCACGCGGCGGGTCAGGCCGAGTCGGTCGAAGTACTCAAGGATCTGGATACTGCGCTTGCGTCCCAGGCCCACCGCATCACGAAAGGCCGATACCTCGATGACCGGGTTGTCGTCGGCCAGTTGCAACAGCATAGCCGCCAGGCGACGGATCATCGTGTCGGTGTAGAACAGATCACGCACCACCGGATGCAACAGGCCCAGGCGCGCCATTTTGCGCAGCAGTGCGCGCACCGTGGCTTCGTCGTATCCCAGATCGCGCACCCACGGTGGGTCGAACCCGGCGGTATCGAACCGCGGCTGCAATTGCAGCCACAAGTCTTGCTCCTCATCGCTCAGGCGTACCTCATGCCCCGGCAGGTGCAGCCACGGCCCACTGGCCGCGATGCGTCCGGCGGCCAGCAATTGCTCAAGCAGGCTGATGAATACCGGGCGATCCAGGGCGCTGCCGGCGAATCGGCGCAGACGATCGCGATCCGGGCCCATGTGGTCCGGTTCCTGTTCATGGAAGCGCGCCAGGTGTTGCTGCAATTCATCCTGCAAGGCCTGCCACCGGCTGGCGCTGAACAAGACCGGCGCCTGGCGGGTTTCAATCAGGCGTATGTCGCCGGGCAGCAACCAGGTAGCGCGCGGGCGGTTGAACTGGCGTTCAAGCTGTTGCGGATCGAGCCCGCTGTCGCTATTGGCGAGTAACGCTGGCAGTACGTCTTCCAGGCGAGTGCTTGCGGCCAATGCCGTCAGTTGCGCCAATCGCTCGGGGCTGCGGCGGTGGCGGGTTGGCGCGAAGGGATCGAGAACCCTGCCGCCGCCGAGGGTGCGCTGAGCGCTCTGGTCACGCAGGATCAACCGGTCGCCCAGCACCGCTTGCACCGGCGCATTGACCAGCAGTTGCGCGAACATCCGTTGCCCCGGCGCCAGGCTGTCACCCTCCAGCAAGGCCACCCGCCCGGTGACGTCCCGTGTCCCCAGGTGCACGTGCACCGGATCGAAGTGCTCGAAGGCACGCGGTTCGGCGGATAACAGCTGCAGGTCGATGTCCAGGCGCTGGGTCGGTGCGTGCAGCCACGGCGCCGACAACCACTGGCCGCGGTGGATTTGTGACAACGCCAGGCGCTCGGCACTCAAGTTCAAGGCGACCCGCTGCCCGGCGACCGCCACGTTGGCCGCCTGATTCTGCGCGTGCAGGCCGCGAACCCGCACGGTTTTGCCAAGGGGGCCGAGCACCAGGGAGTCGCCCACCGTGACCTGGCCGGACAGCGCCGTGCCGGTCACCACGATGCCCGCACCGGGGACACTGAACGCGCGATCGATGGCCAGGCGAAAACCGCCGTCCTGACTGCGCTGCAGCACTTCGGACTGGGCCTTGAGCAACGCTTGGCGCAGGGTCTGCACCCCCTCCAGGGTCACGCTCGACAACGCAATCAACTGCGCCTCGGCGTACGGGCCGGGCGCCAGCAACGTTGCAATCTGCTCGCGCACAGCCTGCACCCTGGACGGCTCGACCCGGTCGCATTTGGTGATCGCCACAATGGCACGGGGAATACCCAGTAATTCGACGATGGCCAGGTGTTCCCGGGTCTGCGGCATCACGCCGTCGTCGGCGGCCACCACCAGCAGCACCAGGTCGATGCCGTGTGCACCGGCGAGCATGTTATGGGTGAAGCGCTCATGCCCCGGCACATCGATAAAACCGGTCAGGGCCGCACCGGGCTCCAGTGCGGCGTAAAGATAGCCCAGGTCGATGGTCATGCCGCGTTCGCGCTCCTCGCGGCGGCGATCACCGGCCTGCCCGGTCAGTGCCTCGAGCAATGCCGTCTTGCCGTGGTCGATGTGCCCCGCCGTGCCGACGATCACCCTGCCCGGCCCTCCACCTGCAGTTGCTCAAGCTGCGCCAGCCACGCCGGTTCGTCATCCAGTTGGCGCACGTCGAGCCACAGCGCGTCGTCATCGATACGCCCCAGCACCGGTATCGGCAAGGCTCGAAGGGCCTGTTCCAGATTCAATAGCGCGCGCCCGCGCTGACGTTTGGAAGTATTGGCACGCAGGCATAGCGCGGCACTCGGCAAGCGTGCCACCGGCTGGCTGCCACTGCCGATCATTCCCAGCGCCGGCACCGCGCTGACGCTCCAGCCCGCGCCCAACCGCGTGGCCAGCGACGGTTGCAGGCGCTCGGCCTGGGCCAGGATGTCGGGTTGCGCACGGGTTAGCAGGCGCAGGCTGGGCAGTCGCTCGGCCAGGCGGTCCGGGTCGCGGTACAGGCCCAACACCGCTTCGAGGGCGGCCAGGGTCAGCTTGTCGACCCGCAGCGCCCGTTTCAGCGGGTTCTTCTTGATCCGTGCAATCAGGTCCTTGCGGCCGACAATCAACCCGGCCTGGGGACCGCCGAGTAATTTGTCGCCGCTGAACGTGACGATGTCCGCGCCATCAAGCAGGGCCTGGCGCACCGTCGGTTCGGCCGGCAAGCCCCAGCGGGTCAGGTCCAGCAGGCTGCCGCTGCCAAGGTCTTCAAGCAGTGGCAAGCCATGTTGATGGGCCAGGCGCGCCAGCTCGACGGTCGGCACCCGGGTGGTGAACCCCTCGATGCTGTAGTTGCTCGCATGTACCCGCATGATCAAGCCGCTACGCGCGCCGATCGCGGCTTCATAGTCGCGGGCATGGGTGCGGTTGGTGGTGCCGACCTCAACCAGTTTGACCCCCGCGCGCGCCATGATGTCGGGGATGCGAAAGGCGCCGCCGATTTCGATCAACTCGCCCCTGGAGATGATGCCTTCCTTGCGCGCACCCAGGCTGTTGAGGGTGAGCAGCACCGCGGCGGCATTGTTGTTGACCACGGTCACCGCTTCGGCACCGGTCAGTTCGCGAATCAGGCCCTCGATCAGATCGTCGCGGTCGCCGCGTTTGCCGCTGTGCAGGTCGAACTCCAGGTTCAACGGATAGCGCGCGGCCATTTGCACGGCGTCGATCGCTTCCTGCGGCAACAAGGCGCGCCCCAGATTGGTGTGCAGGACCGTCCCGGTGAGGTTGAACACCCGACGCACGTGACTGCGATGCTGGCTGGCCAGACGCTCGCCCGCCCTGCCCGCCAGTACTTGCGGGGTGAGTTCGACCGCGTCGAGTTGCCCCGCCAGGACCGGTTGGCGCAAGTCATCGAGCAACTGGCGCAAGCTTGCGAGCAAGGCCTCGCGCCCATAACGTTCGGCCAAGGGATGGCAGGCCGGGTGGCGCAGCAGGCTATCGATGGAAGGCAGTCGCAAGGCTTGGCTGGTGGATCTGGCAGACATCAGGCACTCCGGCAAACGTTGACCGCCTGAGTGTAGACGTTCGCTTCAATCGCCCCCGGGTGCCAGCAGCAGGTTGGGCGCAGGGCGCGCAAAACCCTCCTCTTCCAGGCGCATGTCGAGCATCAGGCTGCTCAGGTCCGCGGACAGCGCTTCGCCCTCGGCGTCGCATTCCAGGTACAGCTGCTTCAGATAACTGCGACAACCGGGGCAGGTTTCGGCGCGTAACGGTGCCTTGTCCGCGGCGTGACGGTCGGTGTCGAGGCTGACGTATTGCAAGCCTTTGCTCTGCTCGCAATAGACGCACTTGACCCGCACTACATGCCATTCACAGGCACACAGTGAGCACACCAGATAGCGCAAGCCGTTGTACTTGCCGCGATGGCGGATCACCCCAGCCATGGCCGGTGAGCCGCACGCCGGGCACTGGTTTAGACTGTTGCCGGGTTTCAAGGCGAGGTCGGGGGTACTCAGCAGCCAATGGCTCCACGCGACTTGCAACGCAGCCCCCAGAAATGGCACCAGCGCCGCCGGCAGCAAGGTGAACTGTCCGCTGACCAAGGCTATCGCCCACGCCTTGCGCTGCCCGACGTTGGCCTCACGCAAGGTTGCCACGGCGTTTTCCACCGCCGGTTGCGCCGGTGGCTGATAGCGCTGCAACAGCGCTTGCAGGTACGCCAGCCACGCATCCTCGCGCACCAGGCTGTCGGCGGCAAACGGTGGCAGGCCGTGATCCAGGCACTGCCTGACGCGTTGCGGGTCCGGCTGTGCCGCCTCGGGGGGATCGTCCATCAGACGTTGCTGCACGTTGCACAACCCCGCCACCAGACGCAGGTAATCGGCCAATGGATGACCGTCGGCAAGGCGCTCCAGGCGCGACGCACGCAAGGCAAACAGGTTCGGCGGTGGCAGGTGCAGAAACGGCGGCGATGTCGCCGCCGCTTCAATCTGTCCCGGCTCCAGGATCGTGGCCAAGTGGTTATCCTTTTCTGTTCAGCGGCGGATCGGGACGCTCATCCCGGGTCACTTCACGGTACCAGAGCTCATGGTGTTTCTTCGCCCAGGCGCGACTGACCCAACCATGCAGCATGGCGCTGACCGATCCCTTGATCCAGATGCCGGCGTAGATGTGCACGATGATGCTCAGGATCAGCACGAAACCGGCCAACGCGTGCAACAGCATTGCCCAGCGAATGCTGGTGATGCCGAAATAGGCGCTGAAGTAGGCGCGCCAGATCACCAGCCCGCTGAACAACAGCACCAGCATGCACAGCAGTAAAGTCCAGAACAGCAGCTTTTGCCCGGGATTGTATTTGCCGATGGCAGGCACGCCCTCCTCTTCATTTTTCATCACCCGGTCGATGCGCCGCAGCCACAATCGATCATTGGCGATAAAGATATTGGCGCGCCAGAAACTCAGGACCAAGCCGAAGAAGAACACGAACATCAGCACGCCCATGAACGGATGCAGGATACGCGTCCACGGCCCGCCGCCGAACAGATTGCTCAACCAGAACAGCGCCGGATGGAACAGCGCCAGGCCCGATAACCCGGCCATCAGGAACAGAATCGCCACCAGCCAGTGGTTGGTGCGCTGGTTGCTGGTGTAGCGCAGGATCTGTTTGCGGATCATGGCCTGTCCTCCCGCTTCGGATCATAGGTATGCACCGATGGATCGACTTCATGCACCGCAGGATCGCTCGACGGCGGCCGTTCATCTTCCTCGACCACCTGTGGCCCGACGCGCACGTAATGGAAGAACCCGGCCAGCACCGCCGCGCCCATGGCCAGCAGCGCCAGGGGCTTGCTGACGCCCTTCCACAGGCTCACCAACGGGCTGATGACCGGATCGCTCGGCAGTCCGGCGTACAGCCTGGGGGTGTCGGCGTGGTGCAGCACATACATCACGTGCGTGCCGCCAACGCCCGCGGGGTCGTACAGGCCGGCGTTGTCGAAGCCACGACTCTTGAGGTCGACGATGCGCTCGGCGGCATGTTCCTTCATGTCCTGCTTGGAGCCGAACACGATGGCGCCGGTCGGACAGGTTTTCACACAGGCCGGTTCCAGCCCCACCGCCACCCGATCCGAGCACAAGGTGCATTTGTAGGCTTTGTGGTCCTTCTGCGAAATGCGCGGAATGTTGAACGGACAACCGGTGATGCAGTAGCCACAGCCGATGCAGTGATCCTGATTGAAGTCGACGATGCCGTTGGCGTGCTTGATGATCGCTCCGGGACTGGGGCAAGCCGCCAGGCAACCGGGTTCGGCGCAATGCATGCAGCCGTCCTTGCGGATCAGCCATTCCAGGTTGCCGGCGTCGGTTTCGTGCTCGGTGAAACGCATCAGGGTCCAGGTTTCTGCTGTCAGGTCCTGCGGGTTGTCGTAGGTGCCGAGGTTGTGGCCGACCTCGTCGCGCAGCTCGTTCCATTCCGAGCAGGCGACCTGGCAGGCCTTGCAGCCAATGCACTTGGTGGTGTCGATCAGCTTGGCGACTTCCTCCTGATTGCGTACCGATGGCGGTACGGTGGTAGTGGCCGAGCGGGCAATGATGTCTTGGCTGGCCATTTAGACTTTCTCCACGTTGACCAGGAATGACTTGGATTCCGGGGTCTGGGTGTTGCCATCGCCGAGGAACGGCACCAGGGTGTTGGTCAGGTAGCCGTGGCGCGTGAGCCCGGTGAATCCCCAGTGCAAAGGGATACCGATCTGGTGCACGATCTGATTGTTGACCTGCAACGGACGAATCCGCTTGGTCACCACCGCCACCGCCTCGATGAAGCCTCGCTTGCTGCTGACCCGCACACGGTCGCCGGCGACGATGCCGAGTTCACTGGCGAGCACTTCGCCGATTTCGACGAACTGTTCGGGCTGGGTAATGGCGTTGAGCTTGCAGTGCTTGCTCCAGAAGTGGAAATGCTCGGTCAGCCGGTAGCTGGTGGCGGCGTAGGGGTAATCCTTGGCCACACCCAGCGTGTCCCATACCGAATCGAAGATCCGCGCCGCCGGATTGCTGGTGGCTTTCTTGTTTTGCGGGTGCAGTGGGTTGATGCCGATCGGCGTCTCGAATGGCTCGTAGTGCTCGGGGAATGGCCCCTCATTCATCTTGTCGACGGCGAAGAACCGCGCCACGCCTTCGGGGTTCATGATGAACGGGTTCATCCCCGCCTCTGGCGCCACGTCAGCCTTGTAGTCCGGCACATCGGTGCCGGCCCAGGCCTTGCCGTTCCACCACACAAGACGCTTTTTATCGTCCCAGGGCTTGCCTTTCAGGTCGGCCGAGGCGCGGTTGTAGAGAATCCGCCGGTTTGCCGGCCAGGCCCAGGCCCAACCCTGGTGCTGGTGCATGCCGTACGGGTCGTTGTTATCGCGGCGGGCCATCTGGTTGCCCGTTTCGGTCCAGCTGCCACAGAAAATCCAGCACCCGGACGCCGTACCACCGTCGTCCTTGAGCTGGCCAAACCCGGCCAGTTGCGCGTTGCCCTTGATAAGCGCCCCCGTGGCGTCGGTAAAGTCGGTGACGGCGTAACCGTTGATCTCCTTGGCCAGTTCTTCCGGTGACGGTTCGTCAGGAACCTTGTACGGCCACGACAGTTTCAGCAACGGGTCGGGATAGGCACCGCCTTCAGCCTGATAACGCTGGCGCAGGCGCAGGAACAGCTCGCTCATGATGCGAATGTCGGTGTAGGCCTCCCCAGGGCCGTCGGCGCCCTTCCAGTGCCATTGCAACCAGCGACTGCTATTGACCAGCGAGCCGTCTTCCTCGGCGAAACAGGTAGTGGGCAGGCGAATCACTTCGGTCTGGATCGCGGAGCTGTCCACGTCGTTATAGGGCCCGACCTTTTGCCAGAACTCCGAGGTTTCGGTGGCCAACGGGTCCATCACCACCAGCCATTTGAGCTTGGCCAGCGCGGCCATCACGCGGTTCTTGTCCGGCAACGCGGCAATGGGGTTGAAGCCCTGGCACATATAGCCGTTGACCTTGCCCTGGCCCATCAGGTCGAACACCTTGAGGATGTCGTAGTTGGGAATGTCCAGTTTCGGCAGATAATCAAAGGCCCAGTTGTTTTCCAGCGTGGCATTGGCCCCGTACCAGGCCTTCATCAGGCTGACGTGGAATTTACTGTAGTTCTGCCAATAGGACAGTTGACCCGGCCGTAACGGTTTTTGCGTGCGCTTGAGGATGTAGGCGGTGTAGTCCTGCTCGCCGTCGCCGGGCAGCGTGAGGTAGCCCGGCAGCGAGTTGGACAGCAGGCCCAGGTCGGTCAGCCCCTGGATATTGGAGTGCCCGCGCAAGGCATTCACCCCACCGCCCGGCATGCCGACGTTGCCCAGCAACAGTTGCACCATCGCCGCGCTGCGGATGATCTGCGCGCCAATCGAGTGCTGGGTCCAACCCAGTGCATAGAGGATGGTCATGGTCTTGCCCGGTTGCGAGCAAGTGGCGATTTCCTCCCAGATTTTCTGCATGGCATCGACCGGCATCCCGCAAATCTGGCTCGCCAGTTCAATGTTGTAGCGGCTGTAATGCTGCTTCATCAGTTGATAGACGCAGCGCGGGTCCTGCAGGGTCGGGTCAGTCTTGACGAAGCCGTCTTCGCCCAGCTCATAGCCCCAGCCGGTTTTGTCGGTGTACACACGCTTGGCCGCGTCGTAACCGCTGAAAATCCCGTCCTCGAAGCCGTACCCGGGTTTGACCAGGAACGACACGTCGGTGTAGTTGCGCACGTACTCGTGCTGGATCTTGTCCTCGGTCAGCAGGTAATTGATCAGCCCGCCCATGAAGGCGATGTCGGTGCCGGTGCGGATCGGCGCGTAATAATCGGCCACGGAGGCCGTGCGGGTGAATCGCGGGTCGACCACGATCAACCGAGCCTTGTTGTGCGCCTTGGCTTCGGTCACCCACTTGAAACCACAGGGGTGCGCCTCCGCTGCGTTGCCGCCCATTACCAGAACCAGATTCGCGTTGGCGATATCGTCATGGCACCACGGCCGTACGTCGGGGCAAGACTTGCCACCGTCGGGCCGTGTCAGACACGCGCCTGGTTATCGAACCCCAGCATGCCGAGACTGCGAACCACCTTATGGGTGATGTAGCCCGCTTCGTTGGACGCCGCCGATGCCGCGAGGAAACCAGTGGTCAGCCAGCGGTTGACCGTCTGCCCCTGGGCGTTCTTCTCGATGAAGTTGGCGTCGCGGTCGGTCTTCATCAGGTCGGCGATGCGATCGAGCGCTTCCTCCCAGGAGATTCGCGTCCACTCGCTGCTGCCGGGTTTGCGCACCTGCGGATATTGCAGGCGGCCGGGACTGTGAATGAAGTCCAGCAGGCCTGCGCCTTTGGGGCACAGGGTGCCGCGGTTCACCGGATGGTCGGCGTCACCTTCGATGTGGATGATATTTTGCGCGACATTCTTGGCCGCATCGCCCTGGCTGTACATGATTACCCCGCAACCGACCGAGCAATACGGGCAGGTGTTGCGGGTTTCATGGGTGTGGGCAAGCTTGAAATGGCGCACCTGCTCGGCGAAAGCGGCAGTCGGGGCCATGCCCAACGCGCCCAGGCTCGAGCCTGCAAGGCCGATACCGGCGACCTTGAAGAACTGACGACGGCTGAGGTCCATCGTGCACTCCTTATCAGGTGGAAATCCGGTGCGTTGCCGGATTTTTCTGGACAATCACGGTGGCGGCAGTCTCGCTACCGACACCTGAAACTGTAGACAATGGGTACGCGTCTTGTGTGAAAACCGACCGTCGGGCAACCATCGACATCCTTGCTCGCACCCACAGGGGCTTGGCGATTATCATGGTTGCCATTCCAACCCAGCGTTTACGAGACTGCGCATGACTTTCGATTTTGATCAGGTGTTCGACCGCCACGGCACTGGTAGCACCAAGTGGAGCCGTTACCCGGCCGATGTGCTGCCGATGTGGGTCGCCGACATGGATTTCGCCGCGCCGCCGATGATCATCCAGGCCCTGCAAAAGCGCCTGGAACACCCGTTGCTCGGCTACAGCGTGGCCAAGGACGATTTGCGCGAAGCCATCGTTGCCGATTTGTGGAACAAGTACGCCTGGCGCGTCGAGCCGCAAGAGCTGATCTTCCTGCCGGGCGTCGAGTCGGGCTTCAACATGGCGCTCAAGGCGCTGGTACAGCCGGCACAGAATGTAGTGGTGCAGGTTCCCAACTACCCGCCCCTGCGTCACGCAGCGGGTCATTGGGGCCTGAACAAGGTCGAGCTGGGCTTCGACCCGCAGCCCGACGGCACCTACGCCACGCCATTGGCGACCTTGAACGAATCCCTGGAAGGCGGCGGCGCGCTGCTCCTGAGCAACCCGCACAATCCGTTGGGCAAAGCCTTCGCCCGGGATGAACTGCAAGCCATTGCCGACATCTGCCTGGCCAACGAGGCCTGGATCATTTCTGACGAGATCCACGCCGAACTGTGCTTTGACGGTCGCCAACACCTGCCGATGGCGTCCCTGAGCCCCCAAATCGCCCAGCGCACCATCACGCTGATGTCGGCCAGCAAGGCCTACAACATCGCCGGCCTGAAAACCTCGTTCATGATCATCCAGGATCGCCACCTGCGCGAGAAGGTCAATCACGCCCGTTGCGGCATGGTCGACAGCGTCAATCCACTGGGCATGGAAGCCACCCGCGTCGCCTACAGCGAAGCCGCCCCCTGGCTGGCCGCGCTGAAGGACTACCTGCAGGGCAACCGCGATTACCTGGTCGACGCCGTGCGCAGCCGTTTACCGGGCATTACGATGAATGTGCCGCAAAGCACCTACCTGGCCTGGCTCGATTGCTCGGCTCTGGGGCTGGATAACCCGCAACAGTTCTTCCTCGAACAGGCCAAGGTCGGCTTGAGCCCAGGCCTGGATTTCGGCGATGGCTGCCAACAGTTCGTGCGCCTGAACTTCGGCTGCCCGCGGTCGATGCTGGAAGAAGGGATTGCTCGGATGGAGCGCAGTTTGCGGCATCGTAACGGCTGATCCCGATTTGCCCGCGAAAAACGATATCGCGGTGCAACAGACACGCTGCATCGCCTGGCTTGCCTGTAGGAGCCAGGCTTGCCGGCGAAGACGATCGCAAGGCGCTGGTTGGGCTGGTGAATATGCTGGCTGAAGATCTGTCGATGATGCGGGGCAAGCTTGGGTTGAATGGAGTGTTGTAGTGCCTGGACGGGCCTCTTCGCGAGCAGGCTCGCTCCCACAGTGATTGATGATGTACACATAATTTGTGTTCACATCGGACACTGTGGGAGCGAGCCTGCTCGCGATGGCGTCAGTGGTCGCGCTACAGCTTCTAAAGAATGCGGTAGAGCAACCGCTCGATGCGCACCCGGCTTACCCGCTTGAGAAACTTCGCCACCCCTGCCGGGTAATCCGGCAGGGTTTGCAGGTCCTGGTAGCGCTCGATGCGCCGGGTGTGCTCGAAGATCTGTGCAAGCTCGGTGCGGCGGGGTTCGAGCAATTCGTTTTGCGGATCATCGATCAGCAAGGCGTTTTCCAGATCGAGACGAAACGCCCGCGGATTTAGGTTGTTGCCGGTCAGCAAGGTGTAGCGCTGATCGACCCACATGCCCTTGAGGTGGTAGGTGTTGTCGCCGTCCTTCCACAAGTGCAGGTTCAACTGGCCGCTGTCGATGTTGCGCTGATGCCGCTTGGCAAAGCGGCGCAAGCTGATTTCGTAGAGATACGGCAGCGCCGAGATCACCTTGAACGGTTCGCTGGGTGGAATGTAGAAATCGTTGGCGGTCTTGTCTCCGACCACGATGTCGATCTTCACACCCCTGGCCAGCGCCCGGTTGATTTCCCGGGTCACCGCCAAGGGCAGGTTGAAATATGGCGTGCAGATGGTCAGCTGCTGCCGGGCGCTGCCGATCAGCTCGCCAATCACCCGGCTCAACGGGTTGTTCTTGCCTACGCCCAGCAGCGGGCTGACCGACAGGCCATCTTTGTCCGTGGTGCCCTGGGTCGTGTCGTAGGCCGCGTGCTTGAGACGGCTGCGCAGGTCGCCGATGTCGTTGCGCAGGCTGCGGGTGGTCGGCAGGTTTGGCAGGTCCAGGCGATGCACCGCCTTTGAAGCCACCAGGCCGTGCTGTACCAGGTGATGCATCGAGTCGGCCAGCGCGCGATTGTGCAGCAGGTGGTAACGGTCGTACCGGTACTTGTCGAACTTGTGCAGGTAGACGTTGTTCAGGCTCGCACCGCTGTAGATCACGCAGTCATCGATGACAAAACCCTTCAAGTGCAACACGCCAAACAGCTCGCGGGTCTGCACGGGCACGCCGTACACCGGCACCACGCTTTGGTGGGTGCGGGTCATTTCCTGATACCAGGCCGAATTGCCCGGCTGCTTGCCGGCACCGATCAGCCCGCGCTGGGCGCGCAGCCAGTCAACGACCACCGCCACTTCCAGTTCCGGCCGTGCCAGCTTGGCCGCGTGCAAGGCGTCGAGAATTTCCTGGCCGGCCTCGTCCTGTTGCAGGTACAGCGCAACGATATAGATGCGCTGGGTGGCGCTGGCGATTTTTTCCAGCAGGCAACGGCGGAACTCGGCGGCGCCAGAGAGGATGGTGACGGCATCGGCGGTCAGCGGGAAACTGCGCAGTTTGGGCAGCAGGGGGCGTTTGAAAAGCGACGGCATAGGGCTCGCAATGGGTCGAATCCGAAGAACCCGAGAGCTTACACCATCGTTCGGTTCGGGTCTTGCGATGAGGCTCATACCCTATAAAAGATCGCAGCCTGCGGCAGCTCCTACAGAGATCGGTGTAGGCGCTGCCGAAGGCTGCGATCTTTTGATCTCAAGAACAGGTTGACCAAGGAGAACGATCGTTCTACTGTAGTCACATGAACAAGATAACCAGCAACGACACACGCGACATCATTCTGGATGTCACCGAAAAGTTGATCTACAAAAGTGGCATTGCCGCCACGGGCATGGATCTCCTGGTGAAAACCGCCGGCGTCTCCAGAAAAAGTATCTATCGCTACTTCGCCAACAAGGAGGAGCTGACCGTCGCCGCCCTGCAACGCCGGGATGAACGCTGGATGCAGTGGTACAGAAGCGAAGTCGGACAGGCCCAAACGCCAGCCGAACGCCTGCTCAACCTGTTCACCGTACTCACGTCCTGGTTCGCCAGCGAAGGCTTTCGCGGCTGCGCATTCATCAACACCAGCGGTGAAACCGGCGATCCGCGAGACCCGGTTCGCCTGGTCGCCAGGGACCACAAACAGAAGCTGCTCGACTACGTGTGCGAGCTGTGTACCGAATATGGCGCTGAAGATCCGCAGACGCTGGCCAAGCAACTGCTGATCCTGATCGACGGCGCCATTACCGTCGCACTTGTCATGGGTGACTACAGGGCTGCCGATAATGCGCAATGCATGGCGCGGAAGTTATTGGGCCTGTAATAACTTGATCAAGACCGACAATTTGCTTGAACTTTAAATTAATAGGGAGACATGAAATGTCTAACGCCGAAGTTCGTCCGCCATTGCCGCCGTTCACCCGTGAATCAGCCATTGAAAAAGTTCGCCTGGCTGAAGATGGCTGGAACTCCCGCGACCCGGAACGCGTTTCGCTGGCCTACACCCTGGACACGAAATGGCGAAACCGCGCCGAGTTCGCCTACAACCGCGAAGAAGCCAAGGGCTTTCTGACGCGCAAATGGGCCAAGGAACTGGATTATCGCCTGATCAAGGAGCTTTGGGCGTTTACCGATAACCGCATCGCCGTGCGTTACGCCTATGAATGGCACGACGATTCGGGCAACTGGTTCCGCTCCTATGGCAACGAAAACTGGGAGTTCAACGAAGACGGCCTGATGGCGCGGCGCTTCGCCTGCATCAACGACATGCCGATCAAGGAAAGCGAGCGCAAGTTCCACTGGCCGCTGGGGCGTCGTCCTGACGACCATCCGAGCCTGTCGGACCTCGGCCTGTAACCCGGCACTGATCGTTCCCACGCTCTGCGTGGGAATGCAGCCCGGGACGCTCCGCGTCCCTGAAGCGGACGCGGAGCGTCCGGTGAGGCGTTCCCACGCAGAGCGTGGGAACGATCAGTCGTGTTCAGGCGACGGCTGATTGCGGCTTCACCAGCGCCTTGGCCTCCAACTCACGCACCAGCGGCAACACCCGCTTGCCGAAGTATTCGACTTCTTCCTGAAAGTGCAGGAACCCCGCCAGTACCAGGTCTACACCCACCGCTTTCAATGCGACGATGCGCTCGGCGATCTGTTGCGGCGTACCGATGAGGTTGGTCTTGAAGCCGTCGTTGTACTGCACCAGGTCCTCGAACGTCGACTTGGCCCAATTGCCTTCACCTTCGGGTGATGCCCTGCCCGCCTGTTTCGCCGCATCACCAAAGGCATTCACTGCCTGCGGATCGGCCTGGTCGATGATCTGCGCCAGCACCGCTCGCGCCTCTTCTTCGGTATCGCGGGCGATGACAAAGGCGTTTACGCCAACCTTCACCGAGTGATTGTTCGCCGCGGCCTTGGCGCGAATGTCGTCGACCTGGGCCTTGATGCCTTCCGGGGTATTGCCGTTGGTGAAGTACCAGTCCGACACCCGCGCTGCCATGTCCCGCGCCGCACGGGAACTGCCGCCCTGGAAGATCTCCGGCCGGCCCAGTGGCTTGGGCTTGAGGCTGTAGTTGTCAAAACGATAGAAATCGCCGCGAAAGGTGAAGTTGTCCTCGGTCCATACGCCTTTGAGCGAGCGAATGAATTCTTCGGAACGGCGATAGCGTTCGTCGTGCTCCAGCCAATGCTCGCCAATGGCCTGGAATTCGCCCTTGAACCATCCGCTGACGATATTGACCGCCACCCGGCCGTTGGTCAGTTGATCGATGGTCGCCAGTTGCTTGGCCGCCAGTGCCGGTTGCCATGGCCCCGGCAGGATCGCGGCGATGACTTTCAGTTTGTGGGTGGCGGCCAGCAATGCATGGCTGAAGGCGACGGACTCATGCTGGTATTCGGCGCCGTAACCGGCAGTGAAGCGAATCTGCGTGAGCGCATATTCGAACCCCGCCTCTTCGGCCAGTTGTGCCAGTTTGCGGTTGTAGTCGATGCCCCAGTGGGTCCGTTGCTCGATCTTGCTGACCACCAGCCCTCCGCTGACGTTCGGTACCCAGTAGGCGAATTTGACGGCTTGCTGACTCATTGGCGTGTCCTCGGGACATTGGGAATGTCCCAGGGGTAGAGCAGCAAGCGTGCCAGTGCCTGCCACGACTTCCCTGAACCGAACGAGATCCCCTTGTGGGAGCGAGCCTGCTCGCGAAGGCGGCTTGTCTGTCAACATCGATGTTGAGTCGGATGGCCCCTTCGCGAGCAGGCTCGCTCCCACAATGATTGAGCTGTGTCAGAAGCAATTTGCTGATGCACTGTTGATCCGGCAACAGTTGAGGACGTCATGGTATTAGCGCCGGCCAGTAAATCCACGCGTTAGCCTCCGGCATGGACTGTGCAATCGCTCCTTGCACAAACATCGTTTTTTCTGCCCAGCCAAGGAGCTGTTTCCATGACCGAACACCAGGTAATCAACCCGCTGTCCATCGGCACTGACTACGAAGCGCTGGCCGCCCGGTATCGCCCGATTTTCCAGCGAATCGCCGAAGGTGCCCTCGAACGCGAGCAGTCGCGCACCCTGCCCCATGAGCCGATCCAATGGCTCAAGGACGCTGGCTTTGGCGCAGTGCGGGTGCCCGTTGAATACGGCGGTGGCGGCGCCTCGCTGCCGCAGCTGGTTGAGTTGCTGATCGAACTGGCCGAGGCTGACTCGAACATTCCGCAGGCATTGCGCGGTCACTTCGCCTTTGCCGAAGATCGCCTCAATTCCCCGCCTGGCGCGGCCCGGGACATCTGGTTCAAACGGTTTGTAGACGGTGACGTCGTCGGTTGCGCCTGGACCGAAATCGGCAACGTGGAGATTGGCGACGTCATCACCAAGGTGTCGCTCCATGGCGAGCAATGGCGGCTGAACGGCGAGAAGTTCTACAGCACCGGTAGCCTGTTTTCCGACTGGATCGATGTCTATGCCCAACGTAGCGATACCGGTGGCGACGTGATTGCCGCGGTGCGCACCCGCCAGCCTGGGATCGTGCAAAGCGACGACTGGGACGGGTTCGGCCAGCGCACCACGGGCAGCGGCACGTCGCGCTTTGTCGACGCCGAGGTGGACGCACAAAACATCATCGACTTCGCTACGCGCTTCAAGTACCAGACCGCGTTTTATCAGTTGGTGTTGCTGGCAACCCTGGCCGGGATCGGCCGTGCGGCGTTGCGCGATGTGTCCCGGCAGGTGCGCGAACGCCAACGCATCTACAGCCATGGCAATGCCCAGCGCGTCAGTGAGGATGCGCAGGTCCAGCAAGTGGTCGGCGATATTGCCGCGTGGGTGTATGCCGCCGAGGCCGCCACTTTGCGGGCGGCGCAGCCGGCACAACAGGCTTATCTGGCGCGGTTCGCCGGCGATGAACAATGGGAGCGTTCGGCAAACGTCGCAGCGGAAATCGAATCGGCGAAAGCACAGGTGGTGGTCACGGAGTTGATCCAGCGCGCGTCCACGCAGTTGTTCAATGCGCTGGGGGCTTCGGATATTCGCCAGGGCAAATCGCTGGATCGGCACTGGCGCAATGCGCGTACCGTGTCGTCGCACAATCCGGTGATCTACAAGTCGCGGATTGTCGGGGACTGGGAAATCAACCGGACCGAGCCGCCATTCGTGTGGCAGATCGGCAATGGGCCTGACCGTAAAATCTGAGCCCGATCCCCGTAGGAGCTGCCGCAGGCTGCGATCTTTTGATCTTGCCCCCTCAAAAACAAGATCAAAGATCGCAGCCTGCGGCAGCTCCTACAGGGGGTTGCGTCAGCGCGGTCGCAGCAAGAGTTGGATATGGGTAAGATACCGGCCCTTCCCTGCAGCCCTTCGCTGCCCCCCGCCGATTAAGCCGATTCCATGCCTTTCGAACTCAGCGTTGACCTCACTACCCTGGCCATCCTGGCCATTGTCGCTTTCATTGCCGGTTTCATCGACGCCATCGCTGGAGGCGGCGGCTTGTTGACCACCCCGGCCTTGCTGACCGCTGGCCTGCCACCGCACCTGGTGCTGGGCACCAACAAACTCAGTTCGACCTTTGGCTCGGCCACGGCCAGCTTCACTTTTTACCGCCGCAAGTTGTTCCACCCCAGGCAGTGGACACACGCCATCGTCGGCACCCTGGTCGGAGCACTGACCGGTGCGGTAGTCGCTCATTACCTGCCGGCCGAATGGTTGAACAAGATGCTGCCAGTGATCGTGTTTGCCTGTGGCCTCTATCTTTTGTTCGGTGGCACGCCGAAAGCGCCGCTGGACAGCAACGCCCCGATCAGGAAAAAGTGGCAATCGACCCAAGGCTTCAGCCTCGGTTTCTACGATGGCGTGGCCGGTCCCGGTACTGGCGCGTTCTGGACCGTCAGCAGCCTGCTGATGTACCCGATCGATCTGGTGAAGGCCAGCGGCGTGGCGCGCAGCATGAACTTCGTCAGCAACATTGCGGCCTTGTCGGTGTTCGTGTTTTCCGGGCAGGTGGACTGGATCATCGGCCTGAGCATGGGCCTGTCGGTAATGGTCGGGGCATTCTTCGGCGCCCGCACCGCCATCAGCGGTGGCGCGAAGTTCATTCGTCCGGTTTTCATCACCGTGGTATTGGGCCTGACCGTCCGGCTAGCCTGGCAACACTGGTTCAGCGTGGCCTAAGCGCCGCGCCACGTAGACGTCGATCAGGTAGCGGGCGATCGAACGTGACGCCGGCAACGGCGGTAGATCATGCACATTGAACCACTGGGCGTCTTCGATCTCGTCCTCCTGGCAGACGATCTCGCCACCGGCGTATTCGGCATGGAAGCCGAGCATCATCGAGTGCGGGAACGGCCAGCACTGGCTGCCCAGGTACTGGACGTTCTTCACTTCGATCTGCACTTCTTCACGCACTTCGCGAATCAGGCAATCCTCGGCCGATTCGCCAGGTTCGGCAAACCCTGCCAACGTGCTGTAGACCCCGGCGACGAAGCGCGGCGAGCGTGCCAGCAGCACCTCATCGCCACGCGTCACCAGCACGATCATGCTTGGGGAAATCCGTGGATAGCTGCGTAAATCACACGGCTGGCAATACATCGCCCGCTCACGCGGCACCTGGATCATGGCCTGGCCGCAGTTGCCGCAAAAACGGTGCTCTCGGGCCCAGGTGCCGATCTGCGCCGCGTAACCCAGGACCTTGAACACCGTGTGATCGCCTTCAAGCATGAACGCCCGCAAGCCTTTCCAGTTACAGCCCGGCACCTCGCTGTGGGCGCGCAACTCCAGCAGATAGACAGGTTCGCCATCCAGATGGCCAATGCCGTGCTCGGCGAGTATCGCCAGGTCCTGGCGCTTGAGCCATTCGCGGGGAAACAACGCGCCGTTGTCATCGAACAAAAAGCCTTCGGGGCTGCGCGCTACCGCCCAGCCGCCGGGCTGGTCGGTGTCCAGTACTGCCGTGGTCCAACGTGGAGTCATTTTTCAATCAATCCAGAAATTCGGGTTTCTGTTTGCTCATATGGGCGGCCATGGCCACGCGCAGATCGGTCGATTGCAGCATGGCGGCGTTCCAGGTGGCGACGTATTCCAGGCCGTCGTCGATGCGATGATCGCGCATATAGCTGATCATCTCCTTGGTGCCAGTAACGGCAATCGGCGACTTGCTCGCAATCTCGCGGGCAATGCCCATGACGCCGTCGAGCAGGCTGGCGGTATCGCTGTAGACGCGATTGACCAGGCCCATGCCTCGCGCTTCTTCGGCGCCGAAAATGCGACCAGTGTAAGCCAGTTCACGCAGCATGCCGTCCCCGATGATCCGCGGCAAGCGTTGCAGTGTACCGACGTCAGCGGCCATGCCGATATCGATTTCCTTGATCGAGAATTGCGCGTCTTCGGCGGCGTAGCGCATGTCACAGGCGGCAATAAGGTCGATGGCACCGCCCAGGCAATAACCCTGGATGGCCGCGAGCACCGGTTTGCGGCATTGGTCGACCGCATTGAAGGAAGCCTGCAGATCAAGGATCTTGCGGCGCAGCAAGCGCGCATTGCGTCCGACGTCCTTGCCCAGCTCATTGGCCACGCCAGCCAGCATCATCAGGTCAATGCCTGAGGAAAAATGCTTTCCGGCGCCACTGAGTACGACTACCCGAACTTCGTCGGTGTCGTCGATCCATTGGAAAATCTCGATGATTTCGGTCCAGAAGGCAGCATTCATCGCGTTGATCTTGTCCGGGCGATTGATCTGCACATGAGCGATTTTATCTACCAGTTCGACGCTGAACGCTGTGTACTCAGACATGCTAGTGATCCTTTACCGGGCAAAAAAGAAGCCTGAACTATAACAAGGCAGCAAGGCAGTGGTTCAGCCAAAAGCGGGACTTGCACGCGCACCATAACGGTGCGCGCGTAGCAAGACGTTACGCACATCCATGTGACCACCCAGTGAATTTCCAGGGCAAAAATTCAAAAAAAACTGCATTTCGTCGGTGCTTTCGCACCGGTATCAGGCACGTTCGTACCTAAACAACCGATTGTCGAACAATTTTGCCATCAGCACTTTACCGCTCTAAGTTCTGGCCTAGACTGATTTCCCCAAGGGCGACCGGTCAGTCAAAAAGTGGAAAAAAAGTCGAAACTTTTGCCACACGGGATCGGTCGAGTGAAAAGAAGGTGCGTTGCGACTGGTGCAATCCTTGCAATGGTTAATTCACCCATTTTGCTTCAGCGCATTTGGGGAGCGCTTGCTCGCCGAGGCGTAGCGCTTTGCGCGTGGCCACACCCATTGGCCAGGTAACGATTTGCCAGACCCAAGAACTAGATCAACAACACGGGAGATTCATATGATTAGTGCGGCTTTGGATGTTCAGGGAGAGCTGGCTCATCAACAGATCGGCGAATCGAGCGCCGCGACTGCTCTAAGTGCCCAACCGATCAGCGTTAGCACTACGCGGACGCTGGTGCCGGTGGCCAGTCAGAATCCCAACAAGAAGAAAGTGTTGTTCGTCACCTCCGAAATTGCCGACCTGGTGAAAACCGGCGGCCTGGGAGACGTTTCCGCCGCGCTGCCACGGGCCATGGCGCATCTGCACGATGTACGTGTCCTGATCCCCGGTTATCCGCAGGTGATGCACAGTGAAAATCCGATTCACATTATCGGTGAACTCGGTGGGCACGCGGCGCTCCCGCCGTGCAAGATCGGGCGCATGGACATGCCTGATGGTCTGGTTATCTATGTGTTGATCTGCCCTGAGCTCTACGAGCGCGAAGGTTCGCCCTATGGCGCCAACAACGGCCGCGACTGGCCGGACAACCATATTCGTTTCGCCCGCCTGGGCCTGGCGGCCGCCGATATTGCCGCCAACCTCGCACAGATCCACTGGTGCCCGGACCTGGTGCACGCCCATGACTGGCCCGCCGGCCTGGCCCCTGCCTATATGCACTGGCGTGGGCAGCGCACGCCGACCCTGTTCACCATCCATAACCTGGCGTACCAGGGCGTGACGAGCCTGGGGTCTTGCCCCGAACTGGGCATTCCGCAGCACGCCTTGCAACAGGAAGGCATGGAGTTCTACGGCAAGATGTCGTTCCTCAAGGCTGGCATGGCCTATTCGAGCCACATCACCACAGTCAGCGCGACCTACGCCCAGGAAATCACCACCCCGGACTTCGGCTGCGGTCTCGACGGATTTCTCGCCGCCAAGACCCAGCAAGGCCTGCTCAGCGGCATTCCCAACGGCATCGACGAAAGCTGGGACTCGGCCACCGACCCGCACCTCTTTTGCCCCTTCAAAATCGGTGACTGGGACGGCAAGGCGGTCAACGCCGCCCACGTTCGCCAGTTGTTCGGCCTGCAAGACAGCAAAGGCCCGCTATTTGCCGTGGTCTCGCGCCTGGTTTACCAAAAAGGCCTGGACCTGACCGAAGCGGTCTCCGAATACATCGTCAAATCCGGCGGCCAGATCGCGATCATCGGTCGTGGCGAGCCGGAAGAAGAACAAGCCATGCGCGAACTGGCCCTGCGTTTTCCCGGGCAGATCGGTGTGCGCATCGGCTTCAACGAAACCGATGCCCGACGGATGTTTGCCGGTAGCGATTTCCTCTTGATGCCGTCGCGCTATGAACCTTGTGGCCTCAGCCAGATGTACGCCCAGCGTTTCGGCTCGTTGCCGGTGGCGCGCAATACCGGTGGCCTGGCAGACACCATTGAAGATGGCGTGACTGGCTTCCTGTTCAATGAATCCACGGTGGAAAGTTATCAGCAAGCCTTGAGCCGAGCGTTCAAGGTGTTCGCCTTCCCCGACCTGCTGAATGCCATGCGCTGCCGCGCCATGGCGGCACCGTTCAACTGGTGCAAGGCGGTCGAACCCTATGCCGAACTCTACGAGCAGCTTGTAGCCAAAGCCTTGGGGAAATCGCACAAACAGTAAGAGGCTCACGCAATGCCGTTACGGACCCTTGAGACCTGGCCCCACGGCGCAATCAAACTGGACCCGCAAAACACGCGATTCGCGTTGTGGGCACCCGATGCGTTCTACGTCAGTGTCGAACTGGAAAATGGACAGTCCTTGCCGTTGCTGCCTCAGGCCGACGGTTGGTTCGTGATCAACACCCGCTGCCCGGCGGGTACCCGATACCGCTACAACATCGATGGCGAACTGGAGGTGCCCGACCCGGCCTCCCGCGCCCAGGCCGGGGACATTGACCAGTACAGCGTGGTGGTCGACCCGTTGGCCTACCAGTGGCGGCACAGCACCTGGCTGGGACGTCCGTGGAATGAAGCGGTGATCTACGAGTTGCACGTCGGCGCCCTCGGCGGCTTTCTCGCCGTGGAGGAGCACCTGGCACATCTGGTGGAGCTTGGGGTCACCGCAATCGAGTTGATGCCGATCGCGCAATTTCCCGGCGAGCGCAATTGGGGCTACGACGGGGTGCTGCTCTATGCACCCCAGGCCTCCTATGGTTCTCCCGAACAACTCAAGCACCTGATCGACACCGCCCATGGCCTTGGCCTGGCGGTGATGCTCGACGTGGTCTACAACCACTTCGGGCCGGATGGCAATTACCTGCACCGCTACGCCAAGGGGTTCTTCCGCGAAGACCGGCACACGCCTTGGGGAGCGGCCATCGATTTTCGCCGGCGCGAGGTGCGCGACTTCTTCATCGACAACGCCTTGATGTGGTTGCTGGAGTACCGCTTTGACGGCTTGCGCCTGGACGCGGTGCATGCCATCGAAGACCCGGACTTTCTCCAGGAACTGGCCCAGCGGGTGCGCCAGCAAACCGATCCGTCGCGCCATGTGTGGCTGGTGGTGGAAAATGAACATAACCAGGCCAGCCTGCTCGAACAGGGCTTCGACGCACAGTGGAACGATGACGGTCATAACGCCTTGCACGTACTGCTGACCGGCGAGACCGATGCCTATTACGCCGACTATGCAAAAAATCCCACCGAACAGTTGGCCCGCTGCCTTAGCCAGGGCTTCGTGTTCCAGGGCCATCTCAACCGCCATGGCCAAGCGCGCGGCGAGCCCAGCGGGCATTTGCCACCCAGCGCGTTCGTGCTGTTCTTGCAGAATCACGACCAGATCGGCAACCGCGCCTTTGGCGAGCGTCTGCATCAACTGGCACACCCCGACGCATTAAAAGCCGCGACGGCGCTGTTGCTGCTATCACCGATGATCCCCCTGATGTTCATGGGCGATGAGTTTGCCGCCGAACAACCGTTCCTGTTTTTCACCAGCCACCACGGCGAACTCGCACGCTTGGTGCGCGAAGGGCGGCGCAACGAATTTGCCGCGTTCAGCGCGTTTGCCGACCCGCATCAACGTGAACGGATTCCCGATCCCAACGCACCACAGACCTTCGAAGCGTCCCGCCCTACCCTCACGGTCAACGGGGCTTCGGCGATGCATGAGTTCTACCGCCAACTGCTGCAGATCCGCCATCGGCACATCGTCCCGCACTTGCCTGGGACCCGGGCGCGCAATGCCCAGGTGCTGGGTTTTGGCGCGGTCAGCGCGTCATGGTGCCTGGGCGATGGCAGTCAATTGCGCATCGACCTCAACCTCAGCGACACGCCGGTCCGCCATATGCCACAGGTGGACGCAAGCTTGCTGTTCGAACACCCGCCCGGGTCTGGCCAACGGCTGGACCAGGGCACCTTGCCCCCGTATTGCGCAATTGTCAGCCTCACGGCCGCGGCCCCTTTGCTACACCTTGATGGAGAGCGCCAATGAGTGATGCGCAACTGGAAATCCTTGCTAGCCGGGCTGGCCTGGCGGTCGACTGGATCGACGCCAATGGTCGTCCGCAAAAAGTCGCGCCTTCGGTACTGCGCAACGTCCTCACGGGACTCGGCCACCCGGCCGGCAGCGCCCAGGAAATCGACGCCAGCCTGCTCGAACTGCAACAAGTACAACAGACCCGCCACCTGCCGCCTCTGATCACCGCCGATGTCGGCGTGGGACTCAACCTGGCGCACTTTTTTGAGCCGCTGACACCCTGCGAGATCCATCTTGAAGATGGCTCGAAACTCAGTCTCAAGCTGGATGCCGAAGCCGTTCTGCCGGGGCTGATCCCGGTCGGTTACCAACACGTCGAGATCGATGGACAAAGCTTTACCCTGGCCGTGGCTCCCGCCCGTTGCTACAGCGTAGCCGATGCGGTGGACAGCCCGATCCCGCGCGCCTGGGGCCTGAGCGTGCAACTGTATGCATTGCGCCGTGCCGGCGATGGCGGCTTTGGCGACACCCAGGCACTGGAAGACCTGGCCCGGGTGGCGGGCGAACGCGGCGCCGACGCACTGGCGATCAGTCCCTTGCATGCCATGTTTGCCAACGACACCCAGCGCTATAGCCCCTATTCGCCGTCAAGCCGTCTGTTTCTCAATAGCCTGTATTGCGCGCCGGGGGCGATTCTCGGTGAGCGCGCGATGCGCACCGCTATCGATGCCACCGGCCTGGCTGCCGAACTTCTGCGTTTGCAAGAACTGCCATTGATCGATTGGCCGGCCGCTGCCGAAGCCAAGCATCGCCTATTACAGGCGCTGTACGACGGATTCGTGCACGGCGAACATCCACTGCACGCCGACTTCAGCAGCTTTCGCCATGCCGGCGGTGAAGCGCTGGAAAATCATTGCCGCTTCGAGGCCATTCAAGAAACCCGTGCCGCCCGGGGCGAAAGCCTCGACTGGCGTGAGTGGCCGCCGCAGTGGCGCAACCCGCGCAGCGCTGCCCTGGCCGAATTCGCCGAAGAGAACGCTGGCCGCATCGGCTTCTTCGCCTTCTGCCAATGGTTGATCACCCGTTGCCTGGAGCGCGCGCAAGCCGCCGCCCGCAGCAGCGGCATGGGCATTGGCCTGATCGCCGACCTGGCCGTTGGTGCCGATGGCGGTGGCAGCCAGGCCTGGAGCCGCCAGGACGAATTGCTCGCTTCCCTCACCGTTGGCGCGCCACCGGACATTCTCAACCGCACCGGCCAGGGTTGGGGGATCTCCGCTTTCTCACCCGAAGGCCTGGTGCGCAACGGCTTTCGTGCGTTCATTGAAATGCTGCGCGCCAACTTCGCCCACGCCGGTGGCCTGCGGATCGACCATGTCATGGGCTTGCAACGGTTGTGGGTGATCCCCAATGGCGCATCGCCCGCTGATGGGGCTTACCTGTATTACCCGTTTGACGACTTGTTGCGCCTGCTGACCCTCGAGTCCCATCGCCACCAGGCCATCGTCCTCGGTGAAGACCTGGGCACGGTGCCGGACGGTCTGCGGGAAAAACTCAGCGCCCGTTCGATCCTCGGTATGCGAGTGTTGCTGTTCGAACAGGACAACACTCACTTCAAACCGATCCTCGACTGGCCGGACAACGCCCTCGCCACCACCAGTACCCACGACCTGCCCACCCTCAATGGCTGGTGGCATGGCCGCGATATCGACTGGAACGCCCGCCTCGGCCTGATCGATGCCAGTTCTGAAATCGAGTGGCGCCAGCATCGCGAGCGCGAACGCGAAGGCCTGCGCCGGACCTTGAGCCAAGACCCGCAGAACTTTCGCGAAGAGTCCCACGAAACCGATCAGGTCCTCGATGCCAGTGTGCGTTTCCTCGGCCACACCCGCGCGCCGTTGGTACTGCTGCCTCTGGAGGATGCACTGGGCATCGAACAGCAGGCCAACCTGCCCGGCACCATCGATACCCACCCCAACTGGTCCCGCCGTTTACCCGTCACCAGCGAAGCCTTGCTCGATGGCCCGGACGCCGCCAGACGCCTGGAACTGCTCGCCTGCGCGCGACTTCAGGCGGCCGAGCGTGACCAATGAACCCGGTCGCTATCGCGCCGCTACGGGCCACCCTGCGGCTGCAATTTCACAAAGGCTTTACTCTCGATGATGCCGTGCCCCTGGTGCCCTATTTCGCCCGCCTCGGCATCAGCCATGTCTACGCGTCGCCGCTGCTGAGCGCCCGCGCGGGCTCCATGCACGGCTATGACGTGGTGGACCCGACCACGGTCAACCCGGAACTGGGCGGTGAATCTGCGCTGCACCGCTTGGTCGCCGCGCTGCGTGAACAGGACATGGGGTTGATCCTCGACATCGTCTCCAACCACATGGCAGTCGGCGGTAACGACAATCCCTGGTGGCTGGACTTGCTGGAGTGGGGTCGCCTGAGCCCGTACGGCGAGTTCTTCGATATCCAGTGGCACTCGCCCGACCCCTTGATGGAAGGCCAGTTGCTGTTGCCGTTCCTGGGCAGCGACTACGGCATCGCCTTGCAGGACGGCACCCTGGCGCTGCGTTTCAATGCGCAGCGCGGCGCGTTTCATGTGGAGCATTACGATCATCACTTTCCGATATGCCCCAGTCATTATGGCGAGCTGCTCAAGACGGATGCCGAGCCGCTGAAATTGCTGGCGGACCGGTTCAACACCTTGAGCTATCAGACAGATGCCTACACCCTGGCGATTGCGTTAAAAGAAGCATTGCGCGAACTGGCCAGCGATCCCGCAATACTGCACGCCATCGAACAAAACCTGCAGGCCTACGATTCGCTGACCAGCGAAGGTTTTCAACGCCTGCATGACTTACTGGAGCGCCAGAGTTACCGCCTCGCCAGTTGGCGCACCGCCGCGGACGACATTAACTGGCGGCGGTTTTTCGATGTCAACGAGCTAGGCGGTTTGCGCGTCGAGCGCCCAGCAGTGTTCGAGGCGACCCACGCGAAGATCTTCCAGTTGGTGGAACAAGGACTGGTCGACGGGTTGCGCATCGACCATATAGACGGTCTCGCCGACCCACGGGGTTACTGTCGCAAACTGCGTCGGCGCGTCGACAGCCTGGCAGCGGGTCGACACCTGCCGATCTATGTGGAAAAGATCCTGGGCGAAGGCGAAACCCTGCACCGCGACTGGTCGGTGGATGGCACCACCGGCTACGAGTTCATGAACCAGTTGTCACTGCTGCAGCACGATCCCGCCGGTCAACCCATCTTGGGTGAGCTCTGGCACCGCTATAGCGGGCGCCCGGCTGACTTCCGCCAGGAAGCGCAACTGGCGCGCCAGCAGATTCTCAATGGCTCGCTGGCCGGGGATTTCGAAAGTGTCGCCCAGGCGTTGTTGCAAGTGGCCCGGGATGACCTGATGACCCGTGACCTGACGCTGGGGGCGATCCGTCGCGCGCTGCAGGAACTGATCGTGCATTTCTCGGTGTATCGCACCTACATCGGCGCTCTGGGCCGTTCGGCGCAGGACGAAGTGTTTTTCCAGCAAGCCATGGAAGGCGCCCGACAAACCCTTGGCGAAGCCGACTGGCCAGTGCTCGAGTGCCTGGCGGGGTGGTTGGGGGGCGAGAGCTGGCGAAAACGTCCGGCTGGCCGGCTGCGCAAACGGCTCAAGCATGCCTGCGTGCGCTTTCAGCAACTGACTTCACCTGCCGCCGCGAAGGCCGTGGAAGACACCGCGTTCTATCGTTCGGCGGTGTTGCTTTCGCGCAATGACGTCGGCTTCAGCACCGAGCAATTCAGTGCGCCTGTGGCCGATTTCCATGCTGCCTGTGCCCAGCGCCTGGCCGATTTCCCGGACAACCTGCTCGCCACCGCGACCCACGATCACAAGCGTGGCGAGGATACGCGCGCGCGCCTGTCCGTCTTGAGTGAACGCAGTCAATGGTACGTCGAACAGATCGGCCTCTGGCACGCCCTCGCCCGGCCCTTGCGCGACGATGAGCAGATGCCGTCAGCCGGCGATGAATTGATTCTCTATCAGGCACTGCTGGGCAGCTGGCCGCTGAACCTGCGCACCGACGACCCAGCGGCCTTGGAGGACTACGCCCAACGCATCAGCCAATGGCAACGCAAGGCCCTGCGCGAAGCCAAGCTGCAAAGCAGCTGGAGCGCACCCAATGAAGCGTATGAACAAGCCAGCGAAAACTTTACCCGGCGCCTGCTGCTGAGCCCGGAAGGTGATCTATTGCGCACCGCCCTGGGCAAGGCAGCCCGCACGATTGCCCTGCCTGGCGCCCTCAACGGATTGGCGCAAACCTTGCTGCGCATGACGGTACCGGGAGTACCGGACCTGTATCAGGGCAACGACTTCTGGGACTTCACGCTGGTCGATCCGGACAACCGCCGGCCAGTGGATTACGCCAGCCGCCAGCAGGCCTTGCAGCAGCCATTGGATCTGCCTGATCTGTTGGAGCACTGGCACGACGGGCGCATCAAGCAAGCCTTGATTGTGCGGACTTTAACCACCCGGACCGAGCACGCCGAGCTGTTTCGACGCGGGACTTACCAGCCCCTCGAAGTCATCGGCAACCAGGCCAATCGGGTGCTGGGATTTGTCCGTGAATGGGAGGGGACCCGCGCCATCGTCATCGTGCCGATCCGTTGTTCGGCATTGCTGGAAAACAGTGCCGTGCCTCATGTCGACGCTCCGCAGTGGGGCGATACCCGGATCAGCTTGCCGTTCACAATCGCCGACGAAAATCTGAAGGGACTTTTTTCAAGCGTCGCAGTCACAAAACACAGGGAGCTGATGATCAGCGCCGCGCTGGGGGATTTCCCGGTCAATCTCTTTATCCAGGCTACAAACATTTGAGTTCAGTTCAGGAGCAATGCGATGAGTACCGACGATAAACGCATCCGCGAGTTTGCCTATCAGATCTGGGAATCCGAAGGCAAACCTGAGGGCCAGGAAGCACGGCATTGGGAGATGGCGTGCAAACTGGCTGAAGCCGAAGCCTTGGCTCCGAAAAAGCCGGCAAAAGCAGCGTCGAGCAAGACAACCGTGGGCAAAGCCGGCGACGGCAAACTCAATGGCAAGGCCGGGGAAGCAAAACCCAAGGCCAAGGCCAAGCCGGCAGCTGCTTCCGCGGTGATACCACCGGGGGAAAAGGCCGCCGAGAAAAAACCTCGCGCACCGCGAAAACCGCCTGCGGTCTAAGCTTTTCTCCCGCTGTCCTGAAGATTCCAGTGGCGAGCCCTCTCGCCACCGAGGGATTCGCTCGCCCGCGAAAAAAATATTGAGCCCTGTCACTGCCTGCCGTTACTGGAGCATTTATGACCCGAACCAAGAAAGAAACTCCACCTCCCCGTGCCGAACCCTCGCGTATCCGCGAAGGACTGCCCTTCCCGCTCGGTGCGACCTGGGATGGCCTGGGGGTCAACTTCGCCCTGTTCTCGGCCAACGCCACCCGCGTCGAACTGTGCATTTTCGATGACGCCGGCGAAGTGGAGCTCGAACGCATCGAACTGCCGGAGTACACCGACGAGATCTACCACGGCTACCTCCCCGATGCCCATCCGGGGCTGATCTACGGCTACCGCGTGTACGGCCCGTATGATCCGGTCAATGGTCATCGTTTTAACCCCAACAAGCTGTTGATCGACCCTTACGCCAAACAGTTGGTCGGTCAGTTGAAATGGTCCGAAGCCTTGTTTGGCTACACCATTGGCCACCCCGACGCAGACCTCAGTTTCGACGAGCGCGACAGCGCGCCCTACGTGCCAAAATGCAAGGTGATCGATCCGGCGCACACCTGGGGCCACGATCACCGGGTCAGCGTGCCATGGGACAAAACGATCATCTATGAAACCCACGTGCGCGGCTTCAGCATGCGCCACCCCGCCGTTCCCGAAAACCAGCGCGGGACCTTTGCCGGCTTGATGGTCGACGAAGTGCTGGAGCATATCCGCAAGCTGGGGGTGTCGACCGTCGAGCTGCTGCCGATCCACGCCTTCGTCAACGACCAGCACCTGCTGCACAAAGGCATGACCAACTACTGGGGCTACAACAGCATTGCGTTCTTCGCCCCCGACCCGCGTTACCTGGCCAGCGGCAAGATCGCAGAGTTCAAGGAAATGGTCGCGCACCTGCACGAAGCCAACCTGGAAGTCATCCTCGACGTGGTCTACAACCACACCGCCGAGGGCAACGAACAGGGCCCGACCCTGTCCATGCGCGGTATCGACAACGCCTCTTATTACCGCTTGATGCCTGACGACAAGCGCTTCTACATCAACGATTCCGGCACCGGCAACACCCTGGACCTCAGCCATCCGTGCGTATTGCAGATGGTCACCGATTCGCTGCGCTACTGGGCCTCGGAAATGCACGTGGACGGTTTCCGCTTCGACCTGGCGACCATACTGGGGCGTTATCACGACGGTTTCGACGAACGTCACAGTTTCCTCGTGGCTTGCCGCCAGGACCCGGTACTGCGCCAGGTCAAGCTGATCTCCGAGCCCTGGGATTGCGGGCCCGGTGGTTATCAGGTCGGCAACTTCCCGCCGGGCTGGGTGGAGTGGAACGACAAGTTTCGCGACACGGTGCGCGCTTTCTGGAAAGGTGACGACGGCCAATTGGCGGACTTTGCCAGCCGCATGACCGCGTCCGGCGAAATGTTCAACCAGCGTGGTCGGCGTCCTTATTCATCGCTGAATTTCATCACCGCCCACGACGGTTTCACCCTCAACGACCTGGTGTCGTACAACGACAAGCACAACGAAGCCAATGACGAGAACAATCAGGACGGCAGCAACAACAACCTGTCCTGGAACCATGGCGTAGAAGGCCCCACCGACGATCCGCAAATCAACGAATTGCGCTTTCGACAGATGCGCAATTTCTTCGCCACTTTGCTGCTGGCGCAGGGTACGCCAATGATCGTGGCCGGCGACGAATTCGCCCGGACTCAGGAAGGCAACAACAATGCTTATTGCCAGGACAGCGAGATCGGCTGGGTCAATTGGGACCTGAGCGAGGACGGCAAGGCGTTGCTCAAGTTCGTCAAGCGTCTGATCAAGTTGCGCCTGGCCTATCCGATTTTGCGCCGGGGGCGCTTCCTGGTGGGCAACTACAATGAGGACATCGGCGTCAAGGATGTCACCTGGCTGGCGCCCGATGGTAGCGAGATGACCACCGAGCACTGGCACGATGCGCACAATCGCTGCCTGGGCATGTTGCTCGACGGGCGAGCCCAGGAAACCGGGATCCGCCGCAAAGGCGCGGACGCCACGTTGTTGCTGGTGGTCAACGCCCATCACGACATCGTCAACTTCCTCCTGCCGGAGGTACCGGACGGCAGCTTCTGGACCTGCCTGATGGACACCAATCAACCGTCCATACGCGGTCAGGAACGCTTCGATTTCGGGCGCGAGTACTCGGTCACCGGACGTTCGCTGCTGTTGTTCGAATTGCAACGTGAGGAAGAGGAGTAGAAATCACCGGCGCAATGGAAAAATTGAGCCATGCGTGCACTTCCGGCGCGACGAATAGCGATACATGAGCAATACTCGATGCGCGGCTGTCCAGGGTCCGGAGCGCCGCGCTTCGCTATCAACCCGCCCTCACGGCTGTAGCAGCGCTTGCGTTGCGCAGGACTGGGGGCGTATGGAACAAGGACGTAACGCCATGAAATCTGTGTCCATCAGTGACAGCAGCTGTACAGAGCAAATCTGGAACAGCGCCCCGCAACTGGCCAATATTCCGGTCATCGGTACTCAATCCCTTCTCCCCCCGGGTGCGCGCGCCGTGGTGATCGCCCCACATCCCGGCGACGAAGTGTTGACTTGCGGCGGTCTGCTGCAGTTGCTCAGCGCCATGGGACACCCCTTGCAATTGATTTCGGTGACCGATGGCAGCGCCAGTCATCCAGGCTCCCAACAGTGGTCGGAGAAACGCCTGAGCGTGTTTCGCTCCCAGGAAAGTGTCGAGGCCTTGCGCCGGCTTGGCTTGCCGATGCACAGCCTGAAATGGATACGCGGCGGCTTCACCGACCATACCCTGGCTGAGCATGAACAGGCGCTCACCCAATTCATCGTCCGTTATCTACGGCCGGGCGATGTGGTGTTCAGCACCTGGTGCGAGGATGGCAACAGCGACCATGACGCCGTCGGCCGCGCCAGCGCCAATGCCGCCACCATCGCCGGTGCAGTTTTCACCGAGATACCGGTCTGGGCCTGGCATTGGCCATCGCGAGACAGCGCCTTGATCCCCTGGCACCGGGCACGCAAAGTGCGCCTGGACACCTGGACGGTGGCGCGCAAGAGCCATGCTACCCATGCCTATGCCAGTCAACTTGACGGTGAACCGGCCGTCGGCATTGCGCCACGGCTGCCGCGGATTTTGCTGGAGCGGATGCGGTTGCCTTATGAGATTGTGTTTGTCTGAAAGTGCGGTTTTTTGGTGTACATATCCATTGCTGCGGCAAGGCCTGCGTTCGGCCAGCGTGTTTAACGGGGCGCTCGCGACCAACAGCAAAGCGAGGCGGCCTTAAAGCCGACCTGACTTTTGGTGATGCCTTTGTTTTGATCGTTCCCACGCTCTGCGTGGGAATGCCGCCAGGGACGCTCCGCGTTCCACTGACAACGCATTAATTGAGGCGTGCGCAACGGTGATGCGGGGCGTCACAGGAAGCCCTGTGTGAAATTGGTTGTCGGAGTGCATATCCATTGGTGCGGTAACGGCGGCTTATGGTTTCGCTTTTACAGCGACTCCCTTTTTCAAACGCCAAAAAGGAAGCAAAAGGCTTTGCCCCACCACTCGGTGCCTCGCTTAGGCTCGGCATG
>LNAP01000670.1_pt1 | contig 37847 bp, 32 predicted proteins | sample 602601 | NCBI WGS metagenome assembly LNAP01 (sample SAMN02440304, study PRJNA202911) | soil metagenome | biome: Subtropical and temperate rainforests or woodlands; isolation source: soil samples (1 kg each in a 20% v/v slurry with milli Q water) were... ... | reverse complement strand
GAGTTGTGGCAAAGTGCCAGTCCCGCTCGGCTGGACTGCCTTCCGTCAATCAGGTAGCTTTGCCGGTTACGCGGGAGCGTTCCAGCTCCTAGAATCAGGCTTTTTCAGCGCGCACGCATTGACGACTATCAATCGGACGACGCGCACGGCCTGGCCGGGCATCGCCCGCGCCCCAATCATTCATCGTTCACTGACCCTAGGTTCTCCATGGCTCAATACGCCGATCTGCGCTATTTTTTTTTAGTCACGTTTTAGCGCTAATGGCGAGCCAAACGAACCGTTCACTTTTCAGCATCTCCAGCATTGCTTTCCGCTCGATTCTGCGTAAGAGCAGGATTTTCAGTCATTTTTGCTAAGATTGAATCAAATTCAGGTTCCAAAACCTAACCTTTTTCAATTTTCCCAATGATGGCTTTTCATTAATCATCGCCATTAGGCTTTCAGTTTGAAACGGCAAGCCACGGTGTGCGTTGTACACCAGATACGTAAGGAGATGGGCTACGGAGATAAGCATCCGCCGGTGGCCCTTTCCGGCAGCGTGATGCTGGAAAACGGTTGATTGAAGTGCCCTGCCGGATAGCCTGCCATTTGACGCAGGTCATTCTCTCCGAGGTATGCGCGTAATCAGCGCCTTTGTAGGTCGGTAATCCCCCTTGCGATTGGTGCAGCTGCTGGCTGGTACGGGGAGGGCCTACTGAGGAAGATGGCGTGATGGGAATAGAGAAACCCATTCCTAATGAATTTGCCAAATTTAGGCACTAGTCTTTTCTTGTCGGCCAATTAGATAGGTAGGTGAGCTATGGGTGAGAAGAAGAAACGTAGACAGCATCATGTATGGTAGTTTGCCAAGAATTCTCGAATATCCAAGGTCTCGGGCAGATAAAATTTCCGAAAGGAGATATTAAGGCGAAATTCGAAGAGATCCGCCAAGTCCTTGAACGGGGGGGTGGTTGGTATGTAGTGGTCAACTTGCGCAAGGTGTCTTGGGCGGACGCTTACCCTTAAATGACTGACCGACTTCCCAAGGCATCTAGAGCCATTGCAGGCGCGGATGATGGCTTTGAGCCAGATATCGCGCTTTCGCCCGATGAGGTTAGAGTTAGCCGTGTTTGCGGGGTAGAACTTGGCTAGCTTTGAGCTACTTTTAAGAGTTGACTCGATGAAGTGGACACTGGCTGAAATTTTTCACTGCAAGTGAGCTGTTGATGCAGCATGCCATTGAGGCCCTACGCCAATATCATTGGGCAAAAGCTGCTGGTGTGCCGGTGGGAGAATTGGAGCACTTGCACCTGCTGGGCGACTCGCTTTTGAGGCGGTTAGTACTTACCAGCTAGGTGCATTCAGAGGTGCCTATGATCTTGGGCCTCGACTTAATTGAGGCGACATGGTGGGCGCGGATTGATCTCACATCAACGTGGGCACGTTATAAGCCCATAGCCAAAGTCGCTGGCATCGAAACCTGGGGCAAAACAGTCTGCCCGGGCATGAGCTGTTAGGTTTGAAGCAACTGCATTAGCGCGATTGGGAGTGTTTTTCCCCTGTAGGTATTGCCACCATAGTGCCGCTACTCCTGCAACATGTGGGCAAGCCATACTTGTGCCATCAATAGCCTTAAGTTGTCCGCCAGGCCAAGCGGAAAGGACATCCACGCCCGGCGCGCTCAACCGTGCGTAGCTATTCGAAAAGTCTGCAACTCGATATTGGGTGCCGCTGGATTCCACTGCGGCGACTGAAATTACGCCCTCTGCAGCGGCAGGGATGGAGGCTGCAATTTTGTACTGACTGTTCACCGATCTGCGGCTTTCGTTTCCTGCCGCAGCAATTACCAAGGGTGCAGCGTCAAAAACGGATTGAGCTCTGAAAAAGCCCATCAGCGCATCAAGCAAGCGGATGTTGCCTCGGTACGTTTCGAGCGCCTGCGAGGTCGCTAAATCAACCGGCCATCCGTTATTAACCTTATTTTGGACCTCCCCGGGAAAATCGAAGCCGATCGACATCGAGATTATGTTCGCCCGCTCTCGCATGGCCCACTGCAATCCTTCGAAGATCATTTGCGAAGTGCCGTTCCTTTTGCTGATGACCTTGCCTATCAGCGCACGGTTTACACCCCTTGCTACCCCGATCCGCTGACCATTCACATCGCGCCCAAAGATTGTGCCGGCGCAGTGGGTGCCATGGCCGTTCGTGTCACCATTGCCGTCCCCAGTGAAATCCTGTTCAAGGATATCCATGCCAGAAAAGGCAGGGTGAGACTGTTCGATTCCTGTGTCCAAAACAGCAACAACTACCCCTTCACCAGTGAAGGGTGAAAGGTCGGCTCCAACGGAAGCTATACCCCAGGCGTCACCAGTTGGTGGCGGCTTTGGGCTACTCTGCATTGGGCTTATCAGTGTAGTGGTCATCGGGGGTGTGACAGCGAGAACCTCAGGGTCCTTTTTCAGGTCCGCAAGAGCATGGTGTGGAATGCGTTCAATAGCGATCGCCCCCATGCTTGCTACGCCTGGCATCGCACGTGTGAATCCGCCGCCCAGCCCCTGTGGTTTTCTCAAAACGATGTACGTTTCCATCCGCGTTCCTTGCATTTTCAATGGGGCAGCTGTTTGGCGGCTGCGCCCCTCAGGAGAGCAGCCGGCGAGTTAGGTCCGAACGGGCAAGGATACTTGCGGCTGGATGGGTACCAGCGTGTCTGCATATGCCTTGAGGATCTCCGCGTAAAGCTCAGGGTGCTTGGGAGCTTCTACGGTGATGATCAGTGCGTATTTGATCTTCTCAGGCTTGTCTGCAGCGCCGCCGTTCTCGCGAGCGTTGTAGTGAATGTCAAACGTTGCGCTGTTCAGGGTGCTGCCGCGCATTTTCTTGGAATCATGCAGTACAGTTTCCCACTTCCCAGAATCCGAGCGACGCTCTTCCTCCGTCGCAAACTTCTTCTTTTCGAAAAACGACTTGGTCCTCGCGTCGTTTTTTCCTTCTCCGACTTTGTCCTTATCGGGTCTGAAGGTCACCTCCAGTCCTGCTCGGGTATAGGATGCCGAATCTTGTGGGTCAGTTGCGGATGCGAATGAGAATGTTGCCTTCAGGTTGACCATTCCGCTGAGAGCGCCGTTAGGAAGCGGGATCGGAGCGCGAATGTATTTGCCAGGCTTCAGCTCACCCTGATAAACGATTCTCGCCACTCCAGGTGGGCAGGTGATCACGTCCATGAGGTCTTCTGGGACCTTGCCCCAACCGACATCGATAGGCTCGTGACCATTTTTCTCGGCTGCATGAACCAAGAGGGCCTTGATGGCCAAAGTGGAAAGCTCCTGTCCCAGTACGGCACGAACACCTACGGCGCTACGAAGGATATAAGGAGCTGCGAAGCTTGTGCCCAATAAAGGTACCAAAGAAGGCTTTTTGCCTGGGATCAGTGCGTGGAAGTACTGTTTGCCCCCTCCGAATGCCATGAGGTCGGGCTTTATTACACCTGGGCTGCGTCCTGGGCCTCGGGCGCTGTATGGGGCTCGTGCCCATGCCGAGCTGGTGCAGTTCGCCGCGCCAACAGTGATGGCGTTGACGCAGTCTGATGGTACCTGTACCCGGTCAAGCTGCACGATCGAGTCCCTCGTTCCGTTGTTGCCTGCAGCAATCGTCATGAAGGTGTTGCCATCGCTCAGAAGGTCATCGATTACTGAGGTCCAGGCATGTACGTCATTGTCCTCAATAGCGACATCAGGGCCGACGCTGAGGTTGATGAACTCATACTGGCGGGACAGCAGCACCTCTTCGATGTGTCCCAGGGTGCGGTATAGCTCCAGCGGGTTTTCCAAGCTTGCACCTTCATCCAGAACGCGTAGATGGTCCACATAGGAATAAGGGCGAGCAGCAATGCCCTCAGGCTCAATAGGACCGAAGAGGAACGCTGAGGTGGCAGCTAGCCCGTGCTCTGGCCCTTCGGGGTCGTCACCGACGTTTTCATCGAGTACCCGATAATTTCGCAGCCACTTTCCAATTGTATGCTCGTCAGGTAGGCCGGCATCCAGGATCGCAACCCTCGGGTCCGCAGAGAGTGGTGCTTGCGTCGGCAGGGTGCAGCCTACCGAGGGACCTCCGCGCTTGGTGGTCGGCAGCAAGCCGCGCATCTTCGGCACAGGTCGAATCACCCGGACAAATACGAACTTTGCCAGTCGAAGAGCATTGGCTTGCTCGCCTTCAACTGGTACGAACCAGAGGTTACCAACCTCGAAGCTCAGCTCGTTATGGACGATCAAGCCTTGTTCTGTGGCGAAATCAATGAAGGACTTCTGAATGAAGGTGCTGTCTTTGTCGGGCAGCAAGTGGATTCCAAACTCGAAGTGCTTGTCGTTTTCGGAGCCTGGGTTGACGATCCGGTCATTTGGCTCAAATGCAAAGATGTTTTCGATGTGGGTAAGGTCATCGGCTTCTTCCGAGTCCTCCACCACCTCATTCATCCAATTGCTCAGTGCCCGAAAAGCATTGCGTTTTCCTGCAACGAAAATCTCAGTGGTGGAGCACTCGTGGGGCTCGATTGTGCGGGTCCAGCTTTCAGGAGTAACCCGCACGCGCCGGCTACCGATCGACTCCAGACCGGTTGCCCGGAGCAGGTCGGTGGGGAAGTAGGATCGTGCAATGTAGCTAGGGTTCAAGACAACCCGAGCGACACCAAAATCATTGGGGCAAGCTTCCGACGGAAGCTCGCTCAACGAGACTGACGCGATTTGCGCTTGGCCTGTTAGGCGCTCGCGTGCACGTGTGAGTGTATATGCGACCGCCTTTTTAATATTCCTTTTCGGGCCTTTAATGTCCCGAGTCAGAAGCTCGCCACGACCAATGAGAAAGTTCGTTTGGCTCATGCAGTGGTTCTCGTCCTTGATCGACTAGCAGCGGCACTATCTGCTTTTCGGTGTTTTCGAATGGTGTCCCTGCTAACCCCTGTAATCTCATGGATTGAGCGCTGGGATAGCGAGGTTTGACTATCTAACAGTAGGGCAAACTCAATCTGTTCTGCTCGGCCCAGCTCTGTCACTTTGTGCGTCACCACGTCTTCAACCAGCTTTTGCGGGGTGCCTCCGCCTAGGGCGAGCGTACGACGTAGCCGATTGATATCACGTTCAATATCACTAAAAGATTGCTTTTGGAAGGCGTATGAAAGTGTCTCGACCCACTTTTCAAATTTCAGTGTGTCAGGACCAAGAAAGCGATTTATCGCTGCCTCGATAGTGGTGGCATCTGGCGACTTGAAATCCACCACCAGGTCGAACCGTCGCCATAGAGCTGGATCTATGAGTTCGGGATGGTTGGTCGCGGCTAGTAGAAGGCCGGTAGGGGGCCATTCGTCCACTTCTTGCAGGATGACGGTAACCAGCCGCTTCAGCTCGCCGATATCGCTCTCGTCACTGCGCCGTTTGGCGATCGCGTCGATTTCGTCCAGGAAAAGAACACAAGGTATGCGCTTGGCGTAATCAAGGGCTGCTCTGATATTTGCGCCACTTTTGCCAAGCAGGCTGCTCATGACTGCCGTGAGGTCCAGCACCAGTAGCGGCACGCCAAGCTGTGCAGCGATCCATCGAGCGGTGATAGTTTTGCCAACTCCAGGTGCGCCCACGAATACCGACGATTTCGTAGGGTGCAATCCTAATCCTGCTAGCTTTTTGATTTGCTTCCGCTCTCTAAGAAGCTGAGCCAGCGGTTGTTCGACGGATGCGTCAAGCAGTGGCTTTGGATAGTCCGGACCTTCGTTGAAGATTTTGAGGAGCGACAAGCGCGACTCATCGTCGACAGGAACGGCTGTTGCTTCCCCAGCTTTTGATCGCTGAGCGGGCGGGCTTTCCTTACGCATAAAGGAAGACGCACCGCTCGGTGCGATCGTGCGGAGGTAGTTATCAAGTTGCTCAGCCAGGGCAGGCTCGCTTCCTCGGTACTGTCGAACGAGACGGGCGACGAAGAGCCTGACATCATCAGTTTTTTCACTCAGAGCCAATCGGGCTATCTGGACTAAATCTGATTTTACTTTAGTCGAATCTTCCATAGTCATGATTATATGCTGATTTTAAAGGGATTTTCCCAGGCGGGTTAGTGGGCTAGATTCTAGCACAGTCGCGCCGGGTACGTCCTCTGGCCACTGCGTTGTGCAGTGGTTGAACCCGATCAGGCAGACGAACGGGCACGATTCAGGGAGCTGCTCTCACCCAAAACGCTTTTGAGGAGCGGAAGGATGGTTAGTAGCAATGCTGCTTGCGATAATCCATAGGCCAAGCTGTCGGCCGTGATCAACTAAAACAGCAAGCTTAGTGGCCAGGGTCATGACGAGTTACACCACTTCCTGGGACACGATCGGATCTGGAGGTCGGGCCGAAGGCGTCAGCCAGCAGAGCGAGGGAACGATGGAAGCCCTGTAGAGTAGAGACTCGCGCACCGGGGCTCAATGCGCAGCACGACAGCGCGTCCGACCATGTTTCGTGGCCGGGGACGTCCCCTATGCTTGTTCTTGTGTAGCCTGTGCTTCCGACGCGATTATCTAAAAATATCTGCTACATTCGACCTCAAGTGCAAGGTAGGTACTCCAACACCATTTCGACAAGAGAAGATCACATGGCAGACAAGAAGGTTATTTTTGTTGCATTCGCGATTGAAGACGAAAGGCAAAGGGATTTCTTGAAAGGTCAATCACTCCTTACAAACTCTCCATTCGAATATATAGATATGTCTGTCAAGGAGGCCTATACATCGGAATGGAAGGATAAAGTCCGCACCAGAATTCGCCGATCGAATGGTGTGATTGCCTTGATTAGCAAAAATTCCTTAGCATCAAGCGGGCAAAAATGGGAGATCGCTTGCGCACGGGAGGAAGGGAAAAAAGTGTTAGGTATTTGGGCCTATTCCGACGATCGAACCAAAATTGAAGGCGTAAACACCGTCGTATGGACATGGGATGCCATCAAGAACTTTATCAACAGTATTTGATATAGTAGGGATAACGCTATGCGCATAGCTCTTATAGTCGGCATAAATCACTACGAGCATGGCGGTTCTTTGTACGGGTGTGTCGATGATGCCCACGCAGTACAAGCTGTCCTAGCTCGCCACGGGGATGGATCGGTCAACTTCGATTGCAAAATGTTCACCGGGACTGGCCCTACAGATCGCGTTGAACGATCTTTATTAAAAGATCGTGTTGAGGCGCTTTTCAAGGCTCAGGCAGATATCGCACTCTTTTATTTCGCCGGTCATGGGCACATTGAGGCAACTGGAGGCTATCTGCTGGCAACGGACTCCCGCCGTGGCGACGAAGGACTATCCCTCTCCGAAGTTCTCGCAATGGCCAATAAGTCACCAGCACGTAACAAAATAGTCATCCTTGATAGTTGCCACTCTGGAATAGCTGGTACTCCTCCTGCCGCCGGGGAGCTTGCTAGTTTATCTGAGGGCTTGACGATTCTTACCGCATCAGCAGCTGATCAGTATGCAACGGAAGAAAACGGCAGAGGAGTATTTACAACACTATTGGTAGATGCCCTTCATGGGGGCGCTGCCAATCTTACTGGCGATGTCACCCCGGGTAGCATTTATGCGCATGTTGACCAGTCACTGGGAGCTTGGCAGCAGCGTCCCATTTTCAAAACCAATGTCCGGCAATTCGTCTCGCTTCGGAAGGTTAATCCGCCTATTTCCCTAGATGATCTCAGGCGTATAACGGAATTTTTTCCTCTCCGTGGTTATGATTATAAACTCGATCCCACGTTCGAGCCGGAGCTGAAGGGGAGAGATCCCGGCATGCCTCCCCCAGATCCTGAAAATACGCGAAAATTTGCGCTATTACAGCGTTACAATCGCCTCAACTTAGTTTCACCTGTAGATGCCCCGCATATGTGGCACGCTGCCATGCAAAGCAAGTCCTGCAAATTAACAGTGCTAGGCGAGCATTATCGACTCCTAGCCGAAAAGCAACGCTTATAGAATGTAGGTAAAGTATTTAGCATGAAAATATTTCTATCCCACCAGCAGACTGACTCGTTGTTAGCTTTGAGGATACAAGGCCACTTAAAAAATAATCATGATATTGACTGTTATCTAGATGTAATCGATCCTAAGTTTAACAACGGCGAAGATATTGCAGCACATGTTAGAAGAGAGCTGGATCGGTGCACGCAGCTTCTGGCTGTTGTTTCTGATGCGACCAAGGGGTCATGGTGGGTGCCTTGGGAAATAGGCGTTGCAACGGAGAAGGATTTTCCTCTTGCAACATTTGGTGGGGGTATTGAACTTCCAGAGTATTTAAAGAAGTGGCCATATCTCAGAAGTATTCCTGATCTGGATAAATATGCTGAGGCGTCTAAAGATGCGTCACGACATGTAGTGGTATCAGGTATGGAGTCAGCTTCGTCTAGGACTACTGTATTCAGGGCTGATGCAACCAAACACTTTTATAAAACCTTGCGCGCGAAACTTGGGCAGTGAAAGTGGCAATTGGGGGGAGGTAAAGCCCCCCCCGATCCCAGGGGACCTACGATCGGCCGGTCATTTAGGCATGGAGTTGGCGAAAGGCGACAATACTAGCCAGGTGGATCTGCTTAACATTTGTGGTGAGCTGGGCAGCTATAGCAAAAACAGTCAGTAGAGGAATGTATGGACAGCGCGGCACTATCATGGCCAGCGAAAATAGCGAGCACCGGACCGCGTCCCGCTCCCTTAAGTCATCTGTACCACGCCATTGGCGGTAACCAGTCGCATCTATTTCGATTTTTTGCATTTAATTCGACAGCCTACAAGAGAGTTGTCGTAGCAATTACCCCGACGACTAATGCATCTGGCTGGTGCGGAACCGCCACAGATGCTCACGGAAGTGGCGACTTCCATATTGAGACTCCTGATGCGAATTTAACTGTAGCCCTTCAGGCTTCCCGCGTTGCGCTCATAGGCGATATCAGGCTCTTTGGTTACTAAGTCAGTAACCGGGTTTCATCATGACGGCCGGCCCACTATCCGACCTATCATAGAGGTTCATAACCATGGCCAGGCAGTTCCATTTTCCTTGCGCTCAGATGTAGGTGATATCACTGCACCAAACCTTATTTGGCTCGTGAACATCGACATCACGATTCAGTGTATTTGGAATGTCAGACCGCTCGACTGTTGCTTTTTTGTATGCATGCTAGGCCGACTGCTTGCAGATCGATTCCAATTCCCGCATCAAGCCGCGCACCTTTGAAACGGCCTATCTGCTCGCCATCTTCCCGCATCATCGACATGGTACTAAGGTTGCCAGGAGCGCCTCGGCTTTGGGTGAAAACCACGTTTATTTGACTGCGTAATCGAATGCTCCCAACGCCCGGAGATCGCCGCCTGAGGCTAGGGCGTAGTAAATTGAACGGGTGATTTCGAACGCCTCGCACAAGCCGTCAGCAGGATCAAGAACGAGTTTTGCCAGTTTCTGGACTACCTTGGCAGAGCAATCGGCTTCGTTAATTTATACGCTATAGCGTATATTATTGTTCGATTTCGCGATAAAGCCAAAATCTAGCATTTCGCGATATACATCGGTCATAAATTACTGGAGTGGAAGCATGTTCTTGGCATATGACCCAGAAAAAAAAGCGATACGTTCTTGGGGGCACATGGAGTTCGAGCAACCTTGTTTCATCCTCACGATTTCTCCAATCGGAGAGCCAGAGTTAAGCCGGGCAGCGGTGCTGTCGGATCCTTTTGATCTCTATCGGTATCTGGCAACCGTCGATGCGGTTGTGGTTCATAGCATACAACTGCTCAGCCCTGGAGAGCTGAATGGTACGGGAACATGGTGCTTAGACGAGTTACTTGAGCTTACCCACCTCTCCGACCCGAAAAGTACAGCAAAAGGCATGCTCTACAAAACGGTTGCTTGGATTGACTCCGACGTCGATCTTGCTTCCACTGCGGAGTGGATCCCTTGTGTTCTTTTTTCGAAAATACCCCAGCCGATGCCACTGTTCGGGTCTAACGCGTGGTCACCGTTTGGTTCTGCTCCAGAGACTTTTCACGACATGCTGGCGAGGTCATCCTCTTCTCTTTAGGTGCTGGCGTTTATCAACAACACCCCAGTTACTCTGCAGCCAACATCTGCTCGTCGTGCTAGATCGATGAGTTTCCTGCCAACTACAGCAAAACCGCCATGTGAAAGTGGAAAGGTGGATAATGAATTCGAACTATCTCTATAGCGTATAGCCATTTTGGGCATAGAACGGCCTTATCGTTCCTTTTGCGAGCAAGCAAATGGAACTCAGAGAATCGTTTGGCACGGCCATCAGAAAAATTAGGCTATCAAGAGGTTTGGCACAGGATGCCATCGGCCCCAGCCAGGCTTATATCAGTGAAGTCGAGCGCGCAATCAAAAGCCCTACGCTCGATAAAATGCAAAATATAGCCGAAGCGTTGGATGTGCATTTAGTTACGATCTTGGTCGGCGCATTCGCAGAGTCGGGGCTGCCAGCAACAGAGCTTTTGGCCTTGGTCAAAAAACAACTGCGGGCTCAAGGGCTTTGGGATCAGGAGTCGGATATTGCTTCTAAGCAAATAGTTTCTTCGCCCTCTGCCCCCAGCTAGACGTTCATGATTTTTTGTGGTGTCTTGATGACGCACCTGAACCCACGGTCAGCCTATCCTTCTGGAGCAAAATTTGAAGAATCGGCGTCGCCAGTCTGACTGCGCAGAGCCTGCGGGCAGCTTCCCCCGATATCCCTTTCCTACGCTTGGAATAAAGATATTTTGGGTCAGTGAAGTAATAACTGCGAATCAAGGGGGATGTTTTCACCGCAGATGCATAGCCGGTCACAGGCTGGCCTATTTAAGCGAGAGATAAACTGCCAGAAAATAGAGGTTTGAGATCCTGAAACGAGGTCATCCATTTGCTGGAGTTAGCATGAATACCTCAATCGCAGCTAGACAGTGTCTAATTGACAATTTTTGGAATTTCAGCGCTCAGGTTCATCTGCTTAAAGAGTCTGAGCGACTGCAACAGATAAAAACAGGGCTTTCCCCTGCATTAATAGATGCCATGCGCGCAACCTTTGAGCTTTCCGATAGTCGTTTGGCGATACTCCTCAATGAGTCTCTAAGCACTATCCACCGACGGAAGTTGCAACAAAAAACATTGGGTTCGATCGCATCCGAACGGCTCGACCGTATTGCCTTCATTGGACAGCAAGCACTGGAAGTTTTTGAGAGTCGAAAAGTCGCTACTCGCTGGATGTCAGTACCTAACCGGCTCCTGGGAAATTCAATTCCGTTGATGTTGTGCTCTACCGGGCTCGGAGCCGCTCAGGTGCGTCGTGTGCTTCACGCTCTGGAGTGGGGCGGGGCTGTCTGATTACTAGTACTGAGTTCACTCTTTTAAGTCGGCTTCGGTTGAAATGAGCTTGCGAGTTTTCTAGATTTCTAGAGTGTCGGGGGCGATTCAATCAGCAAGCACGTACGTACCCAAGTCTTCGTGTCTCTCAACGCCTTTGACCCTGGACTCATAGGTCGGCAAATGGAGGTAGGTGTTTTCGATCTGCTGATCGACTCAAGCCGCTACGTTCCGCAGAGGATGAAACTCACAGCTCTGGAGAAAGATGAGTTCGCCATGGCGCAGCGCAAGCTTCAGGCGCTGCGAGAGTCGGCCGAAAAGAAGGTAGTCCCCCGCGGTTGTACGGATGATTGAGGAGTTCATGGAAGAGTATGCTCAAGAGCCCTCACGATCTCGCAGATTGCAAGGCGCGCTGGCGTGACTGCTCGAACAGTTCAGATGAGCTTCCAACGCTTTCGCGGTCTGTCACCGATGCAAAGCTTGAAGGAGATTCGCCTGCGGCGCGTTAGTGTAGACCTAGAAACCCTGCAGCATGCTGACGTTCAGGTGTCGTCCACGGCATTGAGATGGGGCTTTACCCATCTCGGTCGATTTCCCTCTGATTAAAAGCAGTGATTCGGAGAATCACCTTCCATAACGGTTAAGCGGTGAGGGGGTTAAATTAGTTTTCCTTAACATCTGTTGATGACGAAGCTATATGATAAGTTTCAGATTGACAAACAGAGTAATGCTGAGTAAAAAAGATTAATCAATCTATCGATAGTGACTATCAGTATGTTTGATTTCGCCGGTTGGAGGCCTTCCATTATTGTACCTCTCAATGAAGTGAGGCGTGGTATCCCTCTTTGTACCAACCGAACGTCCTTCATTGCCCTTTGGTTTTGCCGCTTGCGTGCAGGCGGTTTTTTACCAACCTCTATTTAGTCATTGCGTCTTGAATTGAGACGTAGTGGTCTAATCTTAGCTCCTTTAGATGGGATAAATGATTTCCCTTTACTATGGCCGTGAGGCCATAGTTTTTTTCGTCTTCTCTCTTTTACATAAAGTGAAAGTGCTCGGGAAAAGGCGGTTTAAATTTTGGTGGGGAACTACCAAGCGCTTTCTACATTCAGCGAAGCAAGTGCCTCCTGCAAAGTGTGGAACGCAGGCCTTAGAGTAATCGCGAGCTGATCTGCGCGTTCTGTTGGTATCCAAGCGCGCCTACCGAGAAAGAGCTGATCACCAAATCGTTTACGAAGCTTAGCTATGGTATTGCTGATAGCTGGCTGTTTTACCCCCAAACGTTCAGATGCTCGTGTCACGCCTCCCTCTTGGTAGACAACCAAGAAAGTAATTAAACTATGTAAGTCTGCATCCAGTAGGAGTTCTTCAAGGTTCTGCATGTTGCCCCCGCATTTCATTGTCCATAAATAATGATCTGAAGAAGATGCTTCGGCAATTGGACACCAAGCACTCTGTCAACGCTGCGAAACTTGAACTTGAATAATGATCTATCATATCTTTTTCGTTAGTCCAGAAACCGCTAATAATCATCGAGCTGAAGTATTTGTTTAGCGCGATTATCGAATAGCTCATGCACCCAGGCTCAGTGCGGAGCACGTTGACCAAATCGTCTATGGCTAAAAGAACATCATCGTCAGGACGATTATCAAAGCGAACCTCTAACGCGCTTGCTGATATCAACGCCATTGCTATTGCTCCCGATTTAAAATTGGCGAAAGCTCACCACTTTAGGCCGAAAAAAATATTCAAGAATTCTCTTTAGAAGTAGGGCAGCACTACTGCAAGCTGCTGCCCAAAGCTTCAGTTTTGACTTACGCTCCAGCCGCCCCCGAGGGCTTTGTAAAGCTTGACTTCACTGTCGATTTGATCGAACTGATCATTCAATAGCTTCTGTTGTGAGGCGAACAGTTCGCGTTGGGCATCCAGTACTGTCAAGTAGCTATCAATGCCCTGGTCGTATCGCTGCTGGGCTAAGCCGAAATACGATTTATAGTTATCAACTAATTCGCTCTGAGCGCGAAGCTGCTTGCCATAAGTTCCCCTCGCAGCGAGGCCATCGGCTACCTCTCGGAAAGCTGTTTGGATACTCTTTTCATAAGTCGCAACGCTCACATCTTTCTGAATTTCAGCGTAATCGAGATTGGCTCGCAGCTTGCCTGCATTGAAAATCGGCACACTGATTTGTGGAGCGAAGCTCCAGCTGTCAGATCCGCTGTTGAACAGTCCGTCCAGATCGCTGCTGGCTGAGCCCGCTGATGCTGTCAGGCTGATGCGCGGAAAAAATGCCGCACGAGCCGCGCCGATATTGGCATTCGCGGCTAAAAGTTGATGCTCGGCGGCACGAATGTCTGGTCTGTTAAGCAGCAGGTCCGCTGGTAGTCCTGCTGGAACCCGGCCTATGGCGCTCATAGCTAGTGGTGAGCTATTTGGCAAGACCGTTGGAATCTTGCCCCCCAGCAACAATTGCAGTGCGTTCATATCTTGCGCGATACGTCGGGTGTACAAGGCATGTTGGGCTTGGGCTTGATTAACCAGAGTCCTTGCCTGTCGGACATGTAACTCCGATGAAGTACCTACCGCTGTACTGGCCTCGATCATTGCTAAGCTTTCAACGTAGCTAGTCAGCGTTGCATTGGTCAGATCCAAAAGCGCTTGGTCAGTTCGCCACAGAAAATAAGTGGTCGCCACATCACCTATGAGGGCAATCTGAACGCTTCGCTGCGCCTCCTCTGTAGCCAGATACTTCTCTAATGCTTGGTTAGACAAGCTTTGGATACGGCCAAACAAATCCAGCTCATAGGCGGTCACCAAGCCAACTTGGTACTGGCTGTCGATACGAGAGTCGCCCGTGGGGGACAAGTCGTCAGGTAAACGGGTTCGATTTCCAGATGTATCGCCATCAAGTGTTGGAAACCGCTCCGATCTCTGGATGCGGTAGAGGGCTCTGTAAGATTCAACATTTTTGGCAGCTATCCGAAGATCTCTGTTGTTATCAAGTGCCACCTCTAGGAGGCGGACCAGCGCTGGATCTTTGAAGAACTTTTTTGCCTGAGGAAGTGCCGCCGCGGTACTCAGCTGGTTTCTCTGCCCGCCGTAAGCCTGACCCGTTGGCCATTGCGCCTCCACAGGTAAGACAGGCTGCTGGTAGTCGGGGATCAAGCTGCATCCGCCGAGCATCAGCAATGCAAACACGGGGAGTGACTTAAATGTCATGAGTCACCTCCTTCGCTTTTGGCTTTCGTTTCATGAGCCCCTCGAACAACTTGACAACTACGACGTAGAACAACGGAACAAAGAAGACAGCCAGTACGGTTGCTGTGATCATTCCTCCGACCACGCCCGTAGCAATCGAATGCTGGCTACCAGCCCCTGCTCCGGATGCAATAGCCATCGGCAGCACACCGAAGGTGAATGCCAGCGAGGTCATTAGAATCGGACGCAGGCGCAGCTTGGCGGCCTCAATCGCAGCTTTGACGATCGGATAGCCTTCCTTCTCATACAGCTCTTTTGCGAATTCCACGATCAAGATGGCGTTCTTAGCCGACAGACCAACAGTGGTCATCAAGCCGACCTGGAAGTAGACATCCGCGGTCAGGTCGCGCCACAGTGTTGCCAACACCGCACCCAAAATGCCCAGAGGAACAACCAAGATCACCGAGACCGGTACCGACCAGCTTTCATACAGTGCGGCCAGGCACAGGAACACGATAAGCACAGTCAATGCGTAGAGCAAAGGTGCCTGGTCCCCAGTTTGGATTTCTTCATAAGACAGACCGGTATAGCTCAGGCCTATGCCGGCTGGCAGCTGTTGCATTATTTCAGCGATGGCAATCATCGCGTCACCAGTGCTGTATCCAGGGGCTGGTTCGCCGAGGATATTTAGGGAAGAGATGCCACCGTAGCGCTCCAGCTTCGGTGAACCGTTCACCCACTCACCAGTTGCAAACGCCGAGAATGGAACCATCTGGCCAAGGTTGTTACGCACGTACCATTTATCGAAGTCTTCAGGGGAGATTCGGGAGATGTCTTCGCCCTGAACGTACACCCGCTTAACCCGGCCGCGGTCGATGAAATCGTTGACGTACATCGAGCCCCAGGCTGCCGACATTGTTTCGTTGATAGACGCGATGCTCACCTGAAGCGCGCGGGCCTTCTCGTCGTCAATGTTTACCTGGAACTGCGGCTCGTCATCCTTACCGTTTGGACGTACTGCTTGAAGCTTGGGATTTTCGCTTGCCAACTGCAGGAATTGGTTGCGAGCGGTCATCAGTGCTTCGTGGCCAAGACCGAGGTTGTCCTGTAGGTACAAGTTGAATCCCATCGCGTTCCCCATTTCCAGAATTGCAGGGGGCACGAACGCCATTACGGTTGCATCTTTGATCTTGGCAAAATGCTTATTAGCCCGTTGTGCGATGCTGAATACGTCTTGACCTGCGCCGTGACGGTCTTTCCAATCCTTGAAGGTGATCAGCACCAGCCCCGAGTTCTGACCACGACCAGCGAAGTTGAAACCATTCACTGTCATGAAGTGCTCAACCAACGTCCCTTCATCATTAGCCAGGTAGTCTCGCACCTCTTGAAGTACACCTTCGGTGCGCTCCGCGGAAGCATTTGCCGGAGTGCGGACTTCAATCATCATCAGGCCCTGATCCTCGTTGGGCAAGAATGCCTTCGGGATCTGGGTGAACAGATAGCCCGTTCCTCCAGTAATGAGCAAGAACGCAAGTAGGTATCTACCGCGACCCTTAAGCATTGCGCCGACCCCTCGTTCGAAGCGCAGGGTGCCGTGGTCGAAGATTCGGTTAAACCAGCCGAAGAAACCCTTTTTCTCGTGGTGGTGATCGCCTTCTGGAGCCTTGAGGATGGTCACGCAAAGTGCTGGTGTGAACACAAGAGCAACAAAGATCGACAGTCCCATGCAGAGCACGATGGTAATCGCGAACTGTTGATAGATGATGCCAGCGGATCCACCAAAGAAAGCCATCGGCACGAATACGGCCGACAACACCATGCCGATACCCACCAGGGCTCCGGAAATCTGGTCCATCGACTTACGGGTAGCCTCAAGGGGCGTCAAGCCCTCGTCGTGCATTAGTCGCTCAACGTTCTCGACCACGACGATGGCATCGTCGACCAGCAAGCCGATGGCGAGCACCATTGCGTACATGGTGAGTACGTTGATATTGAGGCCGAAGTACGGCAGTAGGGCGAATGTGGCGAGTAGTACCACAGGAACTGCAAGGGTGGGGATCAGTGTGGCCCGGAAGCTCTGCAGGAATAGATACATGACCAAGAAGACCAGTACCACTGCCTCGATGATAGTGTGTACTACCGACTCAATCGAGGCATCAACGACAGGTGTTGTATCATAGGGGTAAATGACCTCTACGCCATCTGGCAGATAGGCCTGTTGCTGCTCCATCAGTTTCTTGACCGCTTCAACGGTTTCCAGCAAGTTGCCACCGGTGGACAAACGCAGCGCCAGACTTGCGGTTGGCGAGTCCTTGTACTGTGCAGAAATGGCGAAGCTGTCAGCCCCTAGTTCCGCACGCCCGACATCCTTCACTCGTACCTGTGAGCCGTCCGCGTTCACCTTGATCAAAATCTCATCAAACTGGCTCGGCGTCGTCATACGGGTTTTGCCCAGAACGGTCGCATTCAGTTGGACGCCTGAGCGAGTCGGTAAACCACCCAACTGGCCCGAGGACACTTGGATGTTCTGCTCCCGGATGGAGTTGGCGACGTCAGTAGGCGTCAGCTGATAGCTGTTGAGCTTGCTAGGATCCAACCAGATACGCATTGCGTAAGGGGACCCAAACAGCTGAAAATCGCCAACACCAGGGATGCGCGAAATGGGATCTTGAATCTGGGAAGCAATCAGGTTGCCCAGATCGAAGTTATCTAGCTTGCCCGAACGATCCACCAAACTCATGACCAGGAAGAAGTTCATCTGGTACTTCACAACACGAAGCCCCTGACGCTGAACTTCCTCCGGTAAACGAGGGGTTGCCAGCTGAAGCTTGTTTTGCACCTGAACCTGAGCGATATCCGGATCGGTTCCTTGTTCAAAGGTCACGATGATGGTCATACTGCCGTCAGAGGCGCTCTCAGCCGACATGTATCGGAACCCATCCAGACCACTAAGCTGCTGCTCAATCACCTGCACCACCGTGTCCTGAACGGTTTGTGCAGAAGCTCCTGGGTAGCTGACCTGGATAGACACGGCAGGGGCCGCGATGTTTGGATATTGACTAATCGGCATCTTTGCCAGCGACAGCGCACCGGCAAGCATGGCCACGATAGCGAGAACCCAGGCGAAAATCGGCCTGTCGATGAAAAAACGAGACATGAATCGTGCCTCCCTCAGTTAGCCGAGGCTTCAGTGATAGCGGCGAAGCCGTCTACCAAATGGACATTCTTGGCGTCTACCGCATTGACAGCGATGCCGCTGCGGACACGTTGAACACCCTCAGTCACGATTCGCTCTCCCTCAGTCACTCCTTTGCTGATCAGCCATGCGTTGCCTACTGTTCGGAGCGTCTGAACCTCACGAGACTCGACAGTGTTGTCGGCCTTCACTACCCAGACGCTTGGCACACCTCGCGTGTCTCGGCTGATGGCTTGTTGCGGTACCAAGATCGCGGCCTTCTGTACTCCCTCCTTCAGCAGAGCATGAACAAACATGCCTGGTAGCAGTTTGCGATCAGGATTTGGAAACTCAGCGCGAAGGGTTACAGAACCTGTTGTGGGATCAACGCTGACCTCTGAAAACTTCAGTGTCCCCTGCAGTGGATAAGCGCTTCCGTCGTCTAGTGTCAGGCTGACCTGAGTCTGGTTATCGCCTGTTTTTTGAATACGCCCTGACTCCAACGCTTTTTGCAGGCCAAGAAGTTTTGTGATCGGCTGGGTGACGTCGACGTAAATGGGGTCAAGTTGCGTCACCGTGGCTAGCGATTGAGCTTGTCCGTTGGTAACGAGCGCTCCCTCAGTAACCGCCGAGCGACCGATGCGTCCGGAGATTGGAGAAAGGACTCGGGTGTATTGAACGTCGATGCGAGCGACCTGATGATCGGCTTCCGCCTGTTTCCATGCGGCAAGCGCATCGTCGTACTGCTGCTTGCTCACAGCCTTGGTTTTCAAAAGCGTCTCGTAGCGTCGTGACAGGTTTTCTGCAGTAGTTCGATTCGCTTCGGCGCGATGCAACCGCGCCTCATATGTACGTGAGTCAATTTGATAGAGCTGCTGCCCCAACTTGACTTCAGTTCCCTCAACAAAGGCCCGTTTTTGAAGGATTCCAGACACTTGTGGGCGCACGTCCGCTACCCGAAAGGCCGAGGTTCGGCCTGGCAGGTCAGTTGTCAAGGTCAGAGCCTGTGCACGCACGGTGTACACGCCTACATCCGGTGGCGGAGTGGCTGAACTGACCTGTTCTTTCTCTCCACATCCGGTCACCAGCATCAGCGCCGTTAAAGGAATTATGTGTATTGCACGCGAAGATCGTATCTGTCTCACCGACTGGCTCCATCTCTTCGCCTCTTTACCGAGGCCTAGAATTACTGAATCACGATGCGGGCAAGTGTATCATCATGCGTTACTATGGGTGCAAGCGAGCATTAGAGACCGTCTGTCGAACTCTGGTGAGGCAGGCGCACGGGTCGGGTGACTGGCTAGGCGAGGCAGGGAGCTCTAAAGTGGCGGCTACATAAAGATGGTGCAGCTGTGCACGCTGAGGAGAGATATGAACCAATCAGACGAAATGGGTGGCAAGGCAGGAGGTATTCAAGTCATTGCCAGAGCAGCCTCAATCATGCGAGCCCTTGGCACTCATCCGAATGGCTTGAGTTTGGCGGCTATTGCACAGCTGGTGGGACTGCCTCGGTCGACCGTCCAGAGAATCATCAACGCTCTGGAAGAAGAGTTCCTGGTTGAGGCGCTGGGGCCTAGCGGAGGCTTCCGCCTAGGGCCGGCGCTCGGTCAGCTCATCAATCAAGCACAATCAGACATTCTCTCCTTGGTGAAACCGTACTTACGCTCATTGGCGGAGGAGTTTGAGGAGTCAGTCTACCTGGCTTCTCTAGCCGGCGATAAAATTTACGTGCTGGATCGCATCGTTTCAGAACGAGAGCTGCGGGTGGTGTTTCCGATAGGCATTAATGTGCCCGCCGCTGCGACCGCCGCAGGTAAAGTCCTATTGTCAGCGCTGCCTGAGGAGTCACTGCCAACGGTACTCGACGATCAACTTTCAGTGTTCACACCAAACACGCTCGGGCGAGAGGCGCTTATCAAACAGCTGAGTGAAGTCAGGGCGAGTGGCTTGGCAAGCGATCTGGATGAGCACATTGATGGTGTTTGCTCATTCGCAACACTGTTGGATACCTACCTTGGCTTTTACTCCCTCGCAGTCGTAATGCCGAGTTCCAGAGCGAGCAAGCAGTCCGACACGATCAAAAAAGCTCTGCTTTTGAGCAAGCAAAACATAGAGCGCGCTATCGGTCGCGCGTCAAAAAAGAAGGCGCCCTAGGTAAGATGGCTAGGAAGACTGCAGCCGAGGCAGAAGAGACGCGGCAGCGCATCATGGAGGCGGCTGTTGGTGTGTTCGCATCCCAAGGAGTGTCAGACACTACGCTAAATCAAATTGCTCGAAAAGCGGGCGTCACGCGTGGCGCCGTCTATTGGCACTTCAGTGGAAAGCAAGAGTTACTTCAAGCGGTGCTGGTATCTCGGCGGCATCCACTTGAGCTGGAATTTTCAGCAGGTGGAGATATAGAACTTGCTTGGGATACTGTGGTTTCCGCCGTGGTGGACGCGGTTCATAGTCCCCAATCAAAGCAGTTCTCGGAAATATTGATTTACCGAGGGCTGAATGATTCGGGGATTATCGACAGTCGGTTGGTAGAGGCGAGTGACCGGTTCGTCCAGTACCTTCATCAAGTCTTTCGACATGCTATTTTTCGAGGGGAATTGCCGTCAACCCTAGACCTACACACCTGTATAGCGATGTTTAAGGGATTGATCACCGGGCTGCTATATGAGGGGCTACGAAATAAGGACCAACCGGTCCAAATAATCCAAGTTGCGCTACGGTCATTCCTAGCTTTGCTTAAAAAACCACCTCCCCACTTATTGCGCGATGAAGCTCGAGATTTGGCGGGCCCATGAAAGCTGAAGCATATTTCAGCCCAAAAACACACTCTAAATATCGATTCCTCGCTAGCTAGGTAATCCTCCGAGCATCCCACCTTGCTATGAGGCGCCATCGATTTACTGATGGCACCACCTGATTCATCAGTTTTCTGGCGGATTTAGTTGCCCGCTGGCTAAAAGATACGAGCGCCGGCTGGGTAATGAACTGCAGTAGTTCGGAGTAGCTAAACGCCCAGAACCTTTCAAACCCTGTATTTCGTTATGGAACCGAAGTGTGGTCGGATACAGCTGGTGCTAGCTTACGCACTTGAGATCCTACGCAGCGATTTATCGGTAGAGGCGCTTGCCGAAGTGGCACGGCTTAGTCTCCGGTAGTTCAACCGGGTGCTTCGCGAACAGACTGGAGAAACGCCTGCCAAGTGAGTTGAAAAACTGCGGGTAGTGGCAGTTCGGCTTTTGCTGGAAACCAGTCGTCATCCTGTAGAAGTTATCGCCCGTGATACGGGATTTGTTGATGCTGAACGGCTACGCCAAGCTTTTCTGCGTGCCTTTGGCAAGCCAATGTAGGCGTTGCGTAAGGAGCTGGTTTTTGCTGTTTAAGCTCGTAAAAATTATAATCCTGCCGAGAAGAAGCGCTGTATGAGATTGGTTTGAGGTACCAGTTTGATTGAATGATGCTCAGCACTTCGGCTTCCAAGGGCTCAACAATGAGGAGTTTCCGACACGTGTTGGAGACGTTAACTCGCGGCAGGGATTATGGAAAACATCAGCAACTATTTACGAGACGAAGGTTCGTCACTGCGGTGCCCAGGCACGTTAGCCCATAGGCACGCTATTGCGTGCCTAGTTCTGCTGCACGTGTGAGCGAACCTTAAACTGCCAGTGACCGCTCGCGTAAATCGCTATTGAGGATGCGGTCGTTCTCGCTGTAATCGACTGGGCAGTCGATTACGTGCACACCGGGGTTAGCGATGCAGTGATCCAACAATGGCAGCAATGCATCAGCATTCTCAACCCTGTGTCCGTGAGCACCGTAGGCTTCGGCGTATTTGACGAAGTCAGGGTTACCGTAGTCCAGGCCGAAATCGGTGAAGCCCATGTTGGCCTGCTTCCAGCGGATCATGCCGTAGCCATCGTCACGTAGGATCACCACGGTGAGATGCATGTTTAGCCGCACGGCGGTTTCCAGCTCCTGGCTATTCATCATGAAGCCGCCGTCACCGCACACCGAGATTACCGGGCGATCTGGGTAAACAAGGTGCGCTGCCATGGCCGATGGCAGGCCGGCGCCCATGGTCGCCAGTGCATTGTCCAGCAGCACAGTGTTGGGTTTGTGCGCCTTATAGTTGCGGGCGAACCAAATCTTGTAGATGCCATTGTCTAGAGCGACTATACCTTCGGACGGCAACACGCGACGAATGTCGGCCACTAGGCGTTGTGGGTAGATCGGGAAGCGGTCGTCGTCGGCGCCTTCGGCGATCTGTGCTTCATTAGCCCCTCGAATGGCCATCAGGCGGGTGAAGTCCCAGTGCGAGGTATCTGTCAGCGCCTCACTGATCTGCCACACGGCGTTGGCGATGTCGCCGATCACTTCGACTTGCGGGAAGTACACGGCATCAACTTCAGCGGAGCGGAAGCTGATGTGAATCACTTCGGTGCCGCCACGGGCCATGAAAAACGGGGGCTTTTCGATTACGTCGTGGCCAATGTTAATAATCAAGTCAGCGGCTTCGACGGCGCGGTGCACGAAGTCACCGGACGACAAAGCGGCATTGCCCAGAAACCGTGTGTGGCGCTCGTCGACCACACCTTTACCCATCTGGGTGGTGATGAACGGGATGCCGGTCTTGTCGATCAATTGCTTGAGAACCTTGGCGGTCATCTTACGGTTGGCACCGGCACCGATCACCAGAATCGGGTTGCGGGCGCTCTGCAGCTTCTCTACGGCTGCTTTGATCGCCTTGTGCTCGGCCAATGGGCGGCGGTGCAGGCTAGGTGGTATCGGCAGGACATCGGTCTGCTCGGCGGCGATGTCTTCCGGCAGTTCCAGATGCACGGCCCCGGGCTTTTCCTCTTCAGCCAGGCGGAACGCTTCGCGCATACGCGCCGGGATATTGTCGGCCGAGGCGAACTGGTGGGTGTACTTGGTGATAGGGGCCATCATGCCGCACACATCGATGATCTGGAATCGGCCCTGCTTGGATTTCTTTATCGGCTTTTGGCCGGTAATCATCATCATCGGCATGCCACCGAGATATGCGTAGGCACCGGCGGTCACCAAGTTGGTAGCGCCAGGACCCAGAGTCGACAGACTGACGCCGGTCTTACCGGTCAGGCGGCCATAGGTGGCGGCCATGAAGCCTGCGGACTGCTCGTGGCGAGTTAGTACCAGCTTGATTTTCGACTTGCGCAGGGATTCCAGCAGGTCGAGATTTTCCTCGCCAGGGATGCCGAACACATACTCGACACCCTCGTTTTCCAGGCATTGCACAACGATATCAGCGGCCTTAGCCATAGTTCACCCTCATCGCACTCAAGGCAGTTTGGGCCCATGAAGTGAGGCGTAGCGGTAGATGTGCCACTCTACCCACGGGCTCTGATCGGTTGGATATTATTTCTAGCGTTCGCAGCGTAGGGGGCGAGTGGCCTCCTGCGCTGTTGTGAGCAAATAAAAAGAAGGCCTAGCATCGCGCCGGGCCTTTAAGGTAATTCTTAACCAAGGACGCTTTGGAGCGCCTGCTGTAATTCTGAGGCAGCTTCGTCGGTAGACCAAACAGCATCGCTATGCCGCCATGCAACATAGCCGTCAGGTCGAACCAGGAGCGCACCAGCCTCGTGAATTTCTCGGACCGATTGCCAATCACAGTACAGGTCCGCAGTACCTTTCGCGCCTGTGACAACAGTTTTCAAGAACGGCAGGTTCAAGCTCTCTGCCGCAGCCACCCATGCCTGACCGGCTAGGCCTGTGATAAGTGTCATTTGCCCTTTACCCACCACATCGAGTGTAGAAATTCGGTGACCAGTTTCGTCAACCAGCCAGGCGTGAGGAAGCTTGGCGCCTGCGCGAGTGGTGGCCTGCAGGTAGAGCTCTTTGTCCCGTGTCCAGAGCTCAACTCCGTCTCTTGGGTCAGGTTTAACTGCAGACGACTGGTAACGCTGGTTGAGCTCGACGCCTTGAGCGTTGAATTCGCGACTCTTAATTTCCAGCGCCTTTTGCAGGTTCATGCGAACTTCTACACCAGCCGGGCTTGGATCGCGCATGCGATCAAGCAGCTTAGCGATTGTGTCCACGCCATTTCCGAAGTTGAAGCAATCTTTCAAGAGGGCATAATCTTTTCGAGACTGGTTGGCACGGGCTACGATCTGCTTGCCCACAGGAGCGCGCTCAGCAGTGTAGCTTTCCAACAGATTCGGATCTGCAAATCCTTTGAGGACATAAGCTAGCTTCCAGGCGAGGTTGAAACCGTCCTGCATACAGGTGTTGGAGCCTAGGCCGCTTGATGGAGGATGACGGTGAACAGCGTCGCCGGCACAGAACACGCGACCACGGGAGTATTCAGTAGCATGTGCCTGGTTCACATACCAGGTCGACATGCGCTCAATCTGGACTTCCAAATTCGGATCACCTACCAAAAGGCGAATCTTCTCCAAAACAGCTTCTGGTGACAGGTCAGGAGCGCCTTTGGCAATGTCGAAGCCCCAGCCTGCAATCCATTGATCCCAAGGGCGAATTGCGCGCAGCAAGCCCATCCCGATCTCACCAAAGCCAGCTTCTGGAGTTGCGATCCACTGCAGAATGCTTGGGCGGTGTTCTACGTACTTGCTCAGGTCTGCATTGAATATGACGTAAGCAGTTCCGGCTCTGGCCATCTCGCCAACGATCGGCAGATCGATTTCTTTGGCTACTTTGGAGTTGGCTCCATCGGCGCCCACCAGATACTTCGCTCGGACTTCGTACTCGATACCAGTCAAAACGTCCTTCATGCGGGCAGTCACACCTTCGGCGTCTTGCACATGACTAAGGTACTCAGTGTTGAAGCTTAATTGAGCACCGCGGATCGCAGCATGCTTGAGAAGGATCGACTCCATCTCGGGCTGAATGAGATCCAGCATGGTACATGGACTACCTTGGATGTAGTCGCCCTTGCGTTTGTCGCCGGTGCCCCAAGTTCGCATACGTGCGATCTCTTCACCTGCCAGGCTAGTGGTGAACAGGGTGTCGCCCATCTGATCCCATGGTGTGGCCGCTTTAACAACCTCCTCTTCCAATCCCAGATCACGAACGACCTCCATGGCACGCTGGTTCGTGATATGGGCTCGCGGCGAATTCGCCAGCCAATTGAACATGGTGACCATCTTGACTCGTACACCGTAGGTCGCTAGCGCCAAGGCAGTAGTCGCCCCGGCTGGGCCGGTGCCGATCACCAACACGTCGGTGTCGAAGCTAGTGGAGGTAGTCATTTTCTTATTCTCCAGGCATTACATGTTTATGCTCCGAACTTGTAAGCAAGTTCGGAACACGTACGACAGGTCCCAAGGCCATCCAGCACAAAGCTGTACCGACTCGGCGCTCGAGATATTAATAATTTAGGGAGTGGCGGATCCTACTTGGATCTGCGGCTCGGGCGAGCGAAGCGAATGAAGGGGATGAGATTCATGGTACCTCCTGATTTTGTAGTTTTATTCAGGGCATCAGAGTGTCCGATCACAGCTCTTAAACTGATAGGCGAGATCACTCAATCTATGCTTGCATGCTAGCATGCAAGAAACCCTGTCGCAATCGTCAAGGAACACCTTTCGTCATGGCAAAAAAAGCCACGGGAGTCCGTGGCTAAAAGTGGAGCGCGTAGATTGGAGCTACGTCAGCTTCACCAAAGGGCAAACGTGTAATCGATATTGACTCGGAGTTCGTTGTCATCACGGTGCGTAGCACCGGGACCGAAATCATTTCGGTACCAAGCGTGCCTTACCCGGAGTGCCACATCCTTGAAGGTGCCGCTTTGGATCACATAGGAAAGCTCGATGTCTTTTTCCGACTCTTTGAGCTTGTCGCCACCAAGGTTTGGAAGGTCAATGTTGTCCCCGTTGACGTACCGCAACATGCCCCTCAGGCCGGGAACACCAACCCCAACGAAATCGTAGTCGTACTTGACCTGCCAGCTTCTCTCTTTAGGATTTAGGAATTCTGAGCTCAGGGTGCCTTCAGTGATCACCAAAGGCTCGGTACCAAACAGATAGGGCATAGCTGTATCGCCGGTTAGCTGCATGTAGCCAGCTCCAAGGCGATGCACGCCGAGCTGGTATGTCAGCATCAACGCAGTATTTCGGTTGTCGACTTTTCCGGCTTTTGCGGATCCGTGATCTTTGGAGTCGTAAAAGCGGAAGTCAGAAGTGAGCCGCCCTGGGCCCAGTTCACGGGTGTCCACGAAGCCAAAGTAATTCTTGTCGTAGATGTCTTCGAGCTGTGCGTAGTAGTACTTGAGGGTGAGGCTTTTCGACCAGGCGTAATCGCCGCCAAGGAAGTAAAACGCATCAGACTCTGCTGTACCCTTAAAGCGCCCATTTGGAGCTGAGACTCGCATCTTTTGGTAGTCAGTCGAATCCCGCAGGTTGATTCGGTCCAACCATCCCGCATGCACTGTCACATCGTTGATGTCTTGTGATTGCAGATAAGTGCCGCGGAAGGTTTGTGGCAGCAATCGTGTTGGACTTGCGAATGCGATTGGCAAGAATGTGCTCACGGTGCCGTACTGAAGTTCAGTTTTAGACATCTTAACTTTCGCCGTCAGTCCTAGCTCCGAATACTCTTTCGCGGGTTCCCTCGTTGATGCAGAGTACGGCAACAGGCCCGTACCCACGCGGTCAGGTGAGGAGTCCAGGCGCAAACCCATCATGGCTTGAGCGTCCAACCCAAAGCCGATCACTCCTTCGGTAAATCCCGAGTTGAACTTAACAATAAGGCCCTGCGCCCACTCTCTCGCTGCGGCCTGCGGCGTCTGGTTGATGTAGTTGCGATCGAAGTAATAGTTGCGCAGCGTTACATTGGCTTTCGAGTCTTCCACGAACCCGGCGGCCTGGAGTGAGGCCGTGTGGGCAGCCAGCAGTCCTACGAATGCAATTTTTTTGGATTTACTCATGCTGTGTCTTCTTTTTGTTTTTGTGATGACGTAACACCGATCAAACCATCGAAGCCTTCAGCTCAGGACGTTTTTTCAGCGACGAGAGATAAAGCAGGGAGATAGCTGCTAGGACTATGCCTGGCGCCGAGGCCAACATGACACCGCCTGCACCAGCCCCTAAGACCATCATTTTTCCAACGACGAGTGGACCGGCCATTGCGCCAATGCGACCGACTGCGAGCGCTGCGCCTGTCCCAGTAGCGCGACCATTGGCCGGATAGAATTGAGGAGCCAGTGCGTACAGCACGCACTGGCCACCTGTTGTGAAGATGCCGGCCAAGAATCCTGCACCGATCATGGTGGGGAGTGAGGCTGCAACAGTAAGGCAAGCCAAAGAAATCAGAATGCCTCCATATACCAGCGCCGACATTGCCCAGATAGGCAGGCGATCCATGGCAACGCCGAGCAGCAACGTACCTAGAGCGGCACCGAGCTGCATCGCCAACACGACTATGCTGGCCTCGCTCGGTTTGAACCCCTGGCCCACCAAGATGCTTGGCAACCAGTTGATCAGGATGTACGTGACCATCAGCGTAAAGAAGAAGCTAACCCACAGGAGCAGGGTCTTCTTCAGCGCCCCGTCCTCCACCAAAATCGCTTTGGTGGAGGGAACTTCCACTGCAGTGGAAGCTGAAATGGTCTGCTTGTATACGTCAGGTAGGAAGAGAAGAAGCAAGGGGACAATGACCAAAGGAACAATGCCGCCGACGTAGAAAACCAGCTTCCAGCCAGCCCCGAAATCCAGTAGACCAATCGCAGCTGCCAATGCGGCCCCTAAGGGTACCCCGCAATACATTAGGCTGACTGCCGTACCTCGCATGCGCTCGCCAGCCGCTTCTGAGGCGAGAGCTATTAGGTTGGGCAGCGATGCACCTAGGCCAACGCCTGTAAGGAACCTTGCGAACAACAGCGTGCCAAAGCTCCATGCAATAGTAGTTACAAGGGAGAAAATGCCGAACAGTGCAACAGATACGATGAGTACTTTCTTCCGGCCGTATCGGTCAGCAAGGCGGCCGCCAACAAAAGCGCCGGGAAGCATTCCGAGTACGCCGACACTGAAGACCCAGCCCATTTCCAGCTTGTCCAAGCTGTAGTCCGCAGACATGCCGTGAGCCGCAATTCCAGGTGCTTGGAGATCCAAGCCTTCCATCAATGCAACTAGGAAGCAAAGCGCGATGGTAATGAAAAGTTTGGTTTTATCGGTTTTGTCAGTCATAGCGACCCCCTCCGAAGCCCTATTAGAAGGTCTTCAGAAAACACGTGATAGTGGTTTTCGTAATGCCAGTGGATTTGCAGCTACAGCCGCTCAGTAATTACTTAATAATTAGTGAGTGAATGAACTGATCACTATGTATTCGGAGGTACTGCGAGTTGAAATTCTGCGAGGCATTCATGTGGGTGATCTCTCTTATTGTTGTGGCTTAAACCCCCTCCCTAGCGGGAGGAGGGATGCTGCAGACAGCTTGCGTGGAGCTGTCTGCGAACCTCAGCGCTTCAGCAAATCCAGTGCTACGTCGACGATCATGTCTTCCTGGCCACCGACCATGCGGCGTTTGCCCAGTTCGACCAAGATGTCTACTGCTTTGATGCCGTAGCGAGCAGCGGCTACTTCTGCATGACGAAGGAAGCTTGAGTACACGCCGGCGTATCCGAGTGCGAGAGTTTCTCGGTCAACCCGTACCGGGCGGTCCTGAAGTGGGCGTACCAGGTCATCGGCTGCGTCCATCAAGGCGTACAGGTCTGTACCATGGTCCCAGCCCAATTTGTCTGCGGCTGCAATGAACACTTCCAGCGGCGCGTTACCAGCACCGGCGCCCATACCAGAAAGGCTGGCGTCAATGCGATCGCAGCCTTCCTCGACGGCGACGATCGAGTTCGCTACACCAAGACTCAAGTTGTGGTGAGCATGGATACCGGTGTGAGTGGCCGGATCAAGCACCGCTTTTACTGCACGGAAGCGTGCACGGATGTCATCCATGTTCATCGCGCCGCCGGAATCGACGACGTAAATGCAGGTAGCACCGTAGCTTTCCATCAGTTTTGCCTGCTGTGCGAGCCCCTCTGGGGTCTGCATGTGGCTCATCATCAGGAAGCCAACTGTGTCCATCCCGAGCTCACGGGCGTACTCGATGTGCTGCTTGGATACGTCTGCCTCGGTGCAATGGGTGGCGACACGGACGACGCGAGCCCCTGCGGTATAAGCGGCTTTGAGGTCGTGCAGAGTACCGATACCTGGGAGTAGCAACGTTGCAATCTTGGCGTGCTTCACCGCGTCGGCGGCAGCTTCGATCCACTCAATATCGGTGTGCGCTCCAAAGCCGTAGTTGAAGCTGGAGCCTTGAAGGCCATCGCCGTGGGCGACCTCGATCGAGTCGACTTTAGCGGCATCCAGTGCTCGGGCGATCGTCTGAACTTGGTCGAGTGAATACTGGTGACGAATGGCGTGCATACCATCACGCAGGGTCACGTCGGAGATGTAGAGCTTTTTACCGTTCATATCTGCGCTCCTTAGGCCTGGCTCATCGACTGCGCCATACGTTCGGCGGTAGCCAGCGCAGCAGAAGTCATGATGTCGAGATTGCCTGCATATGCCGGCAGGTAATGGGCAGCACCCTCGACCTCAAGGAAAACGGAGGTCTTGAGGCCGCTGAATTTGCCCTGGCCGGGAATGTTCAATGGGGCAGATTCGGGAATGACTTCAAACTGCACTTTCTGCTTGAGACGGTAGCCTGGGACATACGCGTTGACTGCTGCGACCATTTCTTCAATAGATGCCTCGACGCGCTCTTGGTCAGCTGCTTCAGACAACACGTAGACGGTATCGCGCATCATCAGCGGAGGCTCAGCCGGGTTCATGATGATGATGGCTTTACCCTTAGCTGCACCACCAATCACCTCGATCGCTTTTGACGTGGTTTCGGTGAACTCGTCAATGTTAGCCCGAGTGCCAGGCCCTGCGGATTTGGAGGCAATCGAAGCGATGATCTCTGCGTAATGCACCTTGGCAACACGCGATACTGCTGCGACCATGGGGATAGTTGCTTGCCCACCGCACGTGACCATGTTGAGGTTCTGTGCGTTGACATGCTCTTCGAGATTCACGACCGGCACGCAGTAAGGGCCGATAGCTGCTGGAGTGAGGTCGATCACACGGATGCCCGGCTTGCACTCGCGCAGCAAGGCGTCGTTTTTGACGTGAGCACCGGCACTGGTTGCATCGAACACGAAATCGATGTCAGCAAACTCCGGCATCTTTACCAGACCAGCTACACCTTCGTGGGTGGTCGTCACGCCCATCCGCACGGCGCGGGCCAGACCGTCCGAGGCAGGATCGATACCAACCATGACTGCCATTTCCAAGTGCTTGGAATTGCGCAGGATCTTGATCATTAAGTCGGTGCCGATGTTTCCGGAGCCGACGATGGCGACTTTGCGTTTTGTAGTCATTTTAGATCTCCATCACTCGACACTGAACGACACGCCGACGCGGCCAAGGCCATCAATCTCGGCTTCAAAATGATCACCTGGGCTTACGCCAACCATAGGCCCTAATGCCCCTGTGAGGATGATGTCACCTGCTTTCAGTGGCTCACCAAACTCAGCCATTGTGCGGGCGAGCCAAACTGCCGCGTTCAGCGGGTTACCCAGGCATTCGGCACCACTTCCGGAGCTGACAACTTCACCGTTTTTCGAGAGGCGCATCGTTGCACCCCGCAGGTCAAGCCCATCAATGCGCTGTGCAGGACCACCGAGTACAAAGCATCCGCTTGATGCGTTGTCTGCTACGGTGTCGGCGAACTTGATGTTCCAGCCCTCAATGCGGCTGCCGACAACTTCAAGTGCCGGGAGAACCCAGCCAGTTGCGGCAATGACATCTGCGAAGGTTGTGGAAGCGCTAGGAAGGTCGCGCTCCAGCACCAGAGCAATTTCAGCCTCGATCTTGGGCTGGAGAACACGCTCGAACCGAACCACTTCGTTGTCGCCGTATGCCATATCGGCAAACAGACAACCGAAGTCTGGCTGGTCTACACCCAGCTGGGCTTGGACCTTGGGGTTGGTCAATCCGATCTTGCGGCCAACCAGTCGTTGTCCATTTGCGATGGCGTAGGCTTGGTTCAAGCGTTGAATCGCATAGGCACTTTCCACGTTTGTGGCGCCGATCACGTCACGTAGTGGTCCAACAGGCTCGCCCTTTCTCTCAGCTTTGCGCAGATCTGCCGCCAAGCGCTCAAGAATCTCTTGTGTGATGTTCATCGTGACCTCGATCAATGGGTGAGGAAGTCGAGAACCATACGGTTGAACGTGTCCGCGTGTTCCCATTGGGCCCAGTGGCCGCATTTGTTGAAGATGTGCAGTTGAGAGTTGGGAATGCCTGCAACCAAACGCAGACCGGTGTCCATTGGGACAAAACGGTCATTGCGCCCCCAAACTACGAGGGTCTGCGCCTGAATCTCGCCGAGGCGGTGACCGAAGTCAGGGAATTGCTTGAGGTTCGCAGCAAGACTCGCGGTGAAGTTCTCGAGGTGGTCTTTACGAGCCAGCATGTTGTCCAAGCGCGCTTGGAACAGCTCCTCGGTGAGGTCGCTGGTGTCGTAGACGAAGATGTTCATCATCTTCTTAAGGTTTTCGATCGTTGGCTCGCGGTAGAGCCCATTGAGCAACTTGATGCCTTCACTTGGCATCGACACGAAGGGGCTGACCCCACCGGTGCCACCGCCCATAAGCACGAGCTTGCCTACGCGCTCAGGCCAGGTCAGTGTGAAAGCTACAGCGGTATGGCCGCCCATGGAGTTGCCGAGCAGGTGTACCTTGTCCAGGTCCAGCTTATCGACCAGTCCTTTTAGAACACGGGCATTGAGATCAGACCGGGAGCCGGTGCTGACGATCGAATCACTTTTGCTCCAGCCAGGGCAGTCCATGAGGATGACCCGGAAACCAGCCTCTACCAGTGGCTCGATGTTGCGATTGAAGTTGGCCCAGCCGCTAGCGCCAGGGCCTGAGCCATGCAGCATGACAACCGTTTCTTGGCCTTGACCGCAGTCGTTGTAATGGATATTCAGATCCAATTCGCCGTCTTGGATGTGAACGAATTTGCTGGTGCCTTTTTCAGTAAGTGCAGTCACGATTGAATCTCCGTGAAGATGTGTTAGCGCTGAGAGTGCGCACTGATAGAACCGAAGCCCGCGATCCACTCTGGGATCTCTCGGTAGTAGCGATCTGTGGCGGTGTAAGCGCCATGGGCGGCGAGAGCTGAGAACGCTGCGATCCAGGCCTTGACCTCATGCGTGGATTTACCGGCCAACTGGGAAAGGTGTGCGTTAGGAAGTTGATCCAGGTCGCTCAACAAGCCTTGCTCAACAACGTCGAGGAAGTACTGATCCCACTGAGGATTTAGCGGATGCAGGGTGTTCTGGTCTTCGACAAAACGCTCAGCTGCGATGACTACTCGTTGAGTGCGAGCGGTGCGCTCGTCTTCTGGCAGATTTCGGCCACTGCCCATGAGCCGATCAGCCATGCGGGCGTCGACTTTTGCCAGCTCTGGAACTGGTGGTTGGTGTGAAAGGCCACCTGATCCTAAGAACAGCACCCGCTTATTCAGCGTGCGGATGAATCGTCCGATCGCATCACCCATCAACCGGACCCGCTCGAAGGTAGGCAGGGGTGGAGCGACGCAGTTTACGAAGATCGGTAGTACTGGATACTTGTCCAGACCGCCAAGAAGGAATTCGAGCGGTTGAGCGAAGCCGTGGTCGACCTGCATGCGATACGAAACAGGCATGTCGATGCCATTGCCAAGCAGGAATTCAGCACACGCTTCAGCGATCGATTTTGGGATAGACAAAGTGCCAGCGAGCGAGCCGAAGTCGCCGATGGATTCAGCCGAGATGCCCAGGCAAAAAGGGGGCATTACGTCGTAGAAGAATCCGTTGTAATGATCTGGAGCGAACAGCACTACGAGCTCAGGATCAAAGGCAGCGATGCGTGCACGGGCCGCTCGAACCACCTGATCCACTTCATCGAGCACATCTTTAGGCGGATCGAAGTGCCCAATGAGGGGCGTATGCGATAGGCAATGCAGGTAAGCGTTCATAGATGCGAAACCTTTACGTCGATGCCCAGTGCAGGCCGCCTAGCACTGGGACGGCATGAGCGCTTTCCGAAATGCCTAACGGCAGGGGAGCAACGCCATGCAGGTAGATTTGTTTTTGTTTGCCTAATCATCATGCACGCTAGAATGCTAGCATGCAAGTTCGCTTGTGCCCGTCCATCGCAAGATCGCCCCCTCGAGCAGTCTCATCGCACTGGAGCAGAGCTCAAAAGATGACGAGGCGATCTACGTCAAAATCTGGTTTACTATCCGGAATGCTAGTATGTAAGACCATCAGTCTGATGTTGAACCGCGCAAACAGTCTAGGAAGACCACATCAATGCAAGTGGCAAATAAGAAGACCGCTATCTATCAGCATGTTTTGGAGCGCTTGCTCACGCGCAGATATTCGTTCGGTGAAAAAATTTTGGTCAAGGAAATTGGAGAAGAAACTGGTGTCAGTCGTCAGCCGATCATGACCGCACTCAACAGCCTGCAGGAAAGGGGCTTTGTCTTAATTACTGCACAAGTTGGATGTGAGGTTGTGCACCCTACACGTTTGGAAGTTGATGATTTCTACCAAATGTTTGCGAACAATGAAGCTCTTATTGCAGGGCTTGCTGCTGAACGAGGCTCCCTTGATCAGGTGCTTCGTATGTCCGAGATCAACGACAAAATCAGAAGCATCAATCCGTCTCACAGCGATGCTGCCGACAGCTATCGAAATTTTAACGTCGAATTCCACCGACTTCTGCACTCAATGGCGAAATCACCAATACTCTCGGCCCGCCAAGTTGCAAATTTTGAGCTGTCTGACTTTTTCATCGTGCAGACCTGTGGCTTCCAAGTGCACTTGGAGGCTGCTACTGACGAGCATGATGAGATTCTTGCAGCACTGAAGACCAGGAACAAAAAGGCTGCAGCCGATGCGGCTGCGAGCCATATTCACAGTGTGGCGAAGGATGTCGTGTCTAAAATGGCTGAGGATGCGAACCTAGCTTCATAGCGGAAACGCGAACTGAAGCCATATCGAGTCGCCTTTGGGGCCGTTCTTGACTGCGGTCTCGTGCATCCACTTGAGCACGACCCCTGATTTCTGATCAAACGCATAGAAGATCTGAGGGCCAACAGCGAACTTACTAAGCCGGTTCCCATCATCGAGGTCACCATGGTCAAAATGATCATCGGTGACCTGCTTTGTGTAATACCCCACCAGACCTAACTGGACCTTGGGGTTCGACTGCAGCCTGTAGCCGAGCAGGTAGTCCACGTTCAACACGTTACCCGAGCGATAGTCCGTGTCGTCGTTCTTCGCGTTGATGGTGTAGGTGGGGGCAATCGAAACTTCCCAATTAGGGTGGGGGAACCAAGTTAGATCAAATTCTTGGGTATAGCTCGCATTGCCTGTAGGGCTGTTAGCAAGCTTATTACTATCGTAGTTCCCCAACGGAACAAAGGCACTAAATCCTGTGAGCAAGTGCAAGTTTTCAGAAGGTGAATAGCCGACGTAAAGAGGCGTCAAGTACAACTGCCTGAAACCAGAGTCCGTATCGCTATTTCCAAAAGCCTCAACCTTGATCTTGTTCGCTGAGCCGATGAGCCCGCTACTGAGAGTGATGCCACTATCGAGCTTTACGTCCCACGTGTGCACCACTCGAACGGCTTGGATAAAGTTTTCCAAGCTGAAACCAGGGGTGGAGGACTTACCGCTGTTGTCTTTGAAGCTGCCTGCCTTGTAGTAGGCTGTATAACTGTACAAAGAGGTTTCACCTAGGGGCGGCAAGATCGCAGGAAGAACAGTCTGTACGCCAAGTGGCCAAACTGTATCCCCGTTTTCAGTACCGTAACACAGTGAAGAAGTGAGCAAGGAGCATCCAAGTGCACTGACAACGCCAGCGCGTGTTACATAACTTTTCATTTTTATTATCCTATGTAATTTTTACAGCTGAACGTGGGCGCCAATCAGGACGAATGTAATCAGCGCAGGTTCGCTCCCAGGGTTTCGCCAAGCATGGATATTTCCTTGCTGCACCACGATGTCTCCGGTGGTCAACTCCCTAGTCTGGCCGTCTTCCAGTTCGAGAACGAGAGGACCTTTGAGCACAATTCCGTAGTCGACCGTCGAAGAGGCGTGCATACCGGGTTGTTCAGGGTCGAAACACTCATACAGCCCAAGCAGATGGCGTTGCTGCTCAGCATGAGCTTCTTCGGGATCGAAATCCGAGGACTGGAAGATCGAGTCAGGCGGAAAGCTCACCGCCAGGCATTTGGTTTCTCCAGGCAGAGGCAGCAGTGATGAGGTGGGCTTAACTGGGTCTTCAAAGGCTACAGGAATGCTTGGAGCCGCCGCGGTTTGCCAGATTAAAGAAGTAGCGAATCCTGGAACCTGCTTGTACTCGTAGGTATGAGGCGCCAAGCTATCGGCTAAGAATACCGATTTACCATTTTGCGTACCTGCAACTACTCGTCTCACTTTCATGTTCGGTCTCCGGTGGAGCGCCGCCCCAATCGGGCGGCGCTGCTACTCAGTTCAGGCTTGGATTGATGACAACGTTGGTGAAGCCGCCCTTGCGGTCTTCGATTGCATCCATCGCCTCGTTGACCTGTTCGATTGCGTAGACTTCCTGGTCGAATACCGATAAATCCAAGGTGCCGGCTGCTGCCATTTCGGCCATGTCCTGACCTTCTGCCACGGTGAACCAGAGGGAGCCAATCACGCTGATCTGGAAGCACATAAGTTTGAACATCGGCACGGGCAGATCTTCAGACATGCCGCCGATATCCACCATGCGGCCGCCACGGCGAAGGGCACCAATCGCCTCAACGGTGAGCTCATGAGGAGCGCCTGGGCCAACCGCATCAACGAAGACGTCAGCACCCAACTCATCGGTGTGTTTACGAACCCAGTCCCCCAGCGGTTCATCACCGACGGAAATCGTGAAAATACGATCTGGTGCAATATTCCGGACACGCTCCAGCAGTTCACGGTTACGAGCCATCGCGAAGATTTTTGTTGCGCCCATTGCAAGGGCAAGCAGGACTGCACCCAGTCCGAGCGTACCGGTGGCTCCACTGATCAGAACCGACTGGCCAGAGCACACGCCTGCTTTTCGCAGGGCCGAGTAGGCGGTACCGAGATAGCCAAAACGGCACCCTTGCTCGAAAGAAATAGCTTCAGGGAGCTTCACAAGGCCCGACGCCGGAGCGGTCATGTATTGGCACAATCCGCCGTAGGGGTAATCTTCAAAGATTTCTTGGGAGCCTGGGCCAAATCCGAAGTAGCCCTGGAAGGTGAATGCAGTGCAGTTGATGTGTTGACCGCGCAGGCAGGCATGACAGGAGCCGCAGCTACGGGCGGGGTTCACGTACACGCGGTCTCCAACTTTTATGCCGTGCACGCGTTCACCAACTTCTTTAACAATACCAGCGGCATCCAGGCCGTAAACCGCTGGGAGCTTTGGAAGTGGAAGGTAAGGGAACCAAGTTGAGTAGCTCTCGATGACATTACGAAGGTTAGGCACCAAGTTGCAAGCCTTAACCTCAACAACTACGTCGTGTGCACGCGGTTTCGGGATCTCGATCGAGTCGAGTTGGAAGGTCGGACCAACCTTGTGCAGACGGGCAGCTTTCATCATGCTCATTTATATTTTCCTTATTTTCATTGGGCCAGAAGCCGTGGGCATTAAACTGAGGCACTCTCTAGCTCGCGGGAGCGAAAGGGTTCTGCCTGGGGAAAACGAGTCGGAGAAGGCTTGCCCTGTTGGCAGCCTTTAGAGGCTCTCGTCGCATACCAGCTTGACGAGAAGATCGAGGAGTCTTTGCACGCAATGCTGACCATGATGGGCACCGCTTGTTTGTAATTATGAGTTTATCATGCATCACTAGAATGCTAGCATGCAAGAGGCATTTCGATAGACGGAGTGGGCGATTTCCAACCACGATCTCGAACTTCATGGTTGCTTGTCACATTGCCTGAAATGAAACTGTGCAAAATCACGTAAGTGTGCACGGCGGTTGTCTTACAAAAAGACGCTCCGGACGGCCCGTAGGGTTTGTAGTGGTCTAATGAAATCGGAAACCCATTTAGGCGAGAGTGCTCGCCATACAGGGGTGTCAGATGACCAAACAACGTCGTGTGTTTCCGCTGAATTCAAACGAGAGGCTGCTGACCTCGTCCTCAAGTAAAAATTACAGTTGCATTAAAGCCAGCCGTTCGCTCGGCCCTGCGCTGTTGAATTGGCCAGCATCAGCAGGAACGTACAGGCGTCACCCCGCAGAGCAAAGCGCTGACCTCAGAGCAACAAAAAATTCAGGGGCTGGAAGCTCGAATCGCTCGTCTCGAACGAGAGAAATCGATACTAAAAAAGCTACCTCGCTTTTGATGTCGGAAGATCTCGAGCGTTCGCACTGATCCATCAGCTGAGCGCCCACGAACCTGTTGATCGCTTGTGCGGGGTGTTCGAAATCACACGGCCGACTTACTACGCCCATCGCCTCAGGCGGCAATCTCCGAACGTTGAGATAATTCGATTACGCAGTCGAGTCAACGAACTGTCCACCCTATGAGCGACGGGGAAAGCCTAAGCGCCCGCTCAGGCCGAGAACAAACTTAATGTCGCTTCGGGATTAGTTGACCACTACAAATCGAGTGCGGAGCCCGTTCGGCTAAGGAATGACGAATCAACCAAACCATAGGTGGTAGCTCTAGAGAAATTAGAATCACCACGCTCAGCGTTCTAGTTCCAATGCAGGTTCAATGCGCCACGTAGCGACTGGATCCTTTCCCCTCCCTGTTTAAATCCCCCTCCTTATTCAGTCTTATCAGGATCCTTTTTTTCCATAAATATCACTATATGATATTAATAATCATATATTGACATCCTTAGTGCTGAATCCTAATCTGCCCGCTAAACGTCACAGGCGGCTTGTTCGCCTTAACCTCGAAATCACAATCACAAGAGAGGGGAGCATGGTGGGTTTTCAAAAGCTGAAAGTTGCCATTATTGGTTCCGGCAACATCGGCACCGACTTGATGATCAAGATCCTGCGTAACGCTAAGTATTTGGAGATGGCGGCCATGGTCGGTATCGATCCGGCCTCTGACGGTCTGGCCAGA
>LNAP01000669.1_pt1 | contig 37867 bp, 36 predicted proteins | sample 602601 | NCBI WGS metagenome assembly LNAP01 (sample SAMN02440304, study PRJNA202911) | soil metagenome | biome: Subtropical and temperate rainforests or woodlands; isolation source: soil samples (1 kg each in a 20% v/v slurry with milli Q water) were... ... | reverse complement strand
CAGTAATGACGTCGACGCAATGGCGCCGATCACATCTGACAGCAAAATCTGTTCCTTACTGCTGGAGGTGTCAGGTCTGCATTGAATCCTGTGGCGAAGGGGGGTGTTCCCCCCCCGCGGGGGCGCCGCCCGCCCCAGCCGAGAAGGTCGAACCACAGAATGATTTCGATTTAGTGAGTGGTTCTGAATTTTTGGTGGATATGTACCAAGATTTAGTCAAATAGTTTTTTTAATTTATGTGAATGTGGGGACGCTAAGCTCACATAAAACAGAATAAATACGTTGTTGTGTCCATTGTTTTTCAAACGTTTCGTTGGCGAGAAGACGGGAATGGTCCCCTGTTGTTGCAGCGGACTTGCATTGGTTGGTGGTTGGAAATAATTTTAAACTCTGCACAATGGTTCAAGGAGCAAAGAAACTGGCTGGTGGTAGACCGGGCACGGGGAAGGCATCTCACAGTAGCCAAGTTAAGTCTGCAAGGAAAGCACTGAAGTTGAAGCAGTATGCTAAGAAAGGAACACCTCTCCAGCTACCCAAGGGCAAGTTCAGAGACGAGGCTCTTGATGATCATGCGCTGACAAAAGCTATCGATAAAGCAAGTGAGCAGAAAGTAGCTGCAAAGTTTGTGCAAGGTGGTGGTAAGCTTGGACTGAAGGAGGTTATGCAGGCCGGTAAAGATCTCAACAAGGAGAAGCGCAGATCCATGGTCAAGAGGAAAGTGGGCCGCGTGGAGGAGAAATTGAAGATCTTACAAGCGAAGAAGGAGATGGATGGAAAGGCTGGAGTGAAATAAGCAAGTCTTTGCGCCTTTTCTCACAATGTAACTATTGTAAATAGAGTGTTATTCATTTTCATGATTGGCATGGTTTGTCCCGTAGCAAGAATAACAATACTACTTTCCCGCATACGATAGACATTTATACTTATTTGCTATTTTATGGCTAGCACTTCATATGCAAAAGCGACCACAGTGTCAAATAAAAGGCTTTGCAGGAATTACGATAGTCGATGGGTCATTTGACGATAGCGGGACTTCAAACAATCTTCCGTAACTGAGGATATGTATGACTAATACAAGTAAAATTAGCATTTCTATTAACAGTCTGTCGTGTGTGAACGACTCCAAAGACTGCTTAGTATGCATAACATATCTAATTGAAGAGGAAAAATTCGTTGTGCACTTGTATTGTAAGAAGACAAGACCATGAACGTTTAGGCGCGCTCGAGTGTCCAGTTAATCACACCCGCAACAAAAAAGACTGTGCCACCACGGTAAGTATCTACGCTGTTGCATATGAAACACTGTGTTCGCAATGAACCGTAGAAACCCTCCAAGCAGCAAAAACAAAGTCTATATAAAGCTATCGTCGCTTTCACTTAAAACTTATCATATGGTGGATTAGATAGTATAAGCATTACAAGTTTAGAGGATGGAGTTGGAGTTACTAGCAATTCTGGGCCAAAGGTCGGCGCACTCCTTGGCGGTGGGGCCAGTGACGGCAGAACCCTTCATCTCACCCTTGTTGTTGACAATAACACCAGCGTTATCCTCGAAATAGATGAAAGCACCCTCCTTACGTCTCCAGGTCTTTCTCTGACGAACAATCACGGCAGGGTGAACCTTCTTTCTGAGCTCAGGCTTGCCCTTCTTGCAGGAAGCCATGACAAGGTCACCAACGGAAGCGGAGGGAAGCTTGTTAAGTCTACCCTTGATGCCATATACGGAAATAATCTTAAGGGCCTTAGCACCAGAGTTATCGGAGCAGTTCACAACAGCGCCGACGGGAAGACCTATTTAGATAAGGCAAAGTTGCAATAGGTACGAAGTTAGTAACTGTGTGTGCATCCAACTGGCTTCATCCCGAACAGACTTACCCAGGGTGCATCTAAACTTGGTTCCGACAGCTCCTCCACGACCTTTTCCCATTTTGAATTAGTAGAAAATAAAGAGAGAACGACGAACGAACTTTATAAAGCTGACGAAAGCTTGGGCAGGCTGATGGACATCACTTCCAAACCCGGCTGGCGGTCATGGCAGAGGACTGACCTAATATGCACTAAAAATAACTTTGTATCTGCAAAAGACGCATTTATGTGTAACACCACATAAAAAGTGAGGGGACAAAAGTATCTTGGACGGACACTTCTGCCAAAAAACGAAGTGCGCTGTCTTCGGCAGACACGAGGAATGACTTCATCTTCATGCATGGATTTTCGAATTGTTGGATCATACTGAGCGCATTTAAACTTGCTGAGAAGATGTCGAACATTGAGAACGGAAAGAAGAAGAAAGGGAAGTCAGCAGATGATAGTGAAAACGCGAAGAAAAAGAAGAAGAACGAAAGCGCGGAGGATATCCCTGTGCAGGACATCTTCTACCCTGACGTACTGATTGACATAAAGACAGACAAATGTGCGATGTGCAAAGGAAATCATGAGGTAGGTTTGAGGCTGAAAGAGAAGGTGATAGTCAGAATGGAGGATGATGAGGAGCCTGAAGATATTGTAAAACTCCACGACCCGTCCAGTATTCTGGATGTCACCGGGGTATGGGCATCGAGGTATTCCATGTATGGAAAACAACGAAGACTGTTTCTTCATTATTACTGTGCTTTGAACTCGCCCCGAGCTATCTTTAATGGGAAAGAGTGGTGCAATTTGGCCAAAGAGGTACACAGGGCGCAGAGCCTGAAATGCAAATATTGCGGTCTCAACGGTGCCAGCTTGGGCTGTCTCGACACACGCTGCCATGTTGTTATGCACGTTCCCTGCGCTGTGAAACTGGGATTTCGTCGGTGTGGTTTTAAAATGTCGTTCTTCTGCGCGGATCACACACAGGCAAACATAAACAAAGAGCGCAAGTTGGACGAAGAATCGAACAGGGACATCTCTCGCGGACACGAACCTGTACCCGTCACGTTTGTCAACACTCTGGACGAGGCCTTGCCCATGCAGGAAGTGGAATACACCAAAAAGAGTTTGGACAGTGCGGATGTGGCGGCCAATTTGCGAAGCATTCACGAGTTGGATTGTTGCAAGTGCGAGGGACTGTGCGATGACGTTACGCAGTGTTCGTGTCTCGCGCAGGGTCGCAATTATACTTTCACTGGGGGGCTCATGCCAGGAACACATTCTCGCATACTAGAGTGCAATTTGCGTTGTTCGTGCTCCATCAGGTAAGGTTCATTAACATAACTTTCAATAAATCTTGGCTAGCGCACTTTTAATTGTTTTTTTCCCCTACCAAACCATATCTTTCAACAGACGATGCACCAATCGGGTGGTAGAGAAAGGCCCCACAGCACGGCTGGAAGTATTCCGTGTGCGTAACGATCTTCCCACCGAATCTTCCGTCTCGATTAACGATGTTGTGAACAGCGCCAATGCCACTGTGAAGAGTAAGAATAACACCTGGGGGGTGCGCACGTTGGATTTTATCCCGGAGAGTGCATTCATCTGCGAGATCACGGGCCAGTACGTACTAGGCAAGACTGCCAACAACCAGGTGTGTGGAAAGTTGTTTCTGTTTCTGTTTTGTTTTGTTTTTTAACTCTGTTCATGTCATGTTTCGATGATACAGGGCGAGGGGACCGTCACCGACCTTCTCCTCAGCACTAACAGCAGCAGGACTAACAGCAACAGTAGCAGCAGTCAGTCTGCTCGAAGAGCCTTCACGACGAAGATTACCCCTGTGGGGGCTTGGGAGGAAAGCGAGGAGAACATAACCTCTTCGTCCTCTTCGTCCAGCTCCTCTTCCTATTCCACTCTTGACCCAGCGCTGTGGGCAGCGCAGCAGGCCGCCCAGCAGGCCTTAGTCGCCGCAGGTAACGAGGAGGATCTTGCGCGGTTCGAGAAGGCGCGCTCCCACCACGCAGAAGCCATCTTAGCGGAGAACGAAGACCTCGTGCGGCAATTCCTCGACGGCCAGCTCTGTGTAAGAACATTCTTAACTTGGATGTTGTTTTTTTATGAGTATCACTGACTCTTTGCTTCTTTCTGTTGTTGCTCTGCGCCAATAGATTGATTCGCGCCGCTTTGGAAATGTTGGAAGCTTTATTCGACGACGACCATCGCTGGCAGAGACTGGCGGAAACAAGGACAAAATGCTGCGACGGAAATTGGTGTATACGAGTTTGCGCGACGATGGACAAGGCCCCAAGCTGGCTTTGTTTGCAGCACGCAATATCGAGGCAGGCAGCGAATTGTTTCTGTAAAAAGGTGTTTTTCTTTTGTAAAATAAAAGCAGGTTGTTGAAATTGAAACTAACTTATTTATTTATTAGGTTGAAAAGGACTACCAGGCATATGCTATGAACAACAAAAAAACTAACATTCTCTCCATCCTTTCCCGCACACATGCAAAAAGTGGCATACAATTTTCACAAACTGGGAATTCGCACCAAGATCTACGTACTACTTCTCAACCAGCTCGACAAACGAAAACATACCTACAGTTTACAGTGCCAACACCCCGTTGTTTCTACACTACACATGCGCCTTCACAAAGCGATCGTTATTTGTGTGTGGCTGCAGCGTCCCATGGCGCGCCAAAAAAACACAAAAAATAACACACTTTCTACACAGGCAAAGCATATTTGCAGGAGAATACACGGGGTGCGCGGAAAATGCATGAAAGAACGTAGCTACTTTTTTAAAAATGAGTACAAGAGGTGTATGCACAATTTTCGACTTTTTACAAATCCTATATCCACACTTACCACTAAAAATCGAATGATTTCAACACTTCCTCAACAACATTGTTTTCCCAGAACTAAAATGTTGGAGCAAAATGGAACACCTTTTCGATTTTTGCGGTTACTATCAATTGTTTGTGCACCCAACACTGCACTCACGTCACGCTGGTCGCTTTTTATATATTCACATTATCTTTGATTTTTCTACAAACCATTTTCCTCCTACTTTTTCCTTACCACACGCACGCATCCTTCAACACTTTCTCAATCTCACCACCTGCGCACTCAGCACATTTGTTTAAAATGTCGGGCAGCAGGTGGAGAACGAGCGAGAGACGTACAGACGCATTTACCGTCTACCTTTTAGGCGGTGGAGCCAGCAGCGGCGGCGGCCTGTTGCGCGGCCGCGGCGGCAGCCTGGGCAGCGGCCGCCGTCGCAGCGACCGCTCCGCTGGAATTGAGATCGCGCGCCTCGCTTTGATTGATGGCGAATAACAGCGTGACCAGGCTCACGCCGGCGAGCCACGTGGAGCGCACAGCATGGCGCCGCGCGCCGACACCAGCGGCGGTTATTCGATCGCAACCCATACATCACCTCCGCCAGCCGCACGCTCACCGCGACCGGCCGACCAATCGGTCAATTGCATCCAGCGGTTTGGACGGCCCTGGGCAGAGTCACCGTTGCTCGCCCTCAAGGGGCAAGATTTACCATTTGTTTACTGAAATCCGTATGTCAGTTTGATGTTAAGGAAATATGATAACGATGATACATCGAACGAAGTTCGGTGTATCGATACCGGCCTTACCATTGTGTCGCAGGCCAGGCCTTCGGCATGCGCTTGCTTTGGAGATAATCGGACAACCGATATCCGGCAGCGACGGAGCCTTCACGCCCCGACCGCGCCATCGACACCGGGGCCACAGGACGTCGCAGACAGCCGCGCCTCAAATCCGGCGAGCCCTTTCATGCGCCGTAGCGCGGACGGCCCGCCGATGGGAGCGTTACTCCCATCGTCCGTTTCCATTGATCCTGAGAAGGAGCGGCAGCCCACGGCAACTATCGTCGCCGTGGCGGACGCGATCGAATCAATTTGAACCTACTGGTTAGCGGGATCGCGAGGTCTCTCTGCCCATACTCCCCTCAAGGTTGGATTGGGGAGAGTCATGCCGGCGAGCGACCGCGTGAAGGATCGGAAAGACACTTCGGTATCACATCGATGGAAGGCGATTGCGGCTTCCCTGGCTGCGATTGTCATCGGAAGTTCGGTGCCGGCTTACGGCTTCCTGGCCCGGCCGGTCATATTCGCCGCGCCCGGTGCCGTCACCAAGCCCCCGAGTGGATGGCTGCAATTCTGCTCCGAAAATCCGGGCGAGTGCCGCCCGGCGGCGGAACAACCCCGCGACGTCGTCCTCACCCCCGATCTTCTTCAACAGCTATTCTCGATCAACTCGTATGCGAATGACCGGGTGAAATGGAGCAGTGATGCCGAGCTCTACGGAAAGACCGAGCGCTGGACCTATCCGCTCGACCGCGGCGATTGCGAGGACATCGTTCTGCTGAAGCGGCGGCTGCTTGCCCGCGCCGGTTGGCCGCTCGGCACCTTGCTGATTACGACGGTGGAGGATCCGGGTGTCAGAAACGGCCGGCATGCGGTACTTACCGTCCGTACCGATCGAGGCGAACTGATCCTCGACAACCTGACCCCAGAGATACTGTTCTGGTACGAGACCAAATATAGATACGTGGCACGGCAAAGCCCGGCCGATCCGAACGTCTGGCTATCTTTCCTCGCCGAACAACCCCGGCCCGGCGCCGTATCCGCGGCTCACTGATCCAGCGGCATTCCAGCTCGCGCGGCCGGCCCCTGGGGGCAAGACGGCCGAAGCGACCGCCGTCGGGCGCGCGATATTATGCGGCGGGCAACATGATCTATCGACCCGCCCTCACACGCCCGACCGAGCCCGCAATACGGACAATATCTACGAGCCTCGATCGATCGAGCAGCAAAGCGCTGGGAACCCTCGATGTGCGAAGCTCGCCGGCTAGGCATGGCCGCCGTCGGATCGCGATATAATGTCAAGTAACACAAACCGCACAAGTAACAAAACTATCATAAAACTTATAATTAAAAATGGTTACTAATCGCGTAAGGTTGGTCGCTGTCGGCGTTATATGAGTCCGTAAACACGTAAGCAGATCACCGCGTGTAGCCGCGATCGGTCCCGACAGCGTCGTCTGGATTGAAGCGGGACAGGGCGCTTGAAACTGCGATCGTCGGCGGCACCGGAATACGACTACGGCAAAAGTGACCGGCACCGTAAGCGTGCTTCTTCGCCGTACCCCAGCTTATGGAGAATACGAATGTCCTTGAAAAGAAACCTGTTTAGCTTTGCTGCAAGCGCAGCATTCATGATTGCAGTAGTTTGGGTACAAGACGCGAAGGCCGCAATCTACGATTTCGCCTTCACGGGGGATAATTATTCAATAAGCGGTCAACTCTCTACCGATGCCTTGAACAACGTGCTGTCGGTCACCGGCAACATTATTGGTACTACGCCTTTGACGGCCGGGATGGACGGCGCGATCACCGGTCTCATCAACGATGCGGGTAACAACGTGCCTCCCATGGAGGGCACCTACACTGCACCGAGTGGTCATATCTGGTACTATAACGATGTCCTGTTTCCTTCAGGAAGCGGACCGTACGTCGATGGTAGCGGCATTCTCTTCAGTTTCGGCGACGGCAACATCGGTAACTTGTACGCCGAGGGGAATACCTACTACCTGTCGGTTGATCTGCCCTATTCGCTTTACGTTCCGGGTGATGCGCTGACTGGCGGCATCACCGCCGCGGTCCCGGAGCCTTCCACCTGGGCCATGATGATCCTTGGGTTTGCTGGTGTCGGCGCGATTGCTTACCGTCGGCGCAGCAAAACTGCGATGCTTCGCGCGGCCTGATCCTTCAGACACGACAAGAGCCATAGCAAGGACCGCCCCTTCGGGCGGTCCTTTTGCTTGCAGCTTATCGCACTCCTCGCCAGTCGTCGGGGCTGGTGCTTGCGCCGCACGACGCTGCCGCCCACCAGGTTGCGATTGGATATCGACCACGTCGGGCCGGGGAAACGACTTTCGATCAACTGCCTGATCGTTCAGATATCAGAGGTGGGCCAGGAAAAGATCGCCGCCCCCGCGGCTGATCGTCTAAATCTCCCGGCCAACAAAAAGCGATTCGCTGCTAGCTGAGCAGCGAATCGCTGACGATATCCTGTTACCGTGCCCTCGCACGGGCGACGTCGGCCCGTGCAGAGGTTTCGAAACCCCGATCAGTTGGCGGCAAGTCGCGATTCGGTAGCCCTCTGCTCCAGGCGCTCACGAATCAGGTCGACCTTATGTGGGCCGAGCCATCGCGACATCGCGCTATGGGCCCGCCAGCTTATTTCACTGCGCGCACCATTGCCGAAGATCGGCGCGCAATACGCATCCTGCGCTTTAGCAGGTCCGTATTTGTCAATATATTCGGCATAATCGATCGAGCTCTCGTCCATCCTCAACAGCGTTTCGGAGGGAGCGCCTTCGGCGAAGATCACGTCATGGGCTTCAAGCTTGATTTGGAAGAATTCGAGTTCGTCGTATTCTTCTGCGGCATAGGGCGCAATCGTGGTCCCGTTGACCAGGTTGCCAGCCGTGACCAGCACCCCGTCGAGCAACAACGCGTGTCCCGCGGTGACAAACAGGTCGGCATGGGGGACATTCGGAGCCAGGGCCGATTTCATGATGCGAATCGGCCGCGCATGGTTATCCCATTGCTTGCTGGCATCGACCTTGTTGCGCCGAAATCGCACGACCCACTGTATCGGGCGCACCCCGCCAAACACTGCCGGCAGCAAATCGCCCACGGCCAGATCTTCGACGCAGCGCTCGCCATCGACGGTCTGTATTTTCGTACCCTTCAAGAAACAGGCCGGCCTTGCCTGCGCCGGCGCCAGCTTCATCGCCAGTGCTCCGGCCGCAACGACCGCGATCGTTTTGATGTTGCGAGACAACAGTTGGCGGCGCGTCGTATCAGGCTCGGATTTTCGAGATAGCTCGTTCATAACTTTCTTCCTCCAGACGGTGAGCACGTCAGCCATCGGCTCAACCGACGACAATGGGCATCCGGTTTAATCCAATGATTAATGGTAACAGCCTCGGTAAAGATATGTTAATTATGCGCGCAGCCCATGACATACTCATGAAGTTTATCATACAGCGGGAACTGATCCTGCATCTGGCTCGCAAGGCGCCCAAGCGGGAATTGCCCCATATCGTGGCGGATCGGCATCCGTCGTGAGCGACAGACACCGCAGAGGCGGTAAAACTACGCAAGCGCGGTCGAACCCCCGGCCCGCTTATATGTTAAGTTATGAGATAAGAACACATTACATCATAACATTGCAGCCATCTCGGCAGGGATTTCAGACCGGCCAAGGCGCGCCTCATGGCAAGGCTCACAGCCAGGGGCAAAAGCTGGGGATCTGGCGTCTGAACGGCAGGAGAGGCTCGCGCCGCCCCCCACCTCGATGATGCGCTCGCCGTCCCGCGGACTCGGCCGCTCCGCCGCACTGCCCTTAACGGCGTCCACGACCTCGAAGCTCTCATGATCCGGCTGGCCATGATCATTCCCGTGCACGCAAAACGGCCGGCAACGTTCGCGACTGGAACGGGATATCAACGCCCTGCGCTACCAGAGGGCCATCGCCCCTTCTGCTTACTCGCCATGTCGAAAGAACCATCGAAATCAACGCTGACTTTTCCGGGCATCGCCGGCGCTACACGGAGTTTGTGGACGCACGCAATTTCCGAATAGAACCGCCCAACTGAATGATCCAGGGGTCAGGCAGCACCTCGTCGCATTTTGAGTGGAAGCCGGCTCCCTCCGGCCCCGCGGCGGCTGCGCCGGTATTTCCCGGCACTGCATTTCTGAGGTAGCGTTCGTTTCGAGCCGAGCTCCGTAGAGTTTGAAAGATGGTCCGATCCATGATCCCAACCGAAAACAAAACTCTGAGGCGCCGATCAAGTCCCCGCGCCCGCGCCAGGACCGATGAGCAGAAAAAAGAAGTTCGCGACGATCTGATCGCGGTCGGACGAAACCTTTTCGCAGTTGAAGATCCGTCGACTGTCTCGTTGCGCAGGATCGCGACGGAGGCCGGCTACTCTCCCGGCACAGTCTATAAGTACTTTCGTGATCAGCATGAACTTTTCATCGCCATCCGCGAACAAGACATGTCGAGGGTGGTCGATAATCTGGAAAAGATTGCGCACCGGATCGAAAGCCCGGAACAACGCCTGCGTGCAGTCTTCCTCGCGGCGGCCAAACACTGGTTGAAATATCCGGATCAGTTTCGTGTGTTGTTCGCCATTCGTCCCGAACAATCCGTCAAGGAAGGGCGCCCGCCGTTCGGTCAGTCGGCAGTCGTACTGCGATCCTACGCACTCTATCGCCGGTTGGTGGATGCGCTGTTTGCGACCTATCCATCGCCTCCATGCTCACCACGGTTTGCGACCGACGCGCTGATCGCGGCGACCCATGGCATCATCGCCTTTACGCTGCACACCCACACGCTCGAGTGGTCGAACCCAGGCAAGATGGCGGAAGAGGTCCTCGACGCTATGCTTTTTACCTGGGCAAGGAAGGACCGTTAGCCGCTATCGCAAAGGTATTCTCTTAAGCGATTGACAAGCTCATCTTCTTCAACCGCATCGGTGAAGTGCGCCATGTATCGTCCGTCCGGACCGATCAGATACGTAAATGCCGTATGCGGCATCTGGTAACCAGCCGCGTCATCGGGATCGGCTGCCCGCTTTGCGAATACGCGATAGAGTGACTTGACGTGGTCGATATTTTCGCGCGGGCCGGTCAATCCCGTAAAATGTGGATAATCCTTTTCGAGAAATGCCTTCATCACCTCGGACGTATCGCGGTCCGGATCGACCGTGACGTATAGCGGTTGAAGGCGCGAGGCGGCCGGCCCAAGTCGGTCGATGACACGCGACAGGCGCGACAGCGCGCGGGGGCAAACCGCGCGACAACGGGTAAAGCCGAAAAACAGCAGCATGAATCGGCCGCGATGGGTCTCATCGCTGACGGTGCGGCCATGGTGATCGACCAGGTTGAATGCGCCGCCAAGCTGCCCGGGAAGGGCGGGCGGCGCTCCACGGCGGCCGTCAGACATGATCGAACTCGATAGTCAGCGTTGACGCCTTGCTCAACCGCAGATCGATCGACATCGCCGGGCCGCGCATGCCGACGCGCACAGTATCGGTGGAAACGGCAAGTCCGTCGCGGCTCCTGCCTGTTGCAACACCATCGACAAACAGCGTCCAGGGCGCTTTTTCCGCGATCGGCCCGATCTCCAGCGTCGCATCAAGCGCGCGATCGTCGCGCGGCTGGACCGTGACGATCAGGATGGACCGCTCGTCGTCATAGATCGCGCGGGTTACATCGACCCCGGCCGTGATATCGCGAAGCGCGGGGCGGCCAAAATGCTCGGCGCCCCACGGCTTGTTGTAGAGCGCCCACAGTCCATCCGGCACATTCAGGCGCGCATAGGCCAGCATCGCATTGCCGGTCAGGCGATCCATGCGAACAAGGTTGCCGGCGTTGTCGTAGGATTGATCGCTGCGCGGGTAGTAGAGACCGCCGTCGCTCCAGGACGGCGACATAAACCTGTCGGCATGCGCAAGCATTCCCTTGAGATCATCGTCGCCCATTTCGGACAGCAGCATCGCGACATAACCGAAATCCGGCATCGGCCACGGATAGCTGCGATCCTCAATCGCTTCGAGCGATGCGCCGCTGGCGAGCGCTTCGCGGACCCGCGGCACCACTGAATTGGGATAGAGCGAGATCAATCCGTCTCGTCCGTATTTGAGAACGCCACGCAGCTGATCGCGATAGATGCCGTGGACGAAGTCGCGGTTCCAGGTATTCATCACAGCGCCGCCCCACGCGGTCCAGCCGACGCTTTTGGGCGGCACGAAATCATCCTGCTCGACACGCCACCAGCCGTGAAACCAGCCTTCCTTTGAGAAGATGCCCTTTTTGTCCCAGGCGGCCCGATAGCTCTGCGTCGCCTCCTCCGCCACCGACGTACCCTTGCGCAGGTCCGCGAAACGGAAGCCGAGCATCGGAAACTGGTTGCAGACGATGAACACGCAGTTCGGCTCGCAGGCGACGCCAAGCCAGCCGTTCTCCACCATCTGCCAGTAGATCACCTCGTTCAGCGAACTGCGGCTGTATTCGAACTTCTCCGGACCCATGCCCCAGAAGATCGGATTGTGCACGAACGTCAGCGCACCGGGTTGATCGTGGCGGTCGTCGTCGAACAGCATTCCGTACATGCCGACCATCGCGGACAGGTGTCCGCTGTACATGATGTTCTCGCGCACCACCGGATCGATCCAGCCCTTGCGCAACTCCTTGATGTCGGGGTTGACGTAGAGACCCGACTGGCTGGTGTCCTTCCAATAGCTCCAGACCTCGCGGCGGAGCATCTTGCGGATCAGATTGTCGAAGGTCTTGCGGAACACTGCCGGCGCGGCCGGCAGGTGGTGATAATGTGCAAGCCCCAACGCGTAGGCCATCTGCGCGAGCTGATAACGATAGGAATCGAGCCACTCCTGGCCCGAATCCGGAATGCCCATCTTCGACCACTCGCCGTCGGGCTGTGCAGCCAGATTTTCGATGTGGCGCAAATGCCCGAGCTGGAGGGGATCGAGCAGCGGAAAGCGCGATACATCCGACGCTACGAAATTGGTTTCCCAGAGATCTGAAGTTGCCATTCCATCCTCTCCCGCGTCACGCATCGCAACGATATCACATGCCGAGATACGCCCGTTTCACATCTTCGCTCTCAAGCAATTCCCGGCCGGAGCCCGATTTCACGATACGCCCGGTTTCCATCACATAACCGGCATCGGCAATTGCCAACGCAGCCCGCGCATTCTGCTCGACCAGCAGGATGGTGATGCCCTGCCGCCGCAGCCGATCCACCACGCGCAGGATTTCGGCGGCAAGCAGCGGAGCAAGGCCGAGCGATGGCTCGTCGAGCAGCAACAACTTCGGCTCACCCATCAACGCGCGTGCGATCGCCAGCATCTGCTGCTGGCCGCCCGATAGCGTTCCGGCCGGGAGTTTCCGCTTGTCCTTCAACACGGGGAACAGTGCATAGGCCTGCTCCATGCGCTGGTTCATCGCCGCGTTCTGGCGGCGATAGGCGCCGAGCAGAATGTTGTCTTCCACCGACATCGGCCCGAACACCTGCCGGCCCTCCGGCGCCTGGCAGATGCCCAGCGCGACGCGCTTGTGCGCCGCGACCCCTGACATGTCGGCGCCGTCGAACTGGATGGTCCCGGCACTGGCGCGGTGAACGCCGGACAGCACGCGCAGCAGCGTCGTCTTGCCCGCGCCGTTGGCGCCGACCAGCGCCACCAACTGTCCCCTCCCAACAGAGAAATCGAGGCCATGCAACGCCTCGATCGAACCGTACCGCGCCTTGAGGCCCCTGACCTCGAGCAGCGGTGCGGCGTCAGCGACCGGAGATGGCGGCGTGGCGATCTGCTGAAGCGCACTCATGCAACGGCTCCGAGATAGGCGGCGATTACCTGCGGATCGGCGCGGACATCCTCGGGCCGTCCTTCCGCGAGCTTCTTGCCATAGTCCAGCACCAGAACGCGCTGGGAAACCCGCATCACCAGTTTCATGTCGTGCTCGACCAGCACGATGGTTACGCCGGTCGCGGCGATCTGCTCGATCAGCCCGCTGATTTCGTCGGTCTCGCTGTGATTGAGCCCCGCGGCCGGCTCGTCCAACAACAGGATCTTCGGTTTGGCGGCCAATGCGCGCGCGATCTCCAGTCGCTTCAGCGCGCCGTACGGCATCTGCGAGGCTTGCGCATGCCGGTATTGCGAGAGACCGACAAAGGCCATCAGGGCAGCGGCCTCTTCTCTCAGTTCGGCGTCATCTTTGCCGATATGCGGCAGGTGCAACAGCGCGGTCAGGAAACCCGAATCCACCCGGGTGTGGCCACCGACCATCACGTTGGAAATGGCGTCCATGTTCATGCAGACCTGGATATTCTGGAACGTCCGGCTCAGGCCAAGCCGCGCCAGATAGTCCGGCGAAGAACCGGAAACCATATTGCCCATCATCCCGATGGTGCCGCGCGACGGCTGATAGATGCCGGACAGGAGATTGATGACGGTGGTCTTGCCCGCGCCATTCGGCCCGATGATGGCGTGAATGGACCCAGCCTCGACCGCGAATGACAGATCATCCACCGCAGCCACGCCGCCGAAGTGCTTTGAGAGATGGCTGACTTCGAGCACGCTCATGGCCGCGCTCTCGCCAGCCTGTCGCGCAGCGCCGGCACAAGGCCGGTCGGCATGAAGATCATGGTGGCAATCAGGATAATCCCGAATGCGATCGTCTCGCCGCCTTCAAACGCGGACAATATCTGGGGCAACAGCGTCAGCAGCGCCGCGCCCACCAGCGAGCCGGGAATCGACCCCATTCCTCCGACAATGACCATTGTCATGAGGATGATCGAGCGCACGAAGCCCGCCGTATCAGGCGTGGCGAATTCGAGATAATGTCCCTCGAGGCTGCCCATCACGCTTGCGACCACCGCGGACAGCACGAACACCTTGACCTTGACGGCGGTGACGTCGATGCCGGCGACGCGCGCTGCCACTTCGGATCCATAGATCGCCTGCAGGGCGCGGCCCGCCGGAGAATTCACCAGATTGGTCGCTCCCCACACCGCGATCAAAAGCAACAGCGACAGCAGCGCATACCAGCTCCGGTCGCCGCTCAGCGTCCAGGTTGCGATCGTGAATGCCGGCACGGTCATGCCGTCCGATCCACCGGTCAGTTGCATCTCATTATTGAGCACGATGGCGATGATGATGCCCATGCCGAGCGTGGCCATCGCCAGATGGTGACCGCGCAGGCTCAGGATCGGGCGCGCGATCACAAAGGCCAGCAGGCCGGTACCGCTCGCACCGACGAGAAGCGCCACCAGCGGTGGCCAGTTGAAATGCGTCGTCAACACGGCAGAGGCGTAGGTGCCGAGCCCGATGAAGCCGGCGTGGCCGAGGCTGATCTGGCCCGTGTAGCCGAACAGCAGATTGAGGCCGATCACCACGATGGAGTTGATGATGACGCGGATCGCCAGGTCGTAGGCAAATGCGTTCGGCGACAGCAGCGGAAATATCGCCAGCGCGACGGCCAGCAGGATCAGACCGAGGGCTCGGGGCGCGATTTCTTTCATACCCGGTCCGAGGTCTTGGCGCCGAACAAACCGTGCGGGGCGACCAGGAAGAGCAGGATGATGAGGACGAACGCGACCGCATCCTTGTAGGCGGACGAAACATAGGCGGCCGTCATCGCTTCGATGATGCCGAGTGCAAGCCCGCCGACTACGGCACCGGGCGCACTGCCCAACCCGCCGAGCGCCGCGGCGACGAAACCCTTGAGACCGAGCATCGTGCCGGCGTCGTAGCTTGTGAAGGTGATCGGCGCAAGCAGGACCCCGCCGATCGCGCCGAGCGCCGCCGACAATGCGAACGAGAAGGTCAGGATGCCCATCGTATTGACGCCGACAAGCTGGGCGGCAAGCCGGTTATGCGAGGTTGCGACCAGGGCCTTGCCGTGCATGGTTGCGTTGAAATACCAGAACAGTGCGACGACGATGACGAGCGCCAGTCCCATGATCCAGATTGCCTGCGGCACCAGCGCCGCGCCGAAGATGTGCAGCGGGCGGTCATCGGAGAGAGCAGGCAGCGCATGATTACCCTTGCCGAGAGCGATCTGGACCACGCCTCGGATGACTTGGCCCGCGCCGAGCGTGATGATGATCAGCGAGGTCATCGACGTCGTCCGCGCCGGCTCGACGGCACACTTGACCATGATGACGCCGACAAGCGTGGTAAAGATGATGGCGATGGCGAGCGCAGGCAGCAGCGGCACGCCGGCTGCGACCAGTGCGGACGCGGTCATCGCGCCCAGCATGATGAATTCGCCCTGCGCGAAATTGATCATGCCGCTCGCGCTGTAGACCAGCGTGTAACCCAGCGCCGCCAGAGCGTAGGTCGCGCCGACCGTGAGACCCGCCAGCAGAAACTGGAGGAACTGCGACAGCATTATTCCCTCCCGATAAGGCCGGCGCCCGCTGAAGGGCGCCGCGCCGCGTTATTGGACCGGTACGAACTTGCCGTCCTTGACGACATGCATCCGCAGCGAATCGAGCGACAATCCGAGATGGTCGCTCTTCGACATCGTGAAGACGCCGTTGAGACCCGGCAGATTCTTCGTGTCCTCGATCGCCTGCCGCACCTTGGCCTTGTCAGTGGTCCGTGCCCTGCGGATCGCATCGACGGCGATGATCGCAGCGTCGTAGGAATTGCCGGCGAATGGTGAGGCGGTCTCGCGATACGCGTCCTTGTAGCCGCTATAGAACGCATCGATTACCGGTTTCTGCGGGTCGCTTGCAGGCACCATGTCCGGAACCACGAAAGCCGCCGTCGGCATACGTGCACCTTCGGAAGCATTTCCGGTCAGTTTCAGGAACTCCTGGTTGACGACGGCATGCGGTAGAAAGAGCGGCAGCTTGATATCGAGGCGCGCGTAGTTCTTCACCGCCATCGAAGGGCTTGTCCCGGCCCCGCAGAAGATCAGAACGGCCTGCACGCCGGGCGCTCCTTTGATCGTCGTCAGTTGCGGCGTTACGTCGGTATCTTTCGGGCCGTATTTCTCGTCGGCGACAACGGTGATGCCGTAACCAGGAGCAGCCTCCATGATCTCCTTGCGACCCGACTGACCGAAGCCAGCCGTTTCGGACAACAGGCCGATCTTGCTAAAGCCGTGCTTTTTGATGTCTTGCAGAAGCCGCATCGCCACCTGGCGATCGGTATGGGGCGTTTTGAATACCCATTTCTTGACCGGATCGACGATCGCCAATCCGCCGCCGACCGAAATGTAGGGCACCTCGGCCCGCTCGACCAACGGTATCATCGCCATGGCGGACGGCGTGATTGTCCCTCCAATAATCAGATCGACGCGATCGGATTCGATCAATCGCTTGGTCAGCGTGCTGGACCGTGCCGGCTCGGACGCATCGTCGTAGGACACGAGCTCGATCTTGCGCCCGAGCAATCCGCCGGCGTCGTTGACCTTCTTGATGTAAAGTTCGACCGCCTTTTGTTCGGGATCGCCGATGAAGCCGACTACGCCGGTGGTCGACAGCAGCACGCCGATCTTGATCGGATCATCGGCAGCCGTTACCGGCTGCGACATCGCAGTCATGGCGACGACCGCCAGCAAGCTGTTCAGAATGGCCTTCATTTCATCCCTCCAAGATGTCACGCCGGTCTGCGCCGGCTTCAGTTTCCAATAGCGAAATGCACTTTCACCTGCGCCGGATCGGCCTTGCCGCCGACGAGGTCTGCGAATGTTTGCGCGCTGCGGTCGAACGGGACGGTCGCGATCCAGCGCGTATCGAGACTGGCCGCCAGAACAATGGACTCCTTGAACTCGGCCGGCGTGTAGGCAAAGGAGCCGCGAATGGTGCGCTCGCCGGCGACGACCGGGCCGCCGGGAACTGCAAGCTCCGGCGCATGCAACCCGACGAGAACGGCGGTTCCGCCCACGCGTACATTCTCGATCGCATTGCGGCGCGTCGACACCGCGCCTACGGTGTCGAACACCGCCTCGTAAGTACCGTCAGCCGTTTCGGCCGCGATATCGGCGCCGCACTGAATGGCCAGGGCGCGACGCTCGGGGGCGATGTCGGTGACGGTAACGTTATCAATGCCATTCGCCTTCAGGACATGAAGCAATGACATGCCGATCGGGCCGGCGCCGAGCACGGCGACATTGGCCCGGGGCATCGGCGACAACCGCCAGGCATGCAATGCGGTTGCGATCGGCTCGACCATCGCGGCGCGCGTGAGGTCGAGCCCACCCGCCTCGACAAGATTGCGCTTCGGCACCGACACGCTTTCGGCGAATGCACCCGGCCGGTGAACGCCGAGAACCTGGCGTTTCTCGCACAGATGTGGACTGCCCTCGCGGCAGGCGCGGCACTCGCCGCAGGACAGGATCGGATTGGCGACGACCAGCGCTCCATCGCGCAACCGGCGTCCGACGAATTCATGGCCGATGGTGATCCCGACGGGCAGCGGTGGCCGGCCGTTGCGGACCGCGCCGAGATCGGTCCCGCAAACGCCGGCTGTCAGCACCGCAACCACGTCCTCGTCGTCGGCTTGCTGCGGCGCAGCCACATCGGCCCAGCGCACCGCGCGATCACCGCTATAAACGAGCGCTTTCATGCCGCGCTTCCCGGCGCAGCCGGCGGCGTTCGCGACGCCAGACTCGGGTATCGGCGATTCAGCGCGCCACCGTCGACATAAATGGTGTCGCCGGTGATGTAGCTGGCCTCGTCCGAGACCAGGAATGCGACCAGCGCGGCAACTTCATCCGGCTGGCCCGGGCGGCCGAGCAGGATGTTGTCGAGAAATTCGGCCTTCGCGTTAGGCATCGCGAGGAGCCGCTTCACCATCGGCGTTTCGGTTAGCCCGGGCCCGACACCGACGACGCGGATGTTGTGCACCGCGAGTTCCATCGCGGCGACCCGCGTCAGCATCGCCGCACCCGCCTTGGAAGCGCAATAGGCAGACAAGCCCTCGCCCGGCTGCTCGGCATTGGTCGAGATGAAATTGACGATGACACCGCCGCGCGCCTTCATCTGCAGGGCCTGGTGCTTGCAGCACAGAAACAGCCCGGCGAGATTAATGCTGTGCACACGCTGCCACTGTTCGAGGGACTGCTCGAGCAGCGGCACGCTGATGCCGATGCCGGCGGCATTGACCCCAATGTCCAGCGGACCGAGCGCCTTCTGAACCGCATCCATCGCGCCGACAATATCGACCTCATTGACGACATCGGCCGCAAGCGCGAGCGACCCGTTCGCCAGCGTTGCGGCGGTTGCCTTCGCCGCGTCGAGATCGCGATCGACCACAGCGACCGTCGCGCCGTCGCGCGACAGCCTTTGTGCGACGGCCTGCCCCATGCCGGAACCGCCGCCGACCACAATGGCTACCCGTCCCTCTAGCTTGCGCGTCGCAGTCACCACGATCACACCTCCAGGACGTCGGCATAGGGCACGCGGGCCTTGCCTTCGGGGCTGCGCAGACTTTCCGCCGCCAATCCCATGAAACGCTGAGTGATCGGATTCATCACCGGCTTGGTCATCACGTTGACGCAGGCCGGCCGGTTCGCCGCGAGCGCGCGTTTCAACGCCGGCCCGAGTTCCTCGAACGTGGTGACGTATTCGGCGTAGGCGCCGAAGCCGGATGCCGCGATGTCGTAGCGGGTGGCTGCAAGTTCGGAGACGACACGCTTGCCGGGACCGTAGATCAAGTCCTGACCATGCGCCGACATGCCCCATTGCTGGTCGTTGTTGACCACCACCACGACAGGCAGGTTGTGGCGAACCATGGTGTCAAATTCGGCAAAATTGAAGCCGACGGCGCCATCGCCGCAGAAGCAGATCACGCGCTTGTCGGGATGCGCCGCCTGCGCGCCGACCGCGAGCGGCAGCCCTTCGCCCATGATTCCCATGTAGCCGTGACCGAGCCACCTGTCCGGCTTCAGGCTCGCGGCGAAGCCGTCGAACCACGCGGGCGTCTCGCCGCCGTCGAGCACGAAGATCGCATCCGGCGGCACCGACGATGCGAGCGTCGACGCAAGCAGGCCCGGAGTGAGGCCATCCGCGGCGCTCGGCGCCGGCGGCTTGGGTGCATTGTCGCCGCGCAGCCCGGCAACCCATTCGCGGCGATCGGGCCACGGCCCGTTACCGGCCCGCGCGATCAGCGCCGCCAGCATCTCGCGGCAGTCGGAAACGATGCCAAGCTCGACATCGCGCACGCGCCCGATTTCCTCCGCCGAGATATCGACCTGGATGATCCTGGCGTCGTTGGGGATGACCGATTTCCGCCGGCCGCCGGTATAAAGACCCAGCCGCGCTCCCAGCAGCAATACCACGTCAGGCGCGCCGAAGCCGCGCGCCCACAGCGCGTGATCGGTCGGAAGCGCACCGCGCGACTTGTTGTTGGTCATGACGGGAATGCCGGACAATTCGGCAAACCGATTCAGCTGATCGCCACCGCCGGAGTAAGCGACCCCGCCGCCTGCCAAGATCACCGGCCGGTGCGCAGAGCGCAGGAGGTCAAGCGCTGCCGTCACGGCGGAAGGCGCCGGCGCAGGCCGAGCCACGCTCGTCGCGCCGTTTGGATAGATAATGTCGTTTTCCTCGAGCAGCGCATAGAGCACGTCGCTGGGAAGATCGAGATAGACCGGCCCCGGCCGGCCTTCCCTTGCAATGTGGAACGCGCGTCCGACGAGATCCGGCAGCCGCTCGACATGCGTGACGCGGTGCGCCCACTTGGTGATGCCACCCATCACCGAGAGCTGGTCGTATCCGCTGTTGACCGGCAAAGCGTCGTAGTCGCGCAGCGGCGGAGCACCGCCGATGAAGACGCTGGCGACACAATCCGAATAGGCGTTGGCGATCGCGGTCACCACATTGGTCACACCGCCGCCCGCCGTCACCATGGCGACGCCCACCTTGCCGGTGGTGCGGGCGTAACCCGTCGCGGCAATGCCGGCAGCCTGCTCGTGCCGATGGTCGATGATCCGGAACCCTTCCGCGGCCGCGGCCTGATAGACGCAGTCGAGATGTCCGCCGTGCAGCGTGAAGATCGTGTCGACGCCGAACCGCTTCAGCGTCGCGACCAGCGCCTGCCCACCGTCAATGCGAGCCACCAAATACCTCCCTGCCGCGTGTTGGACGGTCCGTGCCGCCGTTCACTGACGCTACGTGAACGCGTTTATTTACACAAGAGAAAAATGAACGCGTTTATTTATTTCAGCAGGCGGATGCGCTAGACCGGGGCATCGCGCACGGACAGGATCGTGAATGACAAACAGGGAATCGGCGGCTGGTGCAGCCTGGGACGCGAAGTCGGCCCGACCCGTCCGCACACGGGCGCATTCCGCGCAGGCCAAGAGCGACGTGCGCGCAGCTTTCATCGCCGCCGGCCGGCGGCTGCTGGCGGCAAAAGGCACGAAGCAGGCGTCGCTGCGCAAAATCGCGGCCGCCGCAGGATATTCGCCGGGCACGATCTACCAGTACTTTGGCGATCACCGCGCCCTGCTTCTCGCCATCCGGGAAGAAGACATGCTGACCGCAGTCATCGCATTCGAAAAAATAGCCGCAAGCGAGCCGGACCCCGAGCAGCGCGTACTCAAGGTGTTTCTGGGCGTCGCACGATACTGGCTTGATAATTTTGACCACTATCAAACGCTGTTTTCTCTATCGCCCTACAAGCTTGCGGTCAGGGACGACACCGGCATTCCGTTTGGGCGATCGCCAATTGTGACCCGCTCCTACTCGCTCTATGATCGGGTCGTGCGCGATCTGTTCGCGACCTATGAGCACGCGCCGGTGGACGCCAAATGCGCCGTCGACAGCCTGATCGCAGCCTCGCACGGCATGGTGTCATTTCCGATGTACACGCGGACGATGGACTGGACCGATTCAATGACGATGGTCGAGATGACGATTAGATCCATATTGTCATCATGGGCGGCTAACGGCGTACTTAGGCCCTGATCCGATTCGCTCGATCTACCCAATCAGGCTGTTGCACATGATCGTCGCCGTTTCGAGCGGGAAATCGGCGGGTCTCGGCGTTCGCAGCTCCGGGCTGAAATGCGCCCCATTCAGATAAAACTGCGAACTGTTATTGAAATCGTTGCATGATTTTCGGAGAGCACGACAATCGGCATGCGATCGAAATAGCCATAGATGTAGAGCTTCAGCAGAACCGAAGGATGGTAAATCGAACCGGCAGTCGCTGCCGGCTCGACACCTTGGCGTTGTTCTGACTACGCCTCTGCAAAAGCCAGACGGCGCGCGCCTCGCCAGTGCTGGGGCCTTCCTTTCAAATTTGCTGGTCAGCGCGTTGAGCTTCCAAGCCCTTTCTCGGATGCACCAACGAGGATAGTCGTATTGCCGTGCGCCAGCTTGCCTTCCATCATGTCTTGGTGAGCTCGGCCTATCTGATCGAAGCTGCGCACCTCACCCATGCACGGATCGATGCGCCCGTCGCGAACAAGATCATTGTAGGCGATCGCTTGTGAGGTGTTGGTGCCATGCGACCCCTGTAGGCGCTTCTGCCGTACCCAGTGATAGCGGAGATCCACTACCGCGGAGTAGCCCGTAGTGCCCGCGCAGATCACGACCATCCCTCCAGCGTCGCAGCAAAATATCGATGTGGGTATCGTATCTTCGCCCGGATGCTCAACGACGATCCGAGGACTTCGCCGTTCACCGAGGATGTCCCAAATTTTCTTGCCGAACGCCCTGGCTTGAGAGGTCCACGCCTTCTGTCCCGCGTCGTCAGTCCAATGTGGCGGCTGCCCCCAATGCGTAAAGTCGCGGCGGTCGATGTACCCCGCGGCTCCAAGCGATTTGCAATATTCACCCTTGTCCGGTCCGGAAACGACAGCAACCGGAATGGCTCCGGCTTCCTTTGCAATTTGGATGGCTTGCGATCCGACGCCGCCCGCACCGCCCCAAACGAGTACGACATCGTTCTTTTCGACCTCGTGCCCCTTCCATCCGTGCAACATCCGATAGGCGGTCGTTCCGACCAATGTGGGGGCGGCCGCCTCTTCCCAGGTCAGCCGCTTGGCCTTCGGAAGAACTTGATGTTGATGAGCCAGGCAGAACTGTCCAAACGAACCAAAATTCGTGTTGTATCCCCAAATTTGCGCGCTCGCAGCCAACATGGGGTCTTTTCCGGACTTTACGTATGGATCCTTCGGATCCCAACTGCCGGGGTGAACGACCACTTCATCGCCGATCTTCACGTTTTCAACACCGGCCCCAATAGCGTACACGATACCGGAAGCGTCGCTGCCGCCGATGTGGAAATCGTAAGACGACCCCTGCGCCTTCCGTGCCGATATCACATCGATTGGGACGCCCCTTGCAGCCCAAACGTTGTTGAAGTTCAGGCCGGCAGCCATGACTGCAATGAGAACCTCTCCATCTCCCGGTGCCGGAACCTCGATTTCCTCAATCTTGAATGCATTGAGTGGGTCGCCGAGCCTGTTGGACCGGATGGTCTGCGCAAACATGCGCTTGGGGATCTCGCCAAGCGGAGGCAATGAGCCGATCGAGACAATGTCCGTCATTATGAACTCCTAGTGTGTTGTGATTGGCTGGTTGGGTTTTGGATTTTGCGGCGTCGCGTTGATGGGCCGACCGCCGCGACACGCTTCCAATTATTCAATTCAGGTTCGCGATCGCAGTCGCGCGGCGAGATACGCGGCGGCCGTCTTTCGGTCCGCCTTTCCGGTGCTTCCCATGGGCAGCGCGTCGCAGAAGTGAATGCCGTCTGGAAGCTTGAACTTCTCGATGCGTTCCCTGCCCCATTCGCGTATGGCCGTTTCCGTAGCGTCGCAGCCTGCTCGTTTGACGATGAGGACATGCAGGGCCTCACCCAGCCGATCGTCGGCAATGCCAACGCTCATCGCCGAGATCACGTCCGGATGCTGCACAAAGAGATGATCGATCTCGAGCGGAGCAATCTTGTTGCCTCCGCGAGAGATAATGTCCTTTGATCTTCCGATCAGCTCGACGAAGCCGTCATCGCGCAGGCGAGCGAGGTCTCCGCTCTTGAAGTAGGTTTGGTCCAGCGCATTTGCGGTCATTTCCGGCTCGTCGAGATAGCCGAGCATGATCGACGGTGTCCGTATCTGAAGTTCACCTGCGCCGGCGACGGCGTTCTCGACGGGGGTGATCCGGTATTCCACGCCGTCCGTCGGACGGCCGATGGTTCCTAGCCCATGAGGCTGCTCGGAGGGCGACAGACAGAAATCGCATGAGCCGGTCTCTGTGAGGCCGAACAAATCGTATATTCCCGCCAAGGGGAAATGGACTCCCAGTGAAACCGCAAGTGACCGGCTCAGCGGCTCGCCACCGGTCAATATCTTTCGAAGCAGCGGTGCCTCGGTTTTTTCATGGGCGGAGATGGAGCGAAGCATCGTCGGCACGGCTGCCAATATTGTCGCCGAAGGTAGAAGCCGGATCGCGACTTCCACGGTAAACTTCGGGATGAGAACGATTTTCGACCCGGCAAGAAGGCCGAGCAGCGTTACCCATATCCCGAAAATGAACGTAAGCTGTAGCGGCACCAGAACCGTGTCCGAGGCTTCGAACGTCAGAAGCTTCGATAAGACGCCTAATTTGAAGCACAACGCCTGGTGGCCAACGATGACCCCCTTCGGCTTTCCGGTACTTCCCGAAGTAAAGACGACGATCGCGGCCCCAGCGAGTTCCTTTCGAACCGGCGCCGCCTCGGCCAACCATTGCTGCACCTTGCCCTCAACGAGGACGAAGCGGGCTCCGGTTCGTTCACGCAGTGCGACGATACTGGATTTTTGTAATGCCGCATGCACGGGGACGGCAACCGCTCCAGCCTGCCAGATGCCGAGATAGCTGACCACGTCGATGGGCTCGTTATTGATGATCAGCATCACCAGCTCATCATCGCGAACGCCCAACTTGCGAAGCTCATTTTCAATCGACCGGGCGCCTGCCGCTATTTGCGACGCTTTGAGCACTTCAGGGGAAGCGCCTTGCAACGTCCCCTGCGACCGGGCCAAGGCGTCCCCGAGCAACTCGCCGAGTTTCATCATGGCTTGAGATCCGGAAACCGGCCATCCCTCCAGGTCAGCGCGGCTTTCAAGCCGTCCGCCCTTGCGATTTCAAAAAAGCGGATCTTGTCGGGGGAGCCTTCGCCTTCGATTTGAAGATCAATATCAAGTGCGACCTGGAGCGCCTCGAGCATTCCCTGCAATTCGAATGATTTGTTGATCGCCCGCTTGGTTTCGCGCATGAGCATTGGATCGATCTTGCTGAGGTAGAGTGCAAGTTTCAGTGCGGCGTCGTCGAGCTTGTCATCCGCGACAACCTTGTTGACGATTCCGAGTTCGTACGCCCTTTGCGCTGTAATCCGATCTTCCCCGGTAAAGATAATTTCCTTCGCTATCTTGGGCCCGACAAGCCAGGGAAGTAGCATCACGACGATTCCGGCGCCGAACTTCAGTTCCGGTTCGCCGAAAAATGCCGTGTCGCTTGCAATCGTAACGTCGCAAGCAAGCGACATCTCGAAGGCACCCGCCAGGCAGGCGCCGCGAACGCTCGCAATGGTGGGCTTCGGACAGTGCCAAAACCTGACAACCGCATCGAAATCCTTTTGAAGGATGGGCCGCCAGTCGGAAATTCCGGTTGGCCGGCGCTCCATCTGGTCCTTCAAGTCGAAGCCTGACGAGAAAGCCTTACCGTCCCCGGTCAACACGACCGCGCGTACATCATTGTCGGCTTCCGCAGCGGAAACCGCCTGTCCGATCTCATCGAGCATGGCGCCGTTAAGGGCGTTGGTCCGCTCAGGCCGGGACAGCGTGACCCGCGCGACGTGCTCAATCTTTTCATACTTTACGAGTTGGAGCTTCATAGTTGTTCCCTCTGGTCATCGTCGTCCCGCGGCCATGGCCAGCGATTCGGGGGCGCGTCTTAGAGCGAGCATCGACGCGGTGCCAAGCAACGGGCCTATGGCGAGGATGCTGAACGCATAGCGCCAACCCAGGAAATCTACGGCGTATGGAACGAGGTGAATGCTGACGATCGTGATTAGGAACCCTACGCTGGTCTGAATCGTCAGCATTGTCCCACGCAACGTGGAATCGCTAAGTTCAGTCACCGCCGCTGAAAATTGTGCGGAATCTGCGATGATGCTGATGCCCCACACCAGACCGATCGCCAAAACCAGGGGCGCGGGGCCCCCAAAGCTCAGACCTATGAGAATTGCGCATGCGCCGCTAACGAGCATCGAGGTGCTCGTAACCAACGTCCGACCCATGCGATCCGCCGCCCAGCCGCCCAAGAACGCGCCGGCCGCCCCAGCCGCAATAATGCAAAACGTAGCTACCCGCGCATCGATCGGCGAATGGTTACCGTAGCGGAGGCTGAGGCTCGCTGTCACGAATGCACCGATCCAGGACCACATCGCATACAGCTCCCACATGTGGCCGACATACCCCAAATTGGCCAACCGAAGCGGCCTGCTTCTCCAGGCCTCAAGTACGTGCGAGACCTTGAAATTAGGAGCTTTCCATTTGTTGGGGCCCAGATCGATGAACAGCGCCAACGCGGCCGCAGCCAGGGACCCCACACCTGCGACAACACATGGCAAACGCCAGTCGAGACCGGCCGTTGCGGCCGCCAGATGCGGGATCGCCGAACCGAACGTAAGGGCTGCGACCAAAAGGCCAATCAGCAGACCCAGATTGCCGGCCGCCCAGGTCGAGGCGATCGCCATTCCTACCGGATAGACGCCGGCAAGGCAGAAGCCGGTTAGAAACCGCAGGAGAGGGACCCATGGTGACGTCGGCTCGAACAGAACGATGCCGAATGTGGAAACGCCGGCCATGAGCGCCGAACACTGAAAAAGTCTTCGAATATCTACTCGGTCCGGCAGCGTCAAAAGAGCGCTAAGAAGCGTGCCGGCGACGAACCCGGCCTGAACGCTACTGGTCAGCAGCGACTCGTGAAACTCGCTCAACTGCCAATGACTCTTGATCGCGGCGATCGACGCGTTGGTGGCAAACCACGTCGACATCGCCGCAACCTGGCTGAGCATCAGAAGACTTAGGGATGCCAGCCTGTCGAGGCTCAAGCGCATTGCGAGGCTTTCAACCGACGGTCAACGGACGAGCGGGCATTCGCCTTGCTCGATAGGTCTGAACGCCTTGTCGGCGGGAATAGTGCTGACGAGCTTGTAGTAGTCGTACGGCCCCTTGGACTCTGCGGGCTTTTTCACCTCGAAGAGATACATGTCATGGAGCGTTCGCCCGTCTTTGCGGATAGACCCCTTTCCGAAAAGCACATCATTCGCGGGAAGCTCCTTCATCTTCGCGACGACGTCGGATCCCGACCGAGCCGCCCCCTTGTCGAGGGCCGCGATCGCTTTCATCCAATGCAGCATGGATGCATAAACGCCTGCTTGATTCATCGTCGGATATTTGCCGCCGTTTTTAGCGGCGAAGCGCTTCGACCATTCGCGGGTGTTGTCGTTCAGATCCCAATAGAACGCCTCGGTAAGAAGCAGTCCCTGAGCGGTCGGCAAGCCCATCGCGTGAACGTCGGAGAGGAACACCAGCAGGCCCGCGAGTTTCTGGCCCGCCGCGACCAATCCGAATTCCTGAGCCTGCTTGACGGATGTCACCGTGTCCCCACCGGAGTTGGCGAGAGCGACAATCTGGGCCTTGCTGGCCTGGGCTTGAAGAATGAAGGATGAGAAGTCGGTCGTCTGAAATGGCGCAAGAACGTGACCGAGCACCTGGCCTCCTTGCTGCTTTACAATCTCGGCCGCGTCTCGTTCGAGCGCCTGACCGAACGCATAATCAGCCGTGAGAAAAAACCAGGTCTTCCCACCGTTCGCAATGATCGCGCGTGCGGTACCATTGGCGAGCGCCCACGTATCGTAGGTCCAATGCACGTTGTTGGGCGTACATGCCTTGCCCGTGAGATCAGACGATCCTGCGCTGGCTATGAGAAAAGTCTTGTTTTTGTCGCTGACGATTTTCGAGACAGCCAGGGCGACGGAGGACGTCGGCACGTCCACAATGGCATCAAGGTTGTCGACGTCAAACCACCGCCGAACGATGGCGGCTCCGATGTCGGCCTTGTTCTGGTGATCAGCGGCGAGGACTTCCACTCGAAAACCCTGCTTCTCAGGCTGGAAGTCTTGGACTGCCATCTGGGCAGCAACTACCGAGCCCGGACCGGCGATGTCGGCATAGAGTCCGGACTGGTCGTTCAGCACGCCGATCTTGAACGTCGGAAGCTCTGCAGCGGAAGAAGCTGTCGCTGCCAGCAAAGCTCCCACCAACCCCGAGACAAAAGCACGCATTTCACCCTCCCCGTTTTTTATTGCGGCATCGTGACCGATAGATCTATATTTGTCAAACCTATATCGATATATTATGATATTGAATTGAAGTAACGAGGATTTTTCGGAAAACCGCCGCTCGCGCCGGGCGGGAATTCGGACCAAACACGCGGCGGTCCGCTTGCGCGATTCAGCGAAGCCGCTAATTACGACGTTGCACGGCTTCTCCCCGCCCAGCAGCCAGACGGAGCGTGGGTATTGGAAGGATTTTTTTGATGATCGGCGACGATCCAATCGTGACGGCAAGCGCGGCGAAGCAGATTGCCGAGCATATCCGCACCGCTATTCTTCAAGGCAAGCTGAAGAAGGAAGAGAGGCTTCCAACCGAGGAGGAGCTGGCTACGCGTTTCGGCGTTTCTCGCCCAACTGTCCGGGAAGCCTTGAAGAGGCTCGCCGCGCAAAAGCTCATTTCTTCTCGTCGAGGCCCCGCGGGAGGAACTTTCGTAAACAGTCTCCGTCTGGTCGATCTTGCTGAGAACGTGACGTCCGCGGCGACGATGTTGGTCAGCGTCGGCGAGTTGCAAATGGACGAGATCGCCGAGGCCCGCGTCGAACTTGAGGGCCTGTGTTGCCGACTCGCCATCATCCATGGGCCGAAGTCGGTTGCGTCGGAACTGCGGAAGATATTGGATCGTCAGAAGGACCCAAGCGTTTCGGACGAACAGTTTTGCGATCTCGATGTCCAGTTTCACAGGACCATCGTTGACGCGACCAACAACACGATGTTGCGGTTCGTCATGTATTCGATGATTGAGGCGTTGGTGCCCATAACTAACATGGTGATCGTGTATGTACGCGATCGGACCAAGATCGTTAGTTATCACGAGCAGATGCTGCGGGCGCTGGAAGCCAAGAAGCCTCAGATAATGCAACAGGCGCTGGCGGACCTGATCGGGTATCTAGGCGAGAGATATGCGGAGGCATCCGAAATGCGCGACAAGCGGGCGGCTGCTTCAAAGAAGTAACGCTCCTCTACGATCTGTGATCACGGCGGCCCAAGTAGTTGTAGCGTCGCCCTGGGGGAGGCTGACCGAAGGCGCCGCGAAACGTCACAACCGATCGCCCCTTTTATCCGGCTCCGAAATTATTGTTGACTAGGAAACTTTCTTGAGTTAGTTTCCTAGTCAACAAGAATGCTTCATGACTTCAGCCTCCGAACTGACCGATCACATCGGGTACTGGATGCGAATGGTGTCAAACGCCGTGTCGCAGGAGTTCGCACGCAAGGTATCGGGCGAAGATGTCACCGTCGCGGAGTGGTCGTTCATGCGGGCGCTCTACGACTTGGAGCCCACACCTCCGTCGGTTCTGGCCGAGAGCATGGGCATGACGAAGGGGGCTATCAGCAAACTTGCGGAAAGGCTGGTAGCCAAGGGACTGGTTGAGCGGGTGGAAAGCCAGCAGGACAAGCGCGCTCACAGCCTGTCCCTGACGAGAGAGGGGCGGGCCAAGATCCCGGTCCTGGCATCGCTTGCCGACCAGAATGACGCTGAATTCTTCGGCGTGTTGACGAAGAAAGAGCACGAAACGCTCGACCGTATCCTGAAGGTTCTCGCCGAACGGCGCGGGCTAAAAGCAACCCCGGTGGACTGAACGCGCCGGCCACACTCAATTGAAATGAAAGGAAGCCGCCATGGACGCGGAACGGATTTCTGTTGCCGAAGCTTGCCTGCATGCTGCTCACGATGGAAGCCTGAGCTTTCCGGAGATTGTCGGCAAGCTGGTCGCCGCGGGTTTTGAGGGCTACGCGGTCGACTATCGCCGCAACAGCCAGACCTACTATCTGCCGGACGGCGACAGCGTAACGATGGATATGCAGCCCTCCGCTGGCAACGTCGCCGCTGCCTTCGATGCCGCCGAGGTCGAGCGCCTGGTGCGATGGGCGCAGGCGAACCCCGCCGACTACAGCTACGTCGCTTTCTGTGAGAAGGCGAAAGCCGCCGGTTGCGCGGGATATCTCGTCTCTTTCCCGGGCCGCCGCGTCGTCTATTTCGGCCGTACGGCCGAGACCCATGTCGAGCACTTTCCAAAGTGACGGGGCACCGGTCACCGGTGCTGCTCGCCGCGGCGATGGGGACCACCTGGACACTGGCAATTGCTTGTATGGCTTATGGGATGGGCGTTCTGCAACTTCAGGTTGCAATCATCGCACCATTGACCAGCCGCAATGCTCTGACCGCTGTCCTTGTTGGCGGCGTGGCTTTTTCTGAATGGCGCAACCTTAATCTCTCGCTCGTCGCCCCTTGGTACTCTGTTGATCTGCGCCGGGGCGACCGTCATTTCCCTCTCACGTTGAAGGATATTCCGCGATGCTGGCTGATCTGATCAAAGCGACCATCACGTTCGTGATGTCGAACTATTCGCTGAGTTTCTTCGTGCTCGGGCTGATCGTCTCCCTCATTGCAATTGCGCGATCGAGAACTTCCATCGACCGGCCGCTTGTCGTCGAAAAGCTTCTCGCCTGGTATGTGTTCTTCAGCATCGGCATCGACAATTTTTATAATTTTGTCATGCACGTCTTCTTCGGCAAGCTGTCCGCCAGCTTCATCGGCTGGGCCGATAGTCCGTTCCAGTTCGAGGTCGGAACCGCGAGCCTGGGCTTCGCCGCGGTCGGGCTGCTCGCGGCTTTCCGGAGCTATGATCTCCGCCTCGCGGCCGTGCTCGGCCCAAGCATCTTCACGCTGGGGGCTGCCGTCGGCCATCTCTATCAGATGGTGACCGCGCACAACTTCGCGCCGGGCAATGCCGGCATCATCTTCTGGACCGATATCTTCATCCCGCTGTTCGGATTTGCGCTGCTGCGGCTGAGCCGTCGCAGTGCGCCCCCAACAGCGGCGCCGATCACGGCCTAGCCGACACGAGAGAATACTTCAAAGAGCGGAGAACGACGATGGTTGACGACATCACAAGGCGACACTTCCATCATTTTCTGGCAGCCGGCGCGGCGGCGGCGGTTCTGGGGCCAGACATCGAGCCGGCGATGGCGCTGGAGACGGCAGCCATCACCTGGACCTCCGACGATCCGCATCTCAGCGGCAACTACGCGCCGATCGGTCCGGAGATCGACGCAGCTGACCTGCCGGTGATCGCAGGGCGGATTCCGCCAGAGCTGAGCGGCGCCTACATGCGCAACGGCCCCAACCCGCTCTACAAACCTATCGCCTTTACCTATCCCATGGACGGCGATGGCATGATCCATGCGGTCTATTTCGACAATGGCCGCGCCCGCTACCGCAACCGCTTCGTGCAGACGCCCAGCCTGGCGGCCGAGCGCCGTGCCGGGCGCGCCATTTACGGCAGCTTCGCGCATCCGGTGCCGGTCGACCCAAAGCTGCTGCACGCCGGCGATCCGCAAGGGCCGTTCAAGAACGGCGCCTTCATCAACATCATCGAACATGGCGGTCATCTGCTCGCGCTCAACGAGTCGACGACAGGCTTCGAGATCACCCGGGACCTCGACACCATCGGTGAATGGAAAGCGGGAACCGACAAACCGCTCAGGCTTGGCGCGCACAACCGTCGTCACCCGAAAACCGGCGCGCTGTTCGCGATTGACTATTCGCACGCGCAACCGACCGTTCAGATTCATCAGATCGACGCGTCAGGCAATCTGGTGAATAGTTTTCCGGTCGCGCTCGCCGCGCCGACCATGATCCACGACTTCGTGCTGACGGAACACTATATCGTGCTGCTCGTGTGTCCGGCCGTGTTCGATAGTGCAGCCGCGCAGCAGGGACAATCGTTCCTGCAATGGCGGCCGGGCATGGGCACGCGCATTGGCCTGATCGCGCTCGACGGCAGTACGACCCAATGGCTCGACGCTGATGCGTTCTTCGTCTTTCATTTCGCCAACGCTTTCGAACGTGGCGGTAACATCTTCATCGACTACGTGCAGCATGAGAGGCTCGCGCTCGGCTACGCCCAGCAGACGCAGAAATCGCCGACACTGCACCGGATGACGATCGACCTGGCCGCCCGCAAGATCAATGACGTGCAGGTCGCGGGCATGGTCACCGAATTCCCGCGTGTCAACGATGCGCTCGATGCGCTGCCAACGCGGTTCGTCTACTTGCCGACGCTGACGGACACGTTGCGGCTGGCCAAGGCGCCATCGGCCACGTTCAACACCATGATGAAGGTGAACACCGAGACCGGCGATGTCGTCCGCCACGATTTCGGCAACAAGATCGCTGGCGAGGCCGTCTTCATTCCGCGCGGCGGGAACGGCGAGGACGACGGTTATCTCGCAATTTATGCCTTCGATCAGGAGAACCGGACCAGCGACCTGGTGCTGCTCGACGCGGCGCATGTCGACGCCGACCCGGTTGCGGTGATCCGGCTGCCGCAACGCGTGCCGCAGGGCCTGCACGGCAACTGGATTCCGAAGGCTTGATTTTCTTTGGAAGCGCAACCGACAGGATCACCAATTGGCCGCAGAGCGTCTGGCCCACATATGTTTCGCTGAAACTTTCGTAATTCAATGTGTTGAGAATGGCGCGCCCGAAGAGATTCGAACTCCTGACCCCCAGATTCGTAGTCTGGTGCTCTATCCAGCTGAGCTACGGGCGCGTTTTTCGCTGGCATCTTGGGCCGGACAGCCCCGCATGCATTCCGAAAGACGGAAGGTCGCGAAAGAGCGCTTTAGCTACCCGCTCCGGGTCGGATTGGCAAGCTCCGGAACGAGCCTTCTATTATCGCACGATTTGGGCCGGAAACGCACGAAATCGGGTTAAACGGCCCTGCACTCGTCGTTCCGGGGTGCGCCAGCGCGAGGCGCCGGAATTGACGAATGGCTGCGATTTTAAGCCCGCGCCCGCTCGTTGCGCACGCTCAGAAGTTCCACCGGCCGGTCCGGGATGACGATCCGGAAGGTGGCGCCGATGGTACCCTCCACCAGATGGATGTTGCCGCCATGGGCGCGGACCAGTTCGGCCGCGATCGCGAGCCCAAGCCCGCTGCCGCCGAGCCGGCCCGAGGTCTGAAACGCCTCGAACAAATGCTCGCGGGCCTTGGGGGGCACGCCGGGGCCGGTATCGGACACCTCGATGATCGCGACCGAACCCTCGCGGCGCCCGGTGATGCGGATCTGCATTGTTCCGGCGTCGCTCCTCGGCTGCCCCTCGAGCGCCTGCGCCGCATTGCGCACCAGATTGAGCAGGACGCGAAACAGCTGGTCGGGATCGGCGTCGACGGCGAGCCCGCGCTCGACCGCGCTGATCCAGGCGATCGATGCATCCGAGGCCAACCCTGCCGATTCGCGGACCTCGGCCACGACCGGCTCGATCAGCATCATGCGGCGGTCGGGGGCGGCCTCTTGCGCCCGGCCATAGGACAGCGTCGACTGGCAGAAGGCGATGGCGCGCTCCAGCGAGCGCATCAGTTTCGGCGCGAAACGCTGCACCCGCGGGTCGGGCACGCTGGCGAGTTGATCCGACAACAATTGCGAGGACGCCAGCAGGTTGCGCAAATCGTGGTTGATCTTCGAGACCGCCAGGCCAAGCGCAGCGAGCCGGCTCTTCTGATGCAGCATCGAGACCAGATCGCGCTGCATGTCCGACAATTCGCGCTCGGCAACACCGATCTCGTCGCCGCGCTGGCTGGGCACGATGATCCGCGCCGAGCTTTCCGGATTCTCGTGGAAATCGACCAGGCTTGCGGTCAAGCGGCGCATCGGCCGCACGAACAGGTAATGCAGCGCGAGATAAACCAGCCCTGCCGTCAGGCCTGCGATCGCCAGCGCGACCAGCAACACATTGCGGGAAAACCGGTACATCGCCTGACGCAACGGCAACTCGTCGATCACGACCTCGATGAACTGGCCGCCGCCGGGCGTCGGACCGATCACGCGAATCGTCTGGTCGCCGCTTTCCAGCATGATTTCGAACGAATCGACGATCGCCGACCACACCGTCATCGACCGCATGTCGACATCATGGTCGATCGCCGCCGGCAGGCCGGCACTCGCCAGCAGCCGGCGCTGCTGCCCCATCTTGATGGCGACCGCGCGTGCGCCGATGCTTTCGAGGATCTGCCGGGCCAGCGAATCAGGCACCAGGCCCGAAGGCGCAGCATCGAGCACCAGCGCCGCGGTGTTCGCCGCGGCCAGGCGGTCGTTGAGCCGGTTCATCCGGAAATTCGCGATCGCGGGCACGTAGATCAGCATTCCCGCGATCATTACCAGCGGAATCGTAAGCAGCAGCAGCTTTCCGGACAGGCCAAGCCGCCGCGCCGGCGCGAGCCGCGGCTTCTCCGTGGTTGGCTGTTCGTCGGTCGCGATCACGGACACGAATATAGGCCTCAGGGTCACCGTTTCGAGGATGCGTTTTTGCTGCCCCGCCGGTCAAATTACGGATCGCTAATGTCTTCGATCGTGCCTGCCGGTTCCGATCGAACGCGCTGGTGAAGGGTGCCGCCCCTTTTCCTTAAGAAACACCTCATACATCAGTATATTTTCGCGAAAATGTGCCGTTTCGAAGAACCCCGATTGCGGCAAGCGGGCTAATTGACGAAAACGGGTCGCTCCCGTATAAGCCGCGCCAATTGTCCGCGATGCCCCGGTCCGACCGGGGGCGGCTCATTTGGGCCGGAAACGGCTCGTTTTGGGCCGGCCAGCATCACCGGACTTACCTCAATTAATCAGGCATATTGCCCGGTCAGCGGAGAACAACCCCGTGAAGCGGACTTATCAACCCAGCAAACTGGTGCGCAAGCGCCGTCACGGCTTTCGTGCCCGCCTGGCGACCACCGGCGGCCGCAAGGTCCTTGCCGCCCGCCGCGCCCGGGGCCGCAAGCGTTTGAGCGCCTGAGCCGGGCTTCCCGGAGATTTTATCATGGATCGGCTAAGGCAGCGGGCGGACTTCCTCGCCGTTGCCAACGGGGCGCGGGTCAACAGCGCTGCCTTTGTCGTGCAGAGCCGTCCTCGCGGCGATAACGGCCCAATCCGGGTGGGTTTCACCGTCACCAAAAAGAACGGCAGCGCACCCGAGCGCAATCGGATCCGGCGCAGGCTTCGCGAGCTGGTAAAGCGGCTGGACGTCATAACAATGCGACCGCACAGTGATTATGTGCTAGTCGGCCGCCGTGCCGCGTTGAACCGCGACTTTGCGACCATGCTCGACGATCTCCGCTCGGCGCTGCATCGCCTCGAGCGGCAGCCGCCAAAATCGTCTAAAGCGGTTTCGAGCGAAGCAGATACCGGTTCGCGTCCAGAGCACGCGAAGAAAAAGGCTGTAGCGCCAGCCGGAACCCAAATTGAATGACGAGATCTTGAACGATGACCGATAATCGCAACACCATCTTCGCCGTCATTTTGTCCGGCCTCGTGCTGATCGCCTGGCAATATTTCTACAACGTGCCGCAGATGGAAAAGCAGCGCGCCGCGCAGCAGGCTCAGAGCGAGCTGGCAAAGCCGGCGCCGCAGGCCGCGCCCAGTGGCTCCACCCCGCAGGGCGGCACGGCACCGTCGGCCAATTCGCCGGCGGTAAACCAGCCCGCATCGACGGCGCCTGCCGTCAGCCGCGACGCCGCCATCGCCTCGGCACCGCGCGTCAAGATCGATACCCCGCGCGTCGCCGGCAGCATCTCGCTGAAAGGCGCGCGCATCGACGACCTGGAACTGCTGCAATTCCGCGAAACCGTCGATCCCAAATCGCCCGCGATCGTGCTGTTCTCGCCCTCGGGTACCGCCGAGCCCTATTATGCGGAATTCGGCTGGGTCGGCGCCAGCGGTTCGACGGCCAAGCTTCCCGATCGCGACACGCTGTGGCAGCAGGAAGGCTCCGGCAGCCTGACGCCGACCAACCCGGTGACATTGAAATACGACAATGGCGAGGGCCTGACCTTCCGCCGCACCATTGCGGTCGACGAGCGCTATCTCTTTACCATCAAGGACGACGTCACCAATGTCGGCAGCGCACCGGTCACGCTTTATCCGTTCGCGCTGATCTCGCGCCACGGCACGCCGCAGGTTTCCGGCTACTACATCCTCCATGAGGGCCTGATCGGCTATCTCGGCGACCAGGGCTTGCAGGAATACCCGTACAAGAAGATCGACGACGCCAAGGCCGTGAATTTCAAGGTCACCAATGGCTGGCTCGGCATCACCGACAAATACTGGGCATCCGCGCTGTTGCCGGACACCACGGCGCAGTTGCAGGCGCGGTTCTCATCCAATCTCGTGGGAACCACCCGCACCTACCAGACCGATTACCTGGAGGATCCGCAGACCATTGCGATTGGCGGCACCGGCAGCGCCAACGCGCGGCTGTTTGCGGGGGCCAAGGAAGCCAGCGTCGTCGGCATCAATTTTCCGTTTGCCGGCCTCGGCGGCTACAACAAGCAGCTCGGGCTCAACCACTTCGATCTGCTGATCGACTGGGGCTGGTTCTATTTCATCACCAAGCCGATGTTCCTGGCGCTGGACTGGTTCTATCACCTTGTCGGCAATTTCGGCCTCGCCATCCTGCTGGTGACGGTGCTGGTGAAGCTGCTGTTCTTCCCGCTTGCCAACAAATCCTACGCGTCGATGGCGAAGATGAAATCGGTGCAGCCGCAACTGGCCGCGCTGAAGGAACGCTATCCCGACGACAAGATGAAGCAGCAGCAGGAGATGATGGAGATCTACAAGAAGGAGAAGATCAACCCGATCGCCGGTTGTCTTCCCGTCCTGTTGCAGATCCCGGTGTTCTTCTCGCTCTACAAGGTGCTGTTCGTCACCATCGAAATGCGGCATGCGCCATTTTACGGCTGGATCAAGGACCTCTCGGCGCACGATCCGACCAACCTGTTCAATCTGTTTGGCCTGCTTCATTTCGACCCGACCCAGGTACCGGTGTTCGGTCATTACCTCGCGCTCGGTATCTGGCCGATCATCATGGGCATCACGATGTGGTTCCAGATGAAGCTCAATCCGACGCCGCCGGATCCGACGCAGAAGATGATCTTCGACTGGATGCCGCTGATCTTCACCTTCATGCTCGCGGGCTTCCCCGCCGGACTCGTGATCTACTGGGCGTGGAACAATCTGCTGTCGGTACTGCAACAGAGCTTCATCATGCGCCGCAACGGCGTGAAGGTTGAACTGTTCGACAATCTCAGGTCCACATTCGTTTCGAAGAAGGCCGAATCGAAGACCTGACGAATGGCCAGGACGCGAACGTTCCGACGCCGTCATGCCCGGGCTCGTCCCGGGCATCCACGTCTTTGGGAGTCGCGATAAAGGCAAGACGTAGATGGCCGGGACAAGCCCGGCCATGACGGTGAATGGAAACCCTTCGCATGACCGCCGAACCCGATGCGAAGCTGATCGAGCAGGGCCGCAAGATATTTGCCGGCGACTGGCAGTTCTTCTGGGCTTCGCCCTCGATCGAAACGCTGCCGCCGATGGCGGGCATGGAGGTCGCATTCGCGGGCCGTTCCAATGTCGGCAAATCGAGCCTGATCAACGCGCTCACCGGGCGCAACGCGCTGGCGCGGACCTCGCATACGCCCGGCCGCACCCAGGAACTGATCTTCTTCGAAGGCCCCGGCAATACAGGCTTCCGGCTGGTCGATATGCCCGGCTACGGCTACGCCTCCGCACCAAAGGCCAAGGTCGCCTCATGGACCGCGCTGATCCATCAATTCCTGCAGGGCCGCAGCAGCCTGGCGCGGGTCTACGTGCTGATCGATGCCCGCCACGGCCTCAAGGAGGTCGATCTCGACGTGCTGAAGACGCTCGACAAGTCGGCCGTCAGCTATCAGATCGTCTTGACCAAGGCTGACCAGGTGAAGCCCGCCGAGCTCGATCAGCGCACAGCCGACATCAAGGCCGCGCTGGCAAAGCATCCCGCCGCCTTCCCGGAAGTCCTGGCGACGTCCTCTCGCACCGGTGCCGGAATGCCGGAACTGCGCGCCGCGATGGTGCGCCTGCTCGGCGAGCGCAGCTGATGTCTCGCCTGTTCCGGATCCTGATCGTTCTAGACGATCGATTCCAAGAAAGTTGTCATATGGGTGGGATTCATCGGTCGTTTCGAGCTCCTATATAGCGGTGGAGGGGCTTTGTGACGAAGGAT
>LNAP01000668.1_pt1 | contig 37891 bp, 58 predicted proteins | sample 602601 | NCBI WGS metagenome assembly LNAP01 (sample SAMN02440304, study PRJNA202911) | soil metagenome | biome: Subtropical and temperate rainforests or woodlands; isolation source: soil samples (1 kg each in a 20% v/v slurry with milli Q water) were... ... | reverse complement strand
GGAAAGTCAATGAAATCAACGGTCTACCCAGACCACCCCCGCGCCAGTGCTAGCTTTGCGTACCGTCACTTATTGCACTGAAAACGAGGAGACCCCATAAATGCACAGTCATGAGCCGCCAGCCTACGCCGAGCTGCATGCCCGATCGAACTTCACTTTTCTCGTGGGTGCCTCCAACCCGGAGGAAATGGTCGAGCGAGCCAGCGCGAAGCTCTACAGCGCGATCGCCCTCACTGACGAGGCCTCGGTGTCGGGCGTCGTGCGGGCGCATCTCGCTGCGCGCGAGGCGGGGATCCACTTCATCTGCGGCAGCGAGATCCTCCTGACCACCCATGGCGGGCACGCGCATGCCCGCATCGTCTTCCTGGCGCAGAACAAGCTCGGCTGGGGCAACCTGTGCGAGTGCATCACGATCGCGCGCCGGCGGGCCACCAAGGGCGCCTACACGGCCCTCGTGACAGACGTCGAGGGCAAGAACATCCAGGCGCCTCATCTGGCCGGCATGCCGGGCTGCCTGGCGCTCCTCCTGCCCGAGCGCGATGCGACCGTCGAATCCCTGTTCGCGCAAGCCATGTGGCTGCGCACCTGGTTCCCCGATCGCGGATGGCTCGTCGCGTCGCGGCCGATGCACATGGACGACGAACTGCGGCTCTACATCATCGAGCAGGTCTCCGATCGCACGGGCCTGCGCATCGTGGCCAGCACCGACCCGATCATGCACACGCGGAACCGCAAGCCAGTCCAGGACGTGCTCACTGCGGTGCGCATCGGCAAGACGGTTGCTGAGGCAGGATTCGCGCTCCAGATGAACGGCCAGGCCTACCTGCGCGGCCGCGCCATCCTCGCTGAAGAGTTCGAGCACGAATGGCTGGACGAAACGGTGCGCGTTGCGAGCATGTGCACGTTCTCACTTGAGGAGCTCAAATACGAGTACCCGAGGGAGGTCGTCCCAGACGGCGAGACGCCTGCGTCGCACCTGCGCAAGCTGACCTACGCCGGCGCGGGCCGGCGCTACCCGAATGGGCTCCCCGAAAAAGTGAGGCTCCAGATCGAGCACGAGCTCAAGATCATCGCGAAGCTCGAGTACGAGCCCTACTTCCTCACCGTCGCCGACATCGTGCATTGGGCGCGCGACCGCAACATCCTGTGCCAGGGCCGCGGTTCGGCCGCCAACAGCGCGGTCTGCTACTGCCTCGAGGTGACGTCGGTCGATCCGGACCGCATGAGCGTGCTCTTCGAGCGATTCATCTCGGAGGAGCGCCGCGAGCCGCCCGACATCGACATCGACTTCGAGCACCAGCGGCGCGAGGAGGCCATGCAGTACATCTACGACAAGTACGGCCGCGACCGCGCTGCACTGACCGCAGTGGCCATCAGCTACCGCACGAAGTCCGCCCTGCGGGACGTCGGCAAGGCCCTTGGCATCCAGCTCGACGTCGTGGAGCGCCTGGCCAAGACCGCGTACGGCACCGACGAGAAATGGATCAGCGAGGCGTGCCTGCTCGAGAACGAAATCGACCCAACGTCGCCGGCGGTCATCCGGTGGCTGGTGCTGGCCGACACGATCCGCGGCTTCCCTCGCCACCTGAGCCAGCACCCTGGAGGTTTCGTCATCGGCCGCGACAAGCTCAGTCGCCTCGTCCCTGTAGAGAACGCTGCGATGGAGAACCGAAGCATCATCCAGTGGGACAAAGACGATCTCGACGCCACCGGCCTCATCAAGGTCGACATCCTGGCCCTGGGCATGCTCAGCGCGATCCACCGCGCGCTCGACCTGGCGGGCGAGAAGGCCGGCACTGGCCCGATGCAGATGCACGAGGTCCCGGCCGAGGATCCTGCCACCTACGAGATGATCTCGAAGGCCGACACCGTTGGCGTCTTCCAGATCGAGAGCCGTGCGCAGATGAGCATGCTGCCGCGGCTGCAGCCCCGCTGCTTCTACGACCTGGTCATCCAGGTGGCGATCGTCCGGCCGGGCCCGATCCAGGGCGGGATGGTGCACCCGTACTTGCGGCGGCGCGCCGGCGAGGAGGCCATCGAATACCCGGCGGCGGAAATCAAGCTGGCCACCGAGCGCACGCTGGGCGTACCGTTGTTCCAAGAGCAAATGATGCAGTTGGCCGTCTCCGCGGCGGACTTCACGGCCGGTGAAGCTGACCAGCTGCGCCGCGCCATGGGCGCCTGGCGCAAGCGCGGCGGCCTGGAGGTCCATCAGCGGAAGCTCATCGAGCGCATGCTAAGGAAGGGCTACACCGAGGAGTTCGCGAGCCGAATCGCCAAGCAGATCGAAGGCTTCGGGAGCTACGGTTTCCCGGAGAGCCACGCGGCCAGCTTCGCTTTGTTGGTGTACGTGAGCTGCTGGCTCAAGCGGCACCACCCGGATGTAATGCTCGCTGCGCTCTTGAACAGCCAGCCGATGGGCTTCTACGCGCCGGCGCAGCTGGTGCGCGATGCGCGCGAGCACGGCGTGGTCGTCCGTCCGGTCGACGTCACGATCAGCGCCTGGGATTCAACGCTCGAAGAGGCGAGCCAGGCGACGGGATCGCCGCGCTGGGATTGCTCCTACCAGGTGCCACTGCGCGCGGTACGCCTGGGCTTCTCGCGCATCGTGGGCATGCGCGAAGGTGCGGTGGCGCGGATCGTCGCGGCGCGCGCCGCAGCCCCCTTCGCGAGCGTCGAGGACTTGGCCATGCGAGCTGAGCTCGACGCGCACGAGCTGAAGTGCCTGTCCGGGGCCGATGCGCTTCGACCGCTCGCCGGCAACAGGCCCGATGCGATCTGGGCGGCGAAAGGCATCGACACGCGTCCGACGAAGATGCTGCGGGAGGCTCGCACTTTCGAAGATCCCGTCGAGTTCGCGGCACCGCAGGAGGGTGCGGATGTGTTCGACGACTACGCGACCGTTGGGCTCAGCCTCCGCCAGCACCCAATGGCACTCGTACGCGCGCAGCTGGCACGGTGGCGCATCAAGACCGCGGAGGAACTGCGCCACACCGCCAAGGACCGCCAGGTCGTGCGCGCGAGCGGCATCGTCACGCACCGGCAGCGGCCGAGCACCGCCAACGGCGTGGTGTTCGCCACCTTGGAGGACGAGACCGGCACGGTGAACATCATCGTTTGGCCAAGCGTGGCGGAGGAGCAGCGGACCGTGCTGCTTACTGCCAAGGTTTTGAGCGTCAAGGGCACCTGGCAGAGCGAGAAGGGGGTCACGTCACTCGTGGCCACGAAGCTGGTCGACCACACGGCTTTGCTGGGGGAGTTGCGCGTGGGCAGCAGGGACTTCCGCTAGAAAGCTGCAAAGCCCCGTGCAGCATTCAGCAACCCGGCTGAGGCGTCGCTGCGCGGGCTCGATGTGTAGGCGTCGCGCTGAAGGATCGCCACTGGAACGCCGATATCCAGGAAACGCTATGAAACTCCCCCACACTTTTCTCGCGGCGGTCCTGCTCGCTACAGCCGTCAACGCCGGCGCAGCGACGTGCGACGCGTCAACGCGAAACGCGCCGTCCAAGTTCATGGTTTCGGTGGTCCTGCAGCGTTCAGGTGACGAACTCATCATCAAGCTCGCCCACGCTATCGAGGCAGCAGCAACACCAGAGGAAGCGACGACACGCGTCCTGCGGCAGGTCGCGAAGAGCTTCCCGGGTTACGTGGTGGCCAACACGCTTGCCACGCGTGTCGATGACATGACGTCGGTCTGCCCGCGGCCCGCAACCACCTCCCCAGCGAGCGGACAAACCGCCATCTAGCCCACGCACAGAGCGATCAGCGCACCGGCAACGGAGCAGGTGGGTGCGTCAGCGCGCAGTTGCCAAGGCCGGGGTTCTGGGTACCCGAATTCAGCTACGGCGGCCCAGATAGCCGACCAGGTAGAACGCGCCAAAGCCCGTGCACACAGCAAGCGCGCTTGCTGAGGAGACGCCCCAGACGCTGTCGACGTCGTACATCGACACACCAAGGGCTAGGCCCAAAGCGCCAGCCACTCCCGCCAGAACAAATCTCTTCAGCAACGTTTTGCGCTCCTGTGCCAGCTTTTGCCGCGTGCCCTCAAATGCCATAGTGTTTCCTCCCATCGCCTTGCACTGCGTTCATGGGTGATCAACCGAGGCGCTTGCCAGCGGCAAGCACATCGTCCATTTCGGTCGACGGCATTCTCATCACAACGGGAAGGAGGGTCAGGCTCACGAACCCCGCCACTGCCCCTCCGAAAAATGCTGCGGGTGTCTGCAGAATGCCTGCAGCAATCGTGGCGGGAACCGCCATCGCCACCGGAAGCATGAAGCCGAGTTCCATCGCGCCGTGTTTGCCCAGAATGCGAAGACATGTCCACATCGATCTGCGGGTAGCCAGCCTTCGTTCGCGGTGGACGAACTGTCGAAATGATAGGCTGCTCATCCATAGAAGCGGAAGCACGATTGCCGCTTGCACCGTATACAGCGGTCCAAGCAGCGCGATTTTTAGACGATTGCGTTTCATGGCTTTATCTGGTGCTCGGCATCTGCCAGAGCCATCACTGCAGTTCACACGTTAAACCGGTCGTCAGACCTCGTCGCGAAAGCGGCCATCTTCTGGAAGTCGGGCCCTTTTTCGCGGCCGTCGATTGCCTCGCTGCCCGCTATCAGATCCTCGATTTCAAAGAGCGCCGCAAACGTGAGGCGCCCCTCTTTCGCCAAGGTGTCGGCGACCCGAGCTTTCAAGCGATCGGGAATGTCCGAGGCATCAGCCAAGCTCGCCAGCAGCGAATCGGGAACGTTGGACTGCCCGTACTTCTCCTGAAAAACTTCCGGCCGCACCGGCCGCACCGGCTTGGGCGCAAACACGTGCCAGACCAGCGTCGCTCCGACAATTGACCCGTAGCCGGCCGCCATATGACCGAAGACGCTCAACGCGCCCCCTCCCATCCACACCAGCAGTAGTCCATACATCCACCGGGCCGCGCCGGTATCCGTATTGCGTTCGCGGCACCAATCTCTCACGAGATCCGAAATCGTCACAGCAGAACTCCTTTGATACCTGTCCTTTTGCTTACCGCTTACTTCAGCGGGTCCGATTGTCTTTGAGCGAGCCACGGCCGCGGCCGACGACTCCTGGACTCGAAACCACCAGGGTGCCATCACCCAGGCTATGACGGTACATCCGAGCAGGTATCCGGCGCATGCCATCAGGAAGTAGAAGCCGTCCGAGCGGTTCAACACTCCGGACAGGCGCAAACACAACACGAGCACGAAAAACAGTGGTCCAGAGGCTAAGGCAAAGAGCACGTTGATTGGGATGGTCTTAGAGCTATCCGCTTCGAGAACGCACCGTTCAGCCTTGGTGACTAGAGCTTGCATCGTCATCCCCCCGTAGGTGTGCCGATGAAGGCAAGAGTGGAAAGTAGGGCGAAGGCATACGCCAGTAGTCGCACGGGAAGCTCCTTGAACATGACACCTAACGGCATCCAGTGGTCTCTACTCATAAGCTCAAGCTTGGCGCTCATGAATCTCTTCGTCGCCCGTTCGGTTGTCCCGAAAGGTCGTTCTCACCACGTCCGTGCAAGCGGCTGTTTCGGCCGCGTATTCGCGCGCCTCAGCAGCTTGGCTCGGCTGCCAGTCCTCAAGAACTGTCTGCCCATCGACTGTGGTGACTTCAACGGTAACGACGCCGAGCTGGAATGTGCTCGGTCGTGCCAAAGCGGCCAATCTCGTCATTCTCGCTCAACATAGCCGTCGTCGAATTCGCGACGGCCTGCTTTCGCCGCCGGTTCGGTGCGGACCTCGCCAGGTGCGAGCTGCTCGGGGGCATTGAAAATTTGCTTGACCAGACCGGCGACGACATTGCTGTCTTGAGATGTGCCGCCATGGTGCCCATCGACACGCTCATTCGTCGCTGCAAAGGGATTGGATGTCATACGTTCTTTATCGGTAGTTTTCGCCGTTAATTGAGGTAGATACGGGGCGCCGTTTCAAAAGCGTTCGCGAGCTCAAACGCAAAGGCTGGCCGCTCGATCAAGGTCTTCGACCTGTTTTTTGAAGGAGGCCGCCAAGGCCTCGTCATTCGGCGATACGTAAAGCGGCATCTCATCCAGACCCTGAGCGCATTGAATGTGAGGTCTTCGGTTTCGCCCCCGCCTACGTAAGACGACACTGTTACCTCAACGGAGCCATCGGCTCGCTCCTCAAAATCCTTCATCGAAGCGCCGTTCCACCACCAGTCCTTCTCCGGGTAGATCAGCGGGCTCTCCGCTTCCGTTTGGCCGCTTCGACGGTTGGTTGCATAGTTCGTGGGGAACAGCATCGCTACGATCCATTCCACGCGTTAACGCCGAGCCTGAGCCGCGACGCGCTCCAGATGCTCAGCGTATATTGGCGCCAGTTCGTCCAAAAGCGCGCGGGGCGAAATCGCGTCGCACCCTTCCGCGAGGTCTGTTATCTGATCCATGCTTGTGATTCGGGTCAGGGGCTTGTTGATGGCATCGTGGATCATGTGGCTCCCTTAGTGCCGCGCTTGATCAGGATTGCTTCGGCGTCTGCAACGAATTTGATGAAGGCATCCCTGCACTGCTGCTCGAAGTGGTCCGGCCCTTCGTGCTGCTCAGGACCGAACTGGTTCACCTCATAGAAGACGTTGCCCGAGAGGGTGACGAGGTTGTCGACGGAGTTGGCCCCGTGTGACTTTCCGCTCATCACCTTCCCGGTGACCTTGCTGATCGGCGCGGCTTTGACATACCACTTCGTAGTCACCGGGTGCCCGTCATACTTCACCGAAACGTGCGCCTCTCCGGCCACCTCAAAACGGTGGGCGCCTCGGCTTGAGCCAGCGTCAACCCTGAATCCAACAAGGCAGAGTGGCCCGCGGGCCCGAGCATGCATTTCCAGCACGGCGCCAGGGTAGATGTACGCCGAGATCACGCGAGCGAAGAGGCGTTCCAGCTCCTTGCGTTGCGCATCCCATGCGCCATAGGCGCGATCCATTTCCTCCATCGCGCCCAGCACCTCATCTTCCAGCGGCCCAATTGCCGGCTCGTCGAACAATCGATGAGCTGCGTAGACATTGCTATCGATGGTCATGCGTCACCGCCTTCCGTGGTGCCCGGGCGGGCCGTTGCGATGGCGGGACGACAGTGCCGGCATCGGGCGCGGTAGATGGCAGCAGACGAGCACCAGACCTCATGCCCGCAGTCCAGACGCACCTTTCGGCGCGAAAACGCATCGCCGGCCGGGATCAGCTCATCCACAATGTGGCGCAGTGGCCCCGGCGCGTTCTGTGCGGCGCTCACCTGCCGCTCCCCGTGCCCGGTTGTGCCTTTGCGATGGCTGCTTCCAGGCGGCGTGCGAAAGCGGTGACGCTGGCATCATGGTTCACGGCGTCTCTCAGGCGGTGGTTGGCGTCGTGCAGCTCTTCCAGCATGAAGCCGAAGCGCATTGCGACCTCACCATCGCGCACATTTTCGGGAAGCTCCTTCTTCAGTAGCTCCCATGCCCGGCTGAAGGTGTCGAAGGCGTAGCTCATGACTTTCCGCTCCCCGTGCTCGACTGGGATTTCGCGTCACAAGGAGGCACGTCGGCCAAGTTGTCTGCCAAGGTTTTCGCCTGATCCACCATTGCTTCCGTCCAGACCGGCTGGGGTTGCGCGAGGGCCACAGCGCGCATGGCGCGGTAGATGACTTCTGGGTCGTTGCCTCCCGTCCGGTGGTAGTGCTCGCGCGCCGCACGAGCACCGGCTTCGATCATTTCTTGCGTCACCGGCTCGGTGCTGGATGCTGCTGCGGAAGTAGGCACAGGCTGCACAAGGGTGGCGCTGCGCACATAGATCGCAGTGCCGGCCGGGAACGAACCTCGAACGATGCCAGCCTTCCAGCGAAGACCGGCAGGCTCCTCGGGCTCCCACTGGCCGATTTGCTGCTCGGCGGTGGCGGGTGCACTACCAATTGCTGCGAGAACCTGAGCGAGTGCGTCGGTGTCGGTTCGCCCTTCGCCCTTTACGCACTGATTGCCCTTGGTGAAGAGCCAGAAGGTATGCGGCTGTCCGTTGAGGCGATAGTCGTTGTGCACGGCGACGGCCCAGCCATCGGCGCGAAATGCTCCAAGCTGCGCAGTCAGGTCAGGCTGTTGCGTGGGGGTCATGTCAGTTGCCTCCCATCAGGCCGTCGCCCATGCAGTTGCCGTTGCAGGCTGCGCTGACGCACTCGCTGCAGCGCTCGGCGTCGACCGGCTCGGGCTCGGCGGCCTCGTGCTCAGCGATGGCCCGGGTCCAGCGCCCGACGTACTCCTTCAGCTCGGCGCGGCTGGCTTCTTCATAGAGCACATCTCCAGAAAAGACGCTGGCGTCGACCGACTCGCATGCGTCGTGAAGATGGCGGTTCATGACTTGCCGCTCCCCGTGCCCGGCTGGGCCTTGGCGATGGCGTGCATCGCCCGATCAATGGCGGGTCGAGCCTTCGCGGCTTCGATCGGGAAGCCGTCATCGTCGTGCAGCGCCGCCGTCACAAGGTCGCCAGACTTGAGCAAGTCGTGGATCACCCAATCCAAACGCGCTGTGTCAGATGGCTCCGCGAGCGTAGCGATGAGGGCGCGCACTTCCTTGCGCTTCCCCCACAAGCCGAGCTTCACGATCAAATCGCGGAGCCGATCATCGTCCACCGGCTCCCCCGGTTGGATAGCTGCTGCAGGTGCGGGAGGGGCGGCGTGCACGCAGTCTTCGCCATGTGGGCAATCTTTCCATTGGCAACGATTCGGCTCGTCGATCAAGCCGGCCGTCGCTCCGCTGCTGAAGGTTGATGTGTTGGGCATGGTGTTGTCCTCTAGGCGGATGCTTGCTCTGACAGACGTCCGTTTCCACTGTGCGCCGATTATGCACAATATTAAACGTCATGGCGATTATTCAACAAGGTCAAAAATGGGCTGATACGAGTGGCGAGACAGAGAGGAGGCGAGAGGATGCGATGCTCCGAAAACTGCTGGTCTTTGCAGTCCTCAAAATCGTCCGTGTTTTGCAACGCCTGGCCAACTTCCGTCGACGTCATCGCGCGGGCGAGCACCCTCGACACTTGGTATGCGTCTAGAGGATCGGTGGCGAAAGCGAGAACACAGAGAACGGCCACCCACCGTCCTCGTAGCCGCACGCCGGGTCTTTGCGGTCGTAGCTTGGCTAGACAAGAGCGGGGGGTTCCAAAGCCCCATGTGGCAGACCAGCCTAAACCTTTTCGGGCTGGTGCTGCTCATCGGATCGTTCTTAATGCTGCGGGGCCTGTACCGATTCGCTCGGACGCGCCACACCTATCGGATGGAGCCATAGCTGGGACTTGGCGGCCGCGCCAGATGCGGGCCCACCGGCCGGCTATCCGCCGTACTTCCCGAAATGCGACTGTCGCAGGCCCGTGCGGATCGAGTCGATATAGAGATCGATCTGAGCTCGGTTTGCGATGATGTAGTCCGACATTTCAAGGCCCGACGCGAGCTGGGCTTCGTGGAGCCCTTCGTCGTTGGCAATCCATCGTTCCCTCTCTTCGTCGCTCATAGGCTCAGGGGAGCCTGGATACTGAATGGTGGTCATGTGACGGCCGATTGTGCGGCACGTCCGGCAGAGGCTGTTTTGGTGGCGCTCTGGCTGGTTAGACGAAGCCGGTCAGGCAGCCGCTGTCGAGCGCGCCAGCCTCGAGGCGAACGCGTGCGCGTTCTGGAGCAACAATGCGGCGCGGCGGACCTCTGGGGCGCTTGCATCCGGCGACGCCCCGAGTAGGGCCTCCGCAGTGCTCCGCCACGCCTCCAACTCGGCACGGTCCGGAAGCTCGGGCGCGGGGAGCTTCGCACTCACCGCGGTGACCTGGGCGGAGGCCGGGCGTGGACGGCAGTGCAGGTCCTCTTGCACAACCGCCAGAGGGAGATCGAGCTCGCCCGAGAGCAAGTCCTGCTGTGTCCAGAGCCAGGCGGCTTGTTCGCTGGCGCTGGCCGCATCGTCGCCCGCGTCGATATAGGCCTGACGGGCCTCTTCGACCCATTCCTCGCGAGACATCGACCGGGCATCCTCAGGGACGATCACTTCGCGTCGGTGGTGGAGGAACATGCAAAGGATGGCGACATCGCAGGGGTCGCCCTTGGCGACATGCTCGCGGAGCATCGCCGACAGGTGGTCGGCGGAGCAGTCGTCCTTGCTCTGCCAGCCGCCACGGCCCTTCAGGCGCTCCGCGGCAAGCTTCCCCTTCAAGAACGTGGCGAACTGGTCGACCGCGATATCGTCGTAGTGCGGCGCCTTTGGCGACGGTGTGGCGTCGGTACCCTCGGGTGCCGCCAGAGTGGTGGCGCTCGCAACTAGGTCCCGGGCCGCCTTCTCGAGCCACTCGCGGGCGTCTCGTGCGATCCCGGTGCGGGTGACGTCGTCGCCTGCAGCGGCCGCAGTGCGCATCTGGTCAAGAAACGCGACAGCCGCTCGCAGGTTGGTCAGGTCAGCCGCTACCGGCAGGGTGGGGGAGTTCATGGGTTGTCCTGTTTTGCTGCGGCCGATCGGCCTCAATTGGTTGGCGGATGCGAGATGGGGAGCACGGCAGCGTCTCGCACCGGGCGGGTGTCGTCGGACCTCACGTCGTCTCTGCTGGCGCTGGTTCTGGTGGGAGGTGGAGCTTCGCGACCTCGTTTGCCATGATCTTGCAGACCTCGGCAAACGATCCACGCGGCATTGCAATGGCGAACATCTTCAAGCCGTGTGCGATCGCCAGGCGCACGTCGCCGTGGAGCGCCACGCCGCGGTCGAACGATCGACGTTCGTCCGCTTCCTCGGTCAGCACAGCCCACTCGATCCGGTCCATGCTCGTATCAGTGGACGTCTTGGCCTGCGGAACGTCGAGATCGGACGCAAGCGCTTCGCGCATGGCACGCACAACATCCTCCGCGCTCGCTCCGTCGTGGCCATACTGATGGAAGACTTTGTGCAGACGCCTGGCAATCTCGGCGTCAGACAGGCGTGCGTTGGAGGCTTCGGTGGTGTTATTCATGGGGTGCCTTGATGTCCATGGTGTCAGCGCTCCGAGACCGAAGCGCCTCCCAAAAACGATGACATTCGGCGCACCTCATCTCGATCGGCACTTCCTTGAACGCGAGCAACTCGAGACCTTGGATCGGGTGTGAGGGCCGTGAGGCATAGCGGCAAACGGCCCTTGTGCCGCCTGGCTTTCTGAGGTGGACGCGACGTGACTGTTTGCTCATACGTCATCCTGAGACGATGCCGCCGGCGAACGGCGCAGGACGGCTTCGAGGGCCTGCGCCGTAGCCGCTGGAGTTGGCGGCTGGCCAGGCCATCCCTGCGTGCGGCACTCTCCGAAGCAGTGCCACCGTAGGCATGCCAGGGCCATGAGCAGCGCCTCGGACTTGCTCGCCGGCGGCTGGGCGTAGGCTGCTGCCTCCTGCTCACTAGCGAAGCGCTTTTGCTTGCCATCGAGCTCGCGAACGAACTCGACCGGGACACCTTCACCAGCCTCGCGAAAAACGACCCAGTGCGTGGAGCCGCCGCGGCCCCTGCGACCGAATTCCCAAGGTCCGGGCACCGCCGCGGACGCGGCGCATTCGACGCCTTCGGCTTTGTTGCCCTCACGGTCGGGATACTTGGTGTCGACGCGGCGCGTGTCGGTGGCGCCAGTGCCCTGGCGCATGACTTCTGCTCGGATTGAAGATAGGACGGCGAGGACGGTTCGTACCTCTTGCGCCTTCATCTCGCCGGCACGCAGCTTCAGTGTCGGGACATCCATCCATTCGTCGATGACGGTCAACGGCGCCCGTACCGAGCTGAACTGCGCTAGAGCACCTCCGGGGCTGTCTGCCACAGCTTGTTGGTCGGGAGCAGGAGGCTTCACGGGGTCTCCTTGGGGGCAATGGTGGACTCAGGCGGGGGAGGCTGGATGGCGTGCTCACGCTTCGCGTTGTTCCAACCGTGGATAAAGTCTGCTCGCTCTTGGCTTTCGGGCTTCATCCACCGGGCCGGACAATAGGTCGCAGTGGGCGCGTAGCCGTGCTGCACCCAAAGCTCTATCCAGGCGTCATAGCCGCGCATTTCCCAGTTGACAAATTCGCTCATGACTCGCTAGCTCCCTTCGTGGCGGGCTGTCGGACGTGAGAGGCGGCCGCGCGCCCCTCGCGCACCTTGTTGATGACCAATCGCACGTCTTCTTCCTTCCTGATGCCCAAGCGCCACGATGGTGATGAAAAGTTCGATGTTCATAAATCGGGCCTTTGTCGCCGCCTGCCTGGCGGTATGGTGTGCAGACTGCACTAGGAAACCAGGACTCGCCAGGCTTCATGGTGTGGTCAACTGTTTCCCTCGGACTAAAATTGTAGGAGCATTAAACGTTGTCGCGTTTATTTGTATGTTTGCTAGATGCCTCGGCAAGCACCTGGTGGCGCTTGCGGCAAGCGAACTGTTGCCCACATCGCTAGCTATCTCATCGCGGAACCAGTCAGGGCGGCGTCGATGCGTGGCAACAAGTCAGCAGGCAGATCGTCATCACGAGTGAAACATGCGCCCACTTCGCGTAGCAAGCTGCGTAGCTCTTCCGATTTCTCGACCTCCGTCATCGCGTGGTCGGTGGCAAGTGACGCGGTATAGCCTCCAGTGAAGTGCCAGCGCGAGCGCCCATCCTCTCCCATCGGCGGCATCGTCTTCACGATGTGGGCCTGGTAGGCGACTTCAACGGCGTCCGACGCCTCGACATTCTCTTGCTCCGCCAGAGGCAAGCATTCAATGCTGTCCAGGCCGTGACCCGTCGGCGTGCTGGACAGCGAAGGAACAAAGGGACCCGCACCGAGCAACTCGCGGATGGCGCGCACAACATCCGCTGCCGTCGCGCGGTCGCGGTCGTAGTCGTAGTCGTAGAACGCACTGTGGGCGTGCTTGGCGATCTCGGCGTCTGTTTGGGCAGTCAACGGCGCCCGTACCGTGTTGACCTGCGCCAGAGGAGCTCCAGGGGTGCCGCGCAGATCGTTCCCTGCGTCTATTGCATCGGGCTTATCAGCAACGACCGCAGCGGGCAGGGCATCGGAGGTGGGGGCTCGGTTGTTCTTCGCCCAACGGTCGTCGGCAGAGTTGGACTCCAGCTTCACGAACAGGTGCGCGTTCCAGCTGGTCGAGACCACCTTGAACCGCGCACGGGACGCCTCTTGGCCGATCCAAACCTCGGGCCGCATGTCGGCGTCATCGAAGTAGATCAGATGCACCGCTGAGTCCGCTTCCGCTGGCAGGCTGACTGGTGCGAACGTATCGATCAACTTCTCGAGCTTGACCAAGGCGAGGGACGCGCCCAAGCAATCCTGGTCTTTGAGTGCCAGTGACACCCGTGCCAGCGCCGCGCGAACTGCGGCAGGCGCTCCATCGATGTCGTCACGGCTGGTGTTTGCGGCCATTGTGGTCCTTCGCACGGTACTTGATAGCAGAGCCAGTTCCGCTGTCTTCAGAGCATCGTTACAAGCCGATTATATCCCGATTAAACGCTGTGGCGATTATCTTGATCTCGGGCCGCCACCAAGGTTGCCTCCGGCGTACGGCTGGATCCACCCGCCGTCTCACGCAGGCGCCCAGCGCGCTGGACCAGGATGCCACGAGTGTTTCGAGCGCGGCGAATGTGCGTCCCGCATGTCCTGGCGCGCAGGTACAGGAATAATTTTCGGAATATTTTGCGGTCGGTTTTGTCTGCCTGGCAGGGAGCTTTCACTCCGGCACAGTTGCGGCCCGGCTTGGCGAAATACGCACTTGTGCGTATTATCGGACCAACGATTCACCCACCAGCATGAACAAGCCCTTCGACCTCAGCGACAGCTACTGGAATAGTTTGAGTGACCGGGCGCGTGAGCTCTACGGGATCGTCCGGCCACTTCCGAAAGCCGCCTACAGCGTCGACACCCAGCTCGGCTACATCGAGAAGTTCATCGAGTCTCAGACTCGTGACATGGAAGCCATGGGGGGGAGCTTCGAGCTCGACCCCGACTATCAGCGGGGGCATGTGTGGAGCGACGCACAGCGCTCCAGCTACGTGGAGGCGCTGCTGCGCGAGAGCGCGCCGCGGACGATCCTATTCAACTGCCCGGGCTGGTCACGTAGCGATGGTGCCGCCGGGGACATCCCAAGTCACACCTTCCAGTGCATAGACGGCCTGCAGCGCCTGACAGCGGTACGCAAGTTCATGGCGGGCGACCTTGCGATCTTCGGCAGCATGAAGGTCTCAGAACTGGAGGGCACGCCCTTCGATGCGAAGCGCTACCGGTTGACCTTCGCTGTATACGAATTCATACGGCGCGAGGATCTATTAAATTTTTATGTCGACTTGAACGGCGGCGGCACGGTCCATAGCCAGGAAGAGCTCGATCGGGTCCGGACGATGCGTGATCAGGCGCGGTTGAACAGTATTGTAGCTCCAAAGAGAGGGAGGTCGAAGTGAAAGATAGTGAGTTTCTGAAGGCACGCGCTGACGCGCGGCGCCTGGCTGCGGGAAACCTCCGCGAGGCAGCAGCCAATCTGCTGGTTTGGCATCGCACTGGCCGGTTACCGGGGGATGGGACACTCTTCCACGGCATCGCCGCATTGCTCGAGCCTCACTGTCTGGCAGACGATTCGATGCAGGAGGCTGAGAAACTCGTTACCGGCCTTTGCATCTTGCAGGCTGCGGGCGAGGAGATCTTGCTGCGGAGCCCATCGTGAAGAACAAGGACAAGAGGTTCCTGCCGACTCCGAAGGATCCGGCGCGAATGACTTCGGACGAGCGTCGGGCGCACTTTCTCGCAGAGCGCGAGAAACGCGAAGCCGTTGCGCAGAAAATCTTGGCCAAGCCGGCGAAGCGATGAAGTCGACCATCCAACAGCCGGGCGGGCCAGTCCAGCGGGGGAAGGCGTTCGCAGATCTGCGCCAAAGCCTCGGCATGACCCAGGCCGAGGCAGCGGCGGCGATCGCGGCGAAGACGATGCGCCCTTGCGCGCTACGCACCGTCCAAGCGTGGGAGGCACAGCCGGACCAAAAGAGCGCTCGCCCCTGCCCGGAGTGGGCAATTCTGATCCTCGAAGCGCTGCAGCGCGAAGCAGTGGACCAATCTCGATGAAGTCATCCAAGCAAGAGTCGCCGCGGATCACGAAGATCCGTGCAGCGGGACCAGAACACCAGGTGGTAACGGTGGAGGGCGGCCAGGGCACCCACCGCCGACGCCCCTGCAGCGACTGTCCGTGGCGCGTCGATGCCACCGGCGAGTTCCCGGCGTCGGCATTCAAGCACTCCGCGAACACTGCTTACGACATGAGCACGCACACGTTTGCCTGCCACCAGTCCGGTACCACCCGGCCGGCTATCTGCGCGGGCTTCCTGCTGCGCGGTGCCGATCACAACCTGAGCGTGCGGCTCAAGCGTATGAGTGGAACGATCGTTGACGACATCCAGGATGGCGGCCACGAGCTCCATGCGAACTACCGCGCGATGGCCGTCGCCAATGGAGTGGACCCGGACGACGTCGTACTTCGCGACTGCCGCGACTGATTTGTGAGGTTTGACGTCGAAGAAGCTTCGGTGGGCCTGCACTGAAGGTCCACGCGAAACGCTGAAAACTGCAGGCCATTTCAGTAAACGAACACTTACGGACACAATGACCATAAGGCCGACAGCTAGTCGGTCGGCCGGTCCGGGGTGCGCTGTAACCACCTCGAGCCACTCCTAGAAGTCAGTCCGAGGTCGTCCCATGTCCACCCAGCTCGAGTTTCCAATCACCTTCTTCCCTCGCACGCGTCATGACCCGGCGCGCCGTGTTCCAAGCGAGGTGCAAGAGCTGATTAATCGCGGGGCGATTTTCATCATTAATCACTCCGGCGGAAAAGATTCTCAGGCCATGGCCAGCTTCGTCATGGAGCATGTCCCGCGTGCGCAGGTTCGACACTTGCATGCGGTGCTGCCGGGCGTTGACTGGGATGGGGTCGTCGAACACATCGAGGGGACGATCGACGGACATGTCCTGCACTTGTGCCAGGCGCCTACGACCTTGCTGGCGACCGTGCGCCGACGGGGCATGTTCCCAAGCCCGACCCGGCGTCAGTGCACCAGCGATCTGAAGCGTGGACCTATCGAGCGAACGATCCGCCGTCTCGCTAAAGCCGAGGGCTTCCGGCTCATCGTGAACTGCATGGGCATGCGCGTCGAGGAGTCATCGAATCGCGCGAAGCTGCAGACGTTGAAGCTCTCTGAACGCAATAGTAAGGCCGGTCGCGAGTGGTACGACTGGCTGCCTATCCATGACTGGCTCATCGGCGCAGTGTTCAAGCGCATCAAGGACGCTGGCCAGGAGCCCTTCTGGACGTACGCCGCGGGAATGAGCCGGCTGAGCTGCGTGTTCTGCATCATGGCGTCGAAGGCAGACTTGACGACTGCGGCGCGGCTGCGGCCCGACCTGTATCGGGAGTACGTGATGTTGGAACGCGAGACCGGCCAAGTGATGATGATGCCGAGCAAGTCGAAGGGTCGCCTCACACTGGAACAGATCACTGGCATCTACATCGATGCCAACGATCCAGCGAGCGCTGATTGTCCCCCAGCTGAAGCAGCGGTCGCCTGAGGGCGCCGCGCCTCAGGAGATACGTTGCCCAACGCCTCGCGCAGCCACTCAGAGCAGCCCGCAGGCGATGCACAACCGCTGGTAATCAAGTTGGATGATGCCGACTCGACTGCCCGCTGGTAGCTTGAGCGTCCCCACCAACGCGAGGAAGTTAAGTGGAAGCCCTTCACCCATCCTTGTCCGTTACGCCAGACGCTGCTGCACCCCCGATTGACTTCGCGTGGCTCGAGCTGACGAACCGCTGCAACCTGCAGTGCAGCCACTGCTACACATCGTCCAGTCCGACGTCGACGGACAGAGACATCCTCTCCCAGGCGCAGTACGTCGACGCCATCCACCAGTTGTACATGCTCGGCTGCCGGAAGATCCAGTTCATTGGCGGCGAGCCCACGCTCAACAAAGGCATTCCCCAGCTCATAGATGCAGCGAAAGAATGCGGATACGACTTCGTTGAAGTTTTCACCAACTTGGTGAGCCTCCCGCCGCAGTTGCTGAGGAAGTTCACGGAGCGCAACGTGGCAATTGCCACCAGCTTCTACTCATGGGATCGAAAGGTGCACGATCGCATCACGCGGCAAATCGGCAGCTTCGACAAGACCGTCCGGAACATCAAACAGGTGCTCGCGGCGGGGCTATCCCTGCGTGTGGGCATCATCCTCATGGCGGAGAATTCCGACCAACATGAGCAGACGCACGCTTTCCTGACAGATCTAGGCGTGGAGCGAATTGGCTCCGATCGCGTGCGGGAGTTTGGTCGTGCGCTGGCCGACGGCACGGCATGTTCAATCGACGATCTGTGCGGCAGCTGCGCGGGCAACATCCTGTCAATTGGTCCCGATGGCATCGTCGCACCCTGCAACATGTCGCACCATTGGCAGGTCGGCAACATCATGGAAACTACCTTGTCCGACATCGTCCACTCCCAGGCGCTAGCGGAGGTCCGGCGCCAAATCGGCGACGCCGCCCGGTCGAGGCCGGAGCCCGTGCATGCGACCTGTGATCCAAAGACCTGCTTGCCTTACAACTCCTGCTGCCCGACCACGCAAAGCTGTCTACCTTGTGCCCCTAACGGATGCAACCCTTGCTACCCCAAGGGTTGACGTTTTTGAGCGCCGCGGTGCTCGCGTTCCACACCGACATCAGACATGCGCGCGCCATCTGCTCAAGCCGCTCCGTGCGCACTCGAGCGACCGGGTAAAGAACGGCGCTTAAGCGAGCCACACCGGCGACACGCTTGGTTGTGAAGTGCCAGGTGACAATGCGTGCCGGGTGATTGACTACCAGGAGCCGCATGCCGAACGTCCTTTCCAACATCGACCCCAATATCGTGTCTGGTGCGATCGGTGGCGTGTGTGGCGTCATCAGCGCACTGATCACGGCAAGGCTGACGAGCGGCGCTGCCAAAAAACAGTTCGATAGGACAACTGCGATCAACGCGGCCTACCTCACAACCCAGATCGCACCCACGCTTCGCAGCTACGCTGCGACATGCTTGGCCGTGTCCTATGACGATGGCCACATCCATGGCCAGCGCGCCGGCAGCAACGGAGAACTCGCCGAGGTGACCGTGCCCTCGCCGATCTTCAAGCCGACGGAAGCGGCGGTCGACTGGAAGTCGCTCCCCGAACTTCTCATGTCGGACCTGTTGACCTTCCCCGAGCGGGCTCACGATGCCGCGGAAGGTTTGAGCGATCACGAAACCTACTTTGAGCCGCCGGGCCATGACGACTTCTTTGCCGATCGTCAGGTGATCTACATGCAATTGGGCACGGCCGCCCTTGACCTGGTCGACCGTCTGGAGCTGCACGTGATGGGTGTCGTAAGTGCGCAAAGCATGGCCTTGCGCACTCGCTTGTCGGAGCGACGCAGTCAGATGGGCCTGGAGCGCGAACGCGCTGCCATCCGTTCGACGCAGAGTGGAGATTTCTGGAATTCAATCCGGCTGCATGACATGCCGGCGCCACCTGGCAGTTGAAGCGCGCGCCCCTGTCCGTTCGCTGCTGGTGCTGGTGCTGGTGCTGGAAGCGTGGCGCCATTTGGAGATCGCCACGTGGCCATCAGATCCGGCGGAGCGTTGCTGGTGCTGCCGGCCGACGCCCCGGGGGAGAAAGCCGGACGCGGAGGCACGGCCCACGTCCGTTGTTGACGTGAACCGTCGCGCCTATGTGCGGGTCCTTTTCGTCGCTCGGTGATGACGCGTCCCTTTCGTTACGAATAGCCCCCGAGACGGAGCTTGCGACTTGCGCGGCATCACCATTTCTGATGACGCCAAATCCGAGATTCCAAACTAGCGTGTTCGGCCGGCCTACTGGCCACGCCAGCAGCGGCCGCACCACCATCCGGAGGACACATGGGCAATTTCTTCGAAAACGTTGGCAGGGCTGTCGAAAAGGGCGCACAGGACTTGGGGAAGGCCGCTGAGAAGGGGGCTCAGGATCTTGGAACAGCCGCCGAGAAAGGCGTCCAGGACGTCGGCAAAACTGCCGAGAAGGCCGTGCAGGACACTGGAAACGCGCTTGAGAAGGCAGCCCAGGACACGGGGAACACACTCGAAAAGGCCGCCCACGACCTCGGCAGGACGCTAGGCAAGGCGGCGCACGACACGGTCGACCAGGTGGGCCGCTCCTACGGCGACGTGGTCGAGCTCGCCGAGGCGTCGTATCACTTCATCGAGAACCAAGTCGAGGGTTACCAGAAGCTCATAGCGGATGCGTCCAAGCGCGTGGAGGAAGGCAAGCTCATCGACGCCGTGTGGGGCGTGATGACCGATCCCACCCGGATCGCTGAGCAATCGACCGCCGATGCAGTTATGGAATCGTCGGTGCTAAACACCCTCGCAGCATCGGGTGCCGCCGTCTATGGCGGTCCCGGCGGTGCAGCGGCCTACGCAGCCTGGTACACCTACAAGGCAACGGGCAGCCTAGAAGCGGCGGTGCGCGCGGGAGCCATTGCCTGGGCCACAACGACGGCAGGCACTGCGACCCGTGGGATCCAGGGGAACACCCTCGACGCCGCGGCGAAGCGGACGCTTGCCTCAGCTGCGATCGGCGGTGCGGCCGTTGCTGCTTCGGGCGGATCCGATGAACAGGTCCTGGCCGCATTCGGACGGGGCGCGACAGTCGGCGCCGCCGGCGAGGCCTACAAGAGCGTGACGAAACAGACGCTGGAAGGGAAACCGCCGACCAAGGGCGCGGTTCTGAAGGACGACCCGTCGGTGCGCGCTGCCTACAAGACGCTGGACAACGGCAACCTCGACGTGACGTCGATGCCTAGAGACATTTCGCACGTCGGGCTGTCCACGGGCGAGATCAGCCCGGGCTACCTCGGCATCACGGAGACTAGTCCCATCATGCAGGACCTGGGCAAGCTTCCCTACATGAACGACATGGCCTACTTCCACGACCAATGGGTGGCGGTGACGGGGATGCAAGGGATCGCGGTTCAGGTCACCATCCTGCCCGCCATCGCGCTTACTGGCATGGGATCGGCCGGCGCGCAGAACAACGCGGGAACCGGCGCGGTCGTCGACAGACAAAAGGAAGGCCAAGGCGGTTGACGTCACTCGAAGGACGGTCCGGCGTAAGGTATGACTGTCGCGCATTCTGTACATTTGTCGCCGCACTGTGTCTAGAATGCGAACATGCCAAGTCCTGCGCCCAAGCTCGATATCCAAACGCAAGCCGCTGCAGCCGCATTCGGTGAGCGCCTCGCTTTGGCACGCATGCGACGCGGCTGGGCCCGGCAGCGTATCGCGGACGAGGCGGGCATTTCGCGGACCACGCTCTACAAAGTCGAGGCCGGTGTGCCTGACGTGACCTTGGGCACCTACCTGCGCGTCCTCAGTGTGTTGGACATGCAGGGCGACATCCACGGCCTCGCCGCCAACGACGTAGTCGGGCGGCAACTGCAGGATCTGGCGCTGAAGCCGAAGCGAAGGTAACCAGCCGCCTGGGCTGGACTTCTGAGGCCTCGACCGTCGACACTTTGAACAAGCTTTGGGAGATCCGCATGGACACGATCAGCAACTATCGCGCCGACATTCCCGGCCTAGACGTTGCAGTCAAGCGTTGTGAGCCCGAGCCGAAGCACCAGTCTCTGCTGGCATGTTTGCAGGGGTTCGAGGCCCTGGCGCGCGCTCGACTGACGGCCACCCGCGCCGACTCGTGGCTGAGCCGGCGCAAGGTGCTTGATGCCGCCGGCAGGATCGTAAGCGACGACCATGAGCTCTGGCTTGAAGAGCAGTTGCGTATCGACGGCGGGCGCGCCGCCAATACCTATGAGCGCCTCAAGGGCCAGGGGTACCTTTTGTCCCAGTGCGCGATTACCACCCTCTACGTCGCGAGCGACAGAGGATCCAGGGACGAGTCGGACTTTTTGCAGGCCCGGATCGATGTCGAGGACGAATGGACGGAACGACCACTTTTCTCGGATTGGCCACATTCCCTCCGCGACCTCAAGGACCTGATCGAGTCACCAGGCTATGAGCTGGACAAGGACAAGCGCACGCGTGTTCGCCCGATGACCTACCAGGTGGCCGAGCTCACGGACGTCAAACGCTTTGTACAAGAGGCGATCGCGTTGGATCAGCTGCAACTGCAGGCCCTACGTCGGAGGCGCTTTGTGGTGCAGGCTGACCACGAGCCGCACGATCGCATTCTTTCGTACGAAGAGGCATTCCCGGGGTTCGATCCGCAGCCGGCGAAGTGGGGGCGGATCTTCGCGGACTGGGCTCTTTCGAGCGCAGGTCGCAGCGGGGCCCGACTGTGCGACCACTGGGCCATGCAGCTGAGCGACTACACCAGCCCGGAGGGCAAGCGTTCGATGTCGCTGGTGCCGGTCTGGGGCACGACGCTCAAGCTGGCGAAGGTGGAAGGAGGCAAGGGCAACATGCACGAGTTGATCGGGAAGCTGACGAAACTCGATGGTCGCGTCCACGTACCTTTTGCGTGGTTCTTCTTCATGCTCCACGGCAACCGCGTCGACGATGCGGCTGGGCACAGGATGCTCAAGGCCGCCGAGGCTGGCCACGTCGTCTTGCCGGAACACGACTATCGGGTTCTCAAGAACTGGGAAAAACATCCCTACGGTTTCTGATCAACCCGGCCGCAACCAGTGCGCGCCGCGTCATCAAGATCATCCGGCAGTGCCGACCCCGACTGAAAACGCCCCGCGAGGCTCACGAATTGTCGATTGCTCACGACCTTCGAACTTTGCCCCTTGAATCCCGAACTGCTGCGCTGGAGAAACATGATGCTGAGAACGCGGACGAGAGTGATAGTGAGTGAGCCCGACGTGGAAGCGGCGTTGGATCATCTGCGTGCGCTTCCATTTGCCGCGACTGGCGTACCCCGCGCCTGGAATAGAACAGAGCTGCTGAATGACATCAGGAGCGCTGTGGGTCTGAGGCCAAAGATTGGTGACGCATTTGCCGTCGCACCGGGCGTGTTCGCCGTGATTAAACCCTTTGCAGTCGACCTCGCAGGGCTGACAGATCGGCAGGGTCGTCTTCAAGTGTGGCTGGCCATCCGCACCGTAGGAACCGACCCGACCCGTGTAGTTGAGCTTTAACTATCGTGAATTCAGCCTGCAGTGGATAAGACAAGGAAAAATTCAGCTTGGAATGAAACACCAGTTCGGCAGCGAATGACTCACACCCCACCAAGAACTTGATCTGCCGCGGTTCACTTTCCAGATCCCAAAGACCGCCGACACGAATCGCGCCCCAGAATCTCGGACCGCTGGTCACCGAGGCGCGTTGCGACGGGTGGCTCCGCCGCCCGTCGGCTGGTGCTGGTTGCCAGACGCTTTGGCCAGCTCCTCCGCACAGATGTAGGCGTCCTGAAGCAATCGTGCTGCACGGCGGATATTGGGACCATTTGGGTTTGGCAACGATTGCAGCAGCACGTCTGCCTGGGCGCGCCAGGCCTCGCGCACCGCCTCGTCCGGCAGGTCGACCTTGATGCCTGGCGCTGCGTCGGCTTCGTAGGCGGCTTGGTAACCAAACCATGCCCCCTGGATCGTTCGGTCGTTCCACCGGCCCTCGGCATTCTTTGTCGTGTCCCACCCCTTGGAGTCGGCGATCAGCTGGAATGCATCCCAGGACGCCCCGGTCGATGCTGCTGCGCCTTCACCGTCGACAGCGACTCGGCCTTCGGAATTTTTTGGCGTAGCGCTCGCTGCAAGTGCTCGCTGCGCGATAGCGGCGCACGACAGACCATCCCAGTCTACGAATTGGCCATCCTCTGTCCCCTCAGTGCCGCCGTGACGAGCAATGAATTCAAGAGCGGCTAGATGGTTGTTCGGTATATGCCTTGTCCTTGGTTCCGGCGTTTCGCGCCACACTTGATTATCGAGTTGAATTCCGGCGCAGCGCAGTACGCAAAGTTGCGGTGCCCATAAATCGCCCTCGCTTCGAAAATGCGTGGCTCTCCGTTACGATCGATTTTCGCTGCGCCGGCGCTCAGGCGAAAACTCGGCCGACCCGCCCCCCGGCGCCACTACGTCTATGAAGCAGACCTATCACCCTTATGCCTCACCGGCGAAGTGCGAACCTGTCGGCGCGACATTGTTCCAGCTCGGTCGGAACTGGGTCGCTCTAGTTTTTCATGGAGCACCGCAATGACGCCATCGCTCGAGGAGTGCACACGCCTTCATCGTGCCGTCGCCAAATACCGCGTGGTCGTCTCGCGCGCGGGCTGCAAGAACACGCCCGTCGACGACGACCTTAATTTTGCACAGGCGCAGGCTTTTGCGCAGACCTGGACAGAGAAGTTGGCGGCTGACGAGCCACATCTGGCAGGCCGTATGGGGCGAAGCTTGGCGCTCGTTGAACTGACGAACCAAGCGGCCGTTGCGAAAATTCTTGGATACGGAACGAGTTTCAGCTACGAACGCGCGGTAGCTGCAGTCCAGGGACTCCAACAGGGCACGCAAGCGCCAGCAGCGTAGCGATGGTGTAGCGGGCCCGACTCTTAGGCCCTGCGGAAGCGCCACATCGCGCCATGCCCGCGCCCTGATCAGCCTGGCGCGCTCCCGATCGGCCAACGCGTGGCTGTCGCTCGAGCACTTGAGGATGACGGTATCCGGCTGGTGCTGGTCGCCGATCGCCTCCCGCCGATTAGCGGGAACGAGCGCGCGGTTGAGCGCGCGGGGCCTCTACCTGCGCCCGTGCATTTGCAACGTCGTATTTGATGGTCGCCACGAGCCCGATGTCAGGCACCTTGTCAAAGTCCACCCTGTTGTGCACGACCACGCGGCCCTTGCCGGCTTCTTGCCAAACGCGCGTGCGGTCCGCATGAAGAATTTGCCCTCGCGTCGGAGTTTCGGCACTGGGATTCTCTGCGGGCAGCAGGTGGTAGATCGCCGGAGGCACCCCGTTGGCTTTCGCAACCTTCACTGCTGACCACACGGCGCCGTCCTCAACCTGGACGACCCGCTGGCCATTCATGACGATCATCCTCATACGAGCGTTCTGCACGGGGGACTTTTGGGATGGCATGTTGATGCTCGATTCACGCTCGATAACTCAAGCCACATTATGTGCTGGGGTGTGGGGTCGGTCTTGCCTTGACACTGGCATGCCGGCGCCCTGGGCCGGCGCGCGGCGACCCCAATGCTCATGCTGGACGGAATCGGCGCGCGAGATCGTTGTGCGTTCCCGATGCGTCGGCGCTAACCACGAGCCCGGCCCGTTCTAGGTCGGCCAGCGTCTGGCCCACTTCCATCGGCGTCATCACCCGGTCCTCGGCCTTCGACACCTGGTAGGCGTCAAGAGGCTCCGTGGCGGAGGCCAGCACACGCAGGACGATCACCGGGACAGAGGTCTCCGCAGCAGGAATCCCCTCGGCCGACCGCAGGGCTGCCGCGCGAACGCTCACCCAAGCCCTGAACGGATCGAGACCAACGAACTTGGCGTCGCGCCACTCCGAATCGGTCAGACGCATCGCCCGGGGAGCCCTTCGGGACTCGGGCGCAACCGGTTTGCGCCCCTGATTGCGCCCAGCGCCGCCGCGGCCCGGGCCTGCCTTTGACGCGTCCGCGGCCAGCTTCCGCGCCCATGCCTGGCCTGCCTGAAAGCACGCTGAGCTCAACGTCCCCGCAATGACGTTGGCAGAGCGTGTCGGCCCATTCAACGTGAACTTGCCAGAAACACCGTCCCAGAATGCCGCACGGTGACCCGCCCCGCGGCGGGGAAGTCCCTCGCGATTGTGATACAGCTCGCTGGTCCTGTCCGCCGCGGCAACGAGCATCGCGTCGTAAAGGCGCTGCATCTGGACATTCTTGAATTTGGGCATGCTCAGCTTTCGTCACATCCTGTCGTTTTGATAAGTGTATGACACCTCCACCCGTTCCGCCAGTAACTCGGTTGCCCGCGGGGAGATAAAGTGCTTAATCGACAGGAACTAGAATGATCACGTGAACCATCCCACAGAAACCCTTCCGTACTTCATCACGGCAGCGGACGCGAAACGCCAAGGCCGGATGGGGCTATTCGCCTCCGTTGAACTCACTTCTCAGGAAGGAGGGTGGACGATGATCTTTCACTATAGGTCTCAAGAGGGGGTAGAGCCTTTGGTGATGCTCCGGCGCGCGTACGTGCCAGATGGAAAGACCAACACCCCTCGCGTTTTCACCACCATCGACGCAGCGTTGAGGAACGTCCACGAAATCGTCGGCCGTCAAAAGCGCATAAGGGTGACAGTGGACGTCGAATAGCCTGGGTTGCTCGGATAGCCTGTGCATCGCTGCTAGACACGCGTCCCGCCAAAACAGTCGGCGAACACGCGAAGGAAAGCCACGCGTTTGACACGTATTCATTGAATACCTAATAATCGGCTCACGGCAGGGTATTCCGCCGTTGGCGCCTCGCATCATCAGGGGCAAGGAACGACGATGGCATTGAAGAAGCTCAAGCCGCAAAACGAAGACCGCGTTGACTGGGAGATCTCCGTCACGAACGCGCTGTGCGAGCGCCTGGACTGCAGCTACAGCGACGCCTCAGGCATCCTGGGCGCGCATGCCGACCTGATCGACCGGCTGTACACGGCAGGCACGACGCCGGCGGACGCGGCAGTGCAGCTCGATGCGGTGGATGCGGCATGAACGACGCGCGCCGCAAGGAGATCGAAGCAATCCGCACGCGGATCGATGCGCTTCGGAATGAGGCCGAGTCCATCCGAGGCGACATTTCCACGGTCCACTCGGATGAGCAGGAGTACCGGGACAACATGCCCGACTCCATTGCTGAAGGCGAGAAGGGCCAAAAGGCGGATTCTGCCGCCGAGGCTCTGGATTCCGCAGACACCGCGTTTGACGATGTCCTCGAGGCCCTTGATGAGGCCCTCTCGAAGCTCGATGAGGCGCGCGCCTGATATGGCGAAGATCAACCCAGTCGCGTTCACGCGCAAGAACAAGGCAGGCGAGTCGTACGCCTTCAAGGGCGAGTGCAGCGTCGGCAATGACGGCGTCTTCAGCGTCCACATCCCTGACGACCTCGTGCCGCTCGCACAGAAGCTGGCGCTGGATCGTCGCAACGAACCTGGCGCCGTGCGCGTCACCAAGCCGCGAGTGAATTGGCGCGCGGAAGCGAGCACGCTCGTCGCATGTGAAGCGTTTTTGCAGGCCGTCGTCCAGGAATTTCTTGCAGTGGACGTCAGTCGCGATCGGGTGATCTGCTACGCACACGACAGTGCGATCGCCATCTTCGAGAACGCGGATGGCTCGCTTCACCCGAACGGCTCCTTCGGCCACTATCCAACCGGCAAGTGGCGGGGCACGCTGGACGGCTCCAACAAGCAGGACAGCCGCTACCGCATTGCCTTCGTTGCACGCGCCTTCGACCGAGTGACGTACACGCGGCCGTCATATGTCAAGGTCGAGTTCCTCCGGCCCGACGAGGCGCACCACGACACAGGGCCACTTGGCCGCCTCAACGGTTTTGCCGGGCTTGGCAATTTCGTCCCGACCGATGCGACGCCGGCCATGCCGTACAGCGACGAAGCGGCGGAATTCTTCGTGAACATGATGCTCGGCATGTGCGCGCTGTCGCGCAAGCTCGACGCGTTCCTGGGTGACCCTGATCGCATTGCACTCGCGATTGCGGGCGGGCAGGGCGTGCTTGGCTACAACGGGAAGGGGTCCGCCAGTGATTCAGCCGACTGACCGCCTGCACGCGCCGCTTGAGTCCATGCGCGATATCACCGCCGGAGCACACCCGACCGTGCCCGCCGCGGTCGAGAGCGCCCTCAGTAACCTGGCCAGGACCTGCCCATGAGAGACGTGATCACCATCATTGACCCAGGTTCGGACGACGGCCGGATCAGCCGCATTCAAGGTGAGGGCGATGGCCCCGTGCTTGGGCGCTGGTACTGGGTGCTCAAGAACACCGACTACGCCGGCAAGCCGAAGCCCGATTGGCTCGGCTGCGCCATGAAGGTCGGCTCGAACTTCGTAGAGATCCACTCGCCCCACACGGACCGCGGCTACAGCTCGGAACGGATCCATTTCGACGAGTTCGTCGACCGCTTGCGCTACGAGCCGAAGGCCGATGAGGTTATCCGCGCCCGCATCGGGCACTGGCAGGCCGAATCGGTCCGGCTGCTCGCCGACATCGAGCGTGTCACCCGGTCGCTCGGCATGACACCCCAGGACAAGCTTGGCGCGCCAGCCGCGCAAGGCGAGGCGGCCGGCGGTGCGCTGATGGTGCTGTCGTCGCAAGCTGACCCGAATGCCTACAGCCACGCGCTGACGGTCGCCAAGGACGAAACACTGCCTGCGCTCTTCAAAGACGTCGAGGTCGCGCACGGCAACCTCGCCAAGTGGATGAAGGCGCCGGTGATGTCGACGCTGGCCCAGCTGAAGGATCAGCGCGAGATCGTGGCGGACATCGACGATCGCATCTTCAGCGTGAGCCTGTACGCCGGCCTGACCGAGGATGCGGCCCAGATCAAGGACGGTGCGCCGGCCGGCATGGCCGACAAGCTCCACGTCATGCAGCGCATGGCTTACATGGACGAGGAATGCCTGGCGAACTATCGTGTCGGCGGGATGGAGTTCAAGGACATCGGCGCCTTCGACACCTGGCTCGCCGAGCCGGAGAACCGGGACAGGATCCTGCCATTCCCGCGCACGCTGGTCGCGATGCGTGTGCGACGCAGCGAAAAGGAACGGCAATGGGACGGCAGGATCCGCACGCTGCTCGTGCACATGGAAGAGCGCGAGCTCGACAAGGCGACTTTCCTCTACATCCGCAACGGCGAGCAGCTCTGGCGGATCACGACGGCCGTGGACTTCGGCGCGCTGATCTTCCCCGACCCGACCACATTCAACCCGAGCGAGCCCAAGATGATGAAGCTCTTCTGCGAGCGGGTTAAACAGTTCATCACAGTGGCGGAGTACGAACAGCGTCGCGACGCGGAAGCCGAGCGAGCGCGCAAATCCGAAGAGTGGGAGAAGGCGCGGCCGGACGCTGATCGCAACCCCTACTGGCGCAGCGACCACGACTTCAGGAGCCATTGCCTTGACGACTGGCACCGCTTCGACTCCTCCAGCGTCTACTTCGACGATGCCAGCAACGAGATCGAGAAGCAGATCAAGGAGTACAACCGGGTCGCGCTCATCATCCAGGGGCTGTTCGACCGTTCGATGACCCTGCACCCGCACCCGCCCGCGAGGACTTGGACTGCAGAAGGCTTCGACGCCGCGGTGAAGCTGGTCTACGACGGCACCAGCGTGCTGCACTACGGTGAGCCGCCCGACTTCGAGGCCTACCGCGCGCGCTGCAACGCATCGCTTCGGGAGGGTTCAACGGCCGTCGGCCAGGACGACGTCTGGGAACGCCATGAGGGCACAAAGGAGAGCGCGCGCCGGGATCGCTCCCATCATGAGCGGAATGACCACCGGCCCGAGCGCTACCGCCCCACCGGCAATCCCGGGCCTGGATACCTCGCGCGGGTGAAGAAATGGACGCGCACAGGCAAGGCTACGTTCGAATGGGAGCGTGAAAAGCGCAGCGGTGATCGGTACTGGGAGCAGTCGGTCGCGTGTTCGATCACTGTGCCGGCAACCGAGCTTTTCCACGTCGACGCCTACACGCCCGGGGACTTCCGTCAGTTCTTCGCCGACCCGCGTACCCGCGCCGAATACCTGAAGTGGGCCCCGATGCTGATCGCCGCTGAAGAATGGCACCATGCAAAGACGAAGCAGGCCACGACGTGAAGTCGGGCACATCGAAAGACGACAAGAGGATATCCGGCCATGAATGACACAACTCAAGACCCGAAGGCCGCAGCGCACCTGGCTGGCTACACCTGCATCGCGCAACACGCGGCTGCACTCACGCAACAGCACAAGCGCCTGATCCTTCCAGCACGCGCCACCGCGCAGAGCAACTTCGGGGCTGTCGAGGCCTCGCGCGTACTGGTCTCCTTCGTGTTCGACGATGGGTCGGAGCTGCGTGTGGCCGGCAGCTTCATGGGCCCCCGCATCGATGCGTACTGGTCGGAGGATGGCGGCGGGTCGGAGACGGGCGAGGATGCCGCCGCGAACTCACAACTTGGAACGGCTGACAGCAGCGCCGCCCCAGGCCAGGAACTCGCCGACCGTTCACGGACTGACTGATGACCAACCACCCGAACCGAACGAAACCAGTGCCTGACGGGACGCCGACACCGGACGAGATCAAGGCCGCGCGCGCAGCTGCGGGCCTCACGCAGCGCGAGGCTGCTGCGTTGATCTGGTACGAAGAGATCGCCTGGAAACAATGGGAGGGCGGCAACCGCCGCATGCACCCGTGCTCCTGGTGGGCCTTCCAACAACGTGCAAGCGGGCTTGACGATCGGGCGAAGGTCTCGTGGCGGGACATGGGGCTCACGCTGATCGACGTCGCCGGCATCGATTGCCCGCTCTGCCACTGCGGCGTGGGCGAATATTGCGCGAGCTCGAAGGCACACCCCACAGGAGCCGGGTTCCACGCCGAGCGGGTGGCGGCTGCGCGCAAGGCAAGGAAGTTGGCGCACCACCCATCAGAACAACTGAGCTCGGACAGCGCCCCACTTCAGGTTGATGCAGGTCTGCCTGCACTTACAGCCGTCCAGCAGGCACACCTCGACGCCGTTCGCTTCGGCGCGACGAAGGTGGAAATGGAGAAGTACCTCCGGGACGGTGTGACGGTCGACATCGTCCGACAGACCGAGGAGCCCGATGTTCCGCCGTTCGCGATCTACGTTTGCGAGCGTCAGGAGTTCTGGATCGATTGCTGCGAGACGCGCGAGGCCGCCGTGGCAAGGGTGAAGGAATTGGGCTTGAAGCAAGCAACGGCCACAAGGAAGGGTAAATGATGGCAAAGCCACTGAAAGCCGGCGAGACGCTGGTAGACGACCTCAGCGGCGCGGACCTCGATTACTGGGTGGCGAAGGCTGAGCACCGCGACCATGCGGATCTTGAAACGCTCGCGATCGTGGACACCGGCAAAGGGCGCCTGTGCATGCTCAACGGAGCGCCTTACGCTCCATCGAGCGACATGCTGCGTGGCGGCGAAATCATGCGTCGCAACTGGATCGGCACCATGCGACCCTCGACCGGCCAGAAGCCGCCAAGGTGGCAAGCGCTCGGCGACATGCCTGATGAGGCACGTCGGCGCGTCTTCGGCCCAGCCGGCTCTTTCAACAGCGTCGTCTCCGCCTGGGACGTCGACATGCTGGTGGCCGCCATGCGCGTGCGGGTCAAGATGGCGCATGGCGAGTCGGTCGCCTGGACGGTATGCAAATCATGACCCGCAGCGTCGTCGCCATATTCGGGCTTCTGATCGCGCTGGCTCCATTCGCCATGCCCGCCCTTTACGACTACGGCAAGCGGAGCGTAAAACCAGTTCGTGTCGACGGAAGCTTGAAGCCGGAAGGAACATTCCCTCCAGCGCCATATAAGCCTATTGAAAGTCGAGTCAAGCCGCTTTCGACTTAGGTCCCAACCTGTGCCAGGAGCGCGTGACAACAACGGAACGATATTCTGGCGTTGGTTGGCTATGAAAAAACATGCTCCGAAGACCGCCCTGCAAAGCCCGCTTGTGGAAAATGTTGTCAAATAGGTAGGTTATGAAAACATTCGAACGCCGCGTCTTTATTATCATTGTGTTCATCGCCCTTATCGCGCTGGCAGCGTTCGCCACGGTAGCGACTTACAACTCCTACCAAACGGAGCGTGAGGCAGTTGCATTCAGGCAGGCGCTTGAAAACGAAAGACAGATGGGGCAGGTACGAGCGACCGAGGCCTTTCAAAAGTGGAGTCAGACCACTTTCGACTCAAATTCCGGTGCAGCACTTGAATGGCGCGGAAAGGATTCCGAGATCATTTACATCTGGTCAACGTCTGATATTACGGGCGCTTGGTCAGCATCCTCGGTGAACGAAACTCTTCCGGTCTACTCAATCATTGCGAAAAGCCCCGGAGGACGATACTTCAAGGTTCAGGTCTATCTAGCAGACCGGCCACCATTTGTTTGGGGAGTTCCCAACTACCCCGAGCAGATGACGGAAGCCGAAGTGGTTAAAGAGCTCGCCCAACGGAATCGCGTCGACCTTTTGGGCAAGTTCAACCTTCCAAAGACGCCCGCTTGAAAGTCAATGCGGTATTTACGCACACTGGGGGAAAAGGAGCGTTTAACGGCGCCTTACTCTACAGAATCGGTGGACAGTGCCGATAAGGCTGGATGTAGCAGTGCTGCACACTCTGGCCGTTTTGTCCTGCGTCGAGCGTGACGATAATCGCGGCGAGTGACCATAGCCATGGAACACAAGTGGCGTTCCTTCAAACGTCGAAAAAGATGCACAAGAAACACATCGCGCTAGCACTTCGAATTGCCACTTGGACTGCGAGCGTTGCAGTCGCGTGGCAAGCTGTTCGCTTCTGCCAGGGTGAAGTCGGCGCACCTGTTGTAGACCTGCTGCTAAATGCAATTCGGGCGACTCTGGAACCATTGCCGGCAGCCGCCGGCCCGAATGGCGAGATCTTCGGGTGGATGCATAAGATCTTCTATTACCTCAGTGGCGTGTCGCTGTGGCTGGCGCTTGCAAGCATCGTCCGCTCAAGTGGCTGGGCGCTGAGCCGCATCGTTGAGGTCGGCCTCGCTCGCTACCGGACCGAGATGGGCGACGCGGCACGCTTGGCTGCACTCGCGCAGGCCGACCGCCGTCGGGCAACGCAGCTGTTGCCCGGGCAAAACGAGGCTGCTATCGCAACGGCGACTTCCGAATCTGCGCTGACGGCGCTTGTCATCGGCTTCTTGGTAGCCGGCCTGTTCTTCTGAGCGGCCCGACGTCGGCACCGGAGAAGGGCGCCTGTGCATGCTCGACAGAGGAGTCAAATGACCAACACCTTCGACGAATCCAATAAATGGCTAGGCCGCCTGGTGCTAGCGACCGTGATGGTTTTGCTTGCGGCAGTAACTGGATTTGTTCACGAATCCGCCTCTTTCGCACTTGTGGCGCTGGCCTTGCTTGGACTGATGTTCTTCAGCATTGATTTTGTGTTCGGGCCCCAAATAGGTTCGTTGAGCAGTTATTTCGGTGTTGTCCTCTTGGCCTTGTTCATTCCATTCGCCCTAGGCGCTGGACTCACTTACTATTTCTGAAATAGACGCGGTGATGAAACCTGCCGCGTGTTCGAGGGATTTATGGCTGCAGTCAATCTGGAAGCATGACGAGCTGGTGCTGGTCGACGCGCGCCGCCCGGACGTTGGCGGCGTCGAGAACAGTCTCGCTCCCCCTGCAGAAACGCCGAGCTGGTGCCGATAAACGAGCGTAGACAGATCGGCGCCCTGAAACGCCGCCGATTTTCCTTGCGTCCACTCAACGAAGATAATCGGCGCTCGCCCTTCGTCACCTGGAAACCCATGAAAACCTGCCTCATCCTCTCGCTTCTGATCGCCTCCGGCTGCGCACTCGCGCAGGAACCACCGTCGGCCGGCCAGAAATCGCTCTCGGTTCCTGGCGACCTGAACCGCGGCGCTTCGATCCTCTCGGAACAGGGCAAACTGGTTCCGTACATCGAGATGGCCGAGGTCAGCGGCGCGATAGGCCGAACGGTGGGGTCCGTCTTCATCGGCGAGCGACTGGTCCAGGCTGCTGACGGCAGCTGCCAGGCTGTGACGACGCGCCTGATCGGCATGAAGACCGTCGCGGTCGGCGCGCTGAAGGTCGAGCTACCCCGAGTGGCTGGATCCAGCCGCACGATCGCCTGCATCTGACCTGCCGCCGCGCATTCATGACACATACGGCACCTACAGCCGACGCGGCGCCACCTCGGCGCCGCCGCACAAAGTCGGCCGATGCACCCGACGACACGCGCCATGCTGCGAGCTACGAGAGCATGGAGGAGCGTCGGTATCGAGACGCCCTGGAGGAGCCTGAGGCGAAAGCCGCACTCCACGGCTACGAGTGCGCTCAAGCGCGGCGCGACAGCGTAAGCCGAAAGCTCTGCGGCGGGTCTTCGCGTGTGACCGTGAGCGATCTGGCCCACTGCGAATCCGCACTTTCCGAGGCCAAAGAACTGCTGGTGCAGATCGCGACCCGTTCGCCCCTTCTGGCGCGACATCAAATCCTGGCTGGCGCCGTGGGACACGGCTAGAGCCTGCTACCTGGCCGCCGATGCACTGAACATCTGCCGTTGGCCCGCCGATACGATCTCAAAGGACCGACCATGAAACACACCGTCACCGATCGCTGTTTCGACGCGCTCGAGACGGTTGCAAGCCTAGATGCCTCCGAGCTACTGCTCGCGGTGGGCACGGCGATCGCTGCATTTCTCGCGATGCACCCGTTGATCGGGTACGCCAGTGCAGCCTACGATCTGGCGCTCTCGATGTGGGAAGTCCACCTGGGAAGCGGAATCGTGGCGCTGGTGGTACTCGCGGGATCCATGTCCGAACGATTCTGGCCCGTCGCTGTTATGGCGGTCGTACCCGTCTGCCTGGCCGACACGATTCTGAATCTGCCGCCTTGACCCGAGCGCAGCGCGCCGGCTAGTTCTGGAGCCAACTCTCCTCCGACCGGTGCCGCGATTCCGAGCTACAAGTCCTGCTGGTGTTGCTGAAGGCCTAGTGCCCGTTCGGTTCAAAGATCCAGCCCTCAGGCCTCCGCCGCCGGGGCGGTCCAACCTGCCTGAGCCGCCACGCGCTGCAACGCATCGCGGATCGAAGCCTGGTGCATGTTCCACCTTCGCGTATGCCCCAAATACCAGCCAGCTTCGAAGGCTGAGCCCAGACGCTTGTTGACGCGATCAAGTTCGGCTTCGGTCAGATCCGTGCCCTCGCGGGGCTGCGGGTTTGTCAATGCCTCGCCGCAGCAGGCGAGGTACGCGTTTGCGCCGCACAGCAGAACGACCCGGTGGGATGGGCGTACCTCAGCCTGAATCCTTGCCAGGTTTGCGGTCGACAGGACATCTACTGCAGCCGGAGGAGCAAATCCTCGCCCGTCCGCTTCGCTCTTCGGCCACTGTGCGTACGAGTTCGTGCAGGTGATGTGTTTGGCGCGACTGCTCAAGAACGCCAGTTTTTTGGCAAGCCGATCGGCCGGCGCATTGGAGGTTTTAGGCCAGACGAACGTTCCGTGCGCGGCCGCCCAGGCAACATCGGCTTTCCTGAAGGCGTGATAGAGGTTCGCACCTTGCTGCCCGAACAAGGGAATTCCGCCATCTGCTTCATCGGGCCCAGGTGCTTCATTCATCAGCATCACGGAAGCGAGCTCGTCGCCATGGGCGGCAACCATTCGCGGGTCATAAGAATGAAGAGAAGGCACGGGCATCGGCAGTTTCCAATCCTCGGCATCCACCCGATCTACACACGACTGTGCGAGCACGGGCAGTGGGCCGCCCGGGGATTTTGGCACCCAGCGCAGCCGGCGCGCAGTCGACCACGACGAAACCGCTTGGACTCCGCCGGCGTCGGGAAGCACCAAGCTGCCTCACATGGTGAGGCGTCACCTTGGATTGCCGCTCCACACTGCTGGTGCTGGCCCACGCTTTGTTCTGAGGTCGTTGCAGCGCGCCAACACGCCACGGCGCCCAGCGGCGGCGCTGCTCCGACTCGTCGTACATGCGGGTGACCGATGTGGGCAGACCTCCGCAGCCGCGCTAGAGTCAATGGTGATTTTCTGTTGTGTGCGTGCCGGGCGATAATCACGTGAGCTAGTCGATCGGGTCGATTATCTGATTGCGTAGAGAACCTAACTCTTTCGCTTTATAAACGCAGAAAGAAGAGAGCAGCGCCGCCATGAACACACAGTCGAGAATCACCACCGCCGAGCCTCGGCGCACCAAAGGTTGGGTTGAACGCCTGTTTCTTGGGGTACTTGCGATCGTCGCTGCCGTGGTGTTCCCCCAGAGCGCCTTCGCCAGGTCTCCGACCGAGGCCAAATACGTCGTGGTCGGCGGCAATGATGACGTCAGGTTGATGACCGACGCGCTGGGGATGTGGGGACCAAAAGGAGCCAAGGAGCGCGGACGGTCCATCGTTTGGATGCGATGGGAACCACTCACCCCTGCTGGCATGAAGTTCATCTCCACTTTCAGTGGACCGAAGCCTGAGGAGAAAACGCGCGCACTTGCGTCGGTTTACCTCCGCACCCAGGTCGACTGCAAGCTTCAGCGCTTCGTGACGCTAAGCGTGCTGGGCCACAACGCCTCGGGCAATGTTCTCTTTTCCGACGGCGAGGACCTGCCACGGTGGGAGGATCTTCCGAAGAACCCTGAGAGCTTCATGCGGAAGGTCATCAAGACTGCCTGCGCTTCTCCGTTCGTGGCTCTGCCCGACGCCGATGACGAGTTCTACGCCTTGACTCGCGCTGGAAACCTCACGAGAAAAGAGACCAGCATTGGCGCAGCCCCATCCACTGTCCGAACTGCGCAGAGCACGAATCCTCTGACACGACCCCGATGCATCAATCCAGCAACTGGGCTGCAAATGATGGACCCGAATGGATCGTGCGCCGGCAATGATGTAGGCGGCAGCCGGTATGGGCAAGACGACAGAACGCGGTAGTCCCTCACCGGCGTGTCGCAGGGAGGCCCGCGGCAGAACTGTGCAACCAGTGCGGTTCATCCCTCAACTTCTCGCCCGAACGATAAGAGCAGGGGCTGTGGCCGTCAGAAGGTCGCTCGCAAAAGCGCCTCGTACGTCGCGATGCTTTAAGCCGCGGCGTATGGCCCAGGAACAGGTTCTAACATTGCGCTCATGACTCCAGTTCTCTCGCCCCAAGCACGCGCGCACTGGTTGGACGAAGCGATCGGCTTCGTCAGGCGGATTGGGCTCCAGGTCACCGTAGCGCCTGCGGACTCACTTTGGCCAGAGGCCTTCCTGCCCGAGATTCGCATTCGAGGCGGCGCGCTTGAGGTCATGGCGGATGCGTTCCCCGGAGACGTTCTCCACGAAGCAGCGCACGTGGCCATCCTTCCGCCTGCGTTTCGACCATTGGCGGATGCCGCCCTCGAGGCGGTGACGGAGGCCGCCAGGGTCTACTGCGACGCACACGCGGACGCGCTGATGGCGCATCCTGAGGATCCCGTCTGTCGCGCGCTCCTGCAGTGCAGTGATGCCGAGGCCACCGCCTGGCAGTACGCAGCTGCACAGCAGATAGGGATGCCCGATTGCTGGCTCTTTCCGCCAGGATCGTACTCAGGCCAACGCGACGCCATCCTGAAAATGCTCAAGCTGAAGCGATACCTGGGCATAAACGGCCTGCAGGCCGCGGGTTGGACGCTGGCGTCACCGAATCCCCACCGTGCCGCACCCCTGTATCCAAAAATGGCCTTCTGGCTTCATCCAGGTCGAGCGTTGACGAACCAGGCCTTTCGACGTCGCGCCTAGGTCGTAGACGAAAGCTGGGGGCGGCTCAGGTACAACCTTGTCGGCCGCTTTGATAAGCACTGGTGGGCGAGCGGCCGCACCGCGCGCCCTGATGCTGCGTTGCACGCCCTGAGCCGGGCTGCAGGAAGGCTTTGGAGCTCACGCCGCGGGGAGCCGCCAGAAATCACCACACGCGCGCGGGTGTCGTTCGCAGACCCACCGGACGAAGCAAGCACTCCGTCGCGAATTTTTTCCGCTCTTCAGTCGGCGGCATGGCCTCGATTTTCTGGGGATTGCAGTTCTCAGCGTTCACCGGAGGAGCGACAAAGCTCGGTGAGCATCCGACGGAGGCAGTAATCGTGGCGATCGTGACAGCTGCGAGGGCAATGCGGAGCTTTCTGGATGTCATAGCGTGGTCTCGAGCGGGTTTGAGCGGCGCGCACGCAAGACAATTGGGGGCCAGTCGAGTATACACGAGTAAACGTCATAACGTTTAATGCGCTTGCATACGGCGTGCGCCTGTGGCAAGCTGGAGGTCCGTTCTGGCCATCTCAGCAGGCCTGCCGCTCACATGGCGAATCCCCAAGGGTGCTGATCTCGAGATCGCGAAATTGATCCATGCCATGTAGGCGTGGGAGAAGTGAGCTTATCCCGGGTGGCCCGCCACTCCCGCGCCAGAAAAGGATTGCATGTCGATCGCACATTTGAAGAAGCAGGCAAAAAACCTCGTTCGTCTGCTTCCAGCTCACATCAGCGCGAATCCAGCAGGCGGCTCGCTCGCCGCCTGCCAAGAGCTGATAGCTCGCGCGAGCGGTTACCCCAGTTTCCACGCAGCGGTGAGCACCGAGCCGTCCGAGAGAGTGGGCCCGCTGCTGCTGTCTCCGCGGATCCTCGACGACTTGCAAGATGCTCACCGGCAGGCGGCAGCCCGTAACGACTGCGCGTGGGCCTGGCGGGCCGAGCAGCTAATCAGTGCGGTGCTGGAGCTCCAACTGCGTCTGGAGTTCCGGGGTGAAACGCTCGAGGCTGACAGGCTGTACGCTTTGGACGCCCTCGAGCAGGCTAACGCGAAATGGCGTGGTGCTTTCGCGCGCCGTCCGTCCGCTTTGGACGAGTACCTAGCTTGCCTGCCGCTCTACGAGCGCCCAGAGAAGCGAGGCCTCAGGCCGGTGAGTGATCCCGCGTCCCAACACCATCACCAGGTCGCCATGCCGATCAAGAGCGTACGCGAGCAACGATAGCCCGCCGCGTCCTGGCGGCGACGGCTCCGTCAGTAGCGGGACGACGTGAGCCTGTAGCAGCGACTGCCCAGCCAGGAAGTTCAGTGATTCTCTGTGGTCATGTGTCCAACTTTCTGGACATTGCGACCCGCTTTGCCTAGAATTTTGCTCAAATGAGCAACGCTGAATCCCCCCTCCTCGAGCGCCAGTTGCTTCTGCAACTCGGCGACCGGCTGAAGCGCTTGAGGAAGTCGCAGGGCCTGGGAACCGTCGAGATGGCAGCGCGCGTGGGTA
>LNAP01000667.1_pt1 | contig 37903 bp, 42 predicted proteins | sample 602601 | NCBI WGS metagenome assembly LNAP01 (sample SAMN02440304, study PRJNA202911) | soil metagenome | biome: Subtropical and temperate rainforests or woodlands; isolation source: soil samples (1 kg each in a 20% v/v slurry with milli Q water) were... ... | reverse complement strand
GCCTTGCTCGGTGTCGGGAATTTCAACCAGGATGCCGAACGACAAAGTGTCGTGGATCACCGCCTGACCGAGGACGAGAATGTTCACACCAACCTGGGCCAGAACGCCGGAAATGACCGCAGGCCGTCCCCGACGGAGCGCCGGATCGGGTGCGGAAGCGCCTGTGGGCGGGCCGGAGGGTGCTTGGGAGCGCGCGCAGACGGATCGACCGGGCGGCAGACAAGGGCTGGAAAGCCGCGGGCGCAGGAAGGAGTCGACGGGCAGCGGGGATCGCGGCTTCCGCGGCAGAGACAGCGGCGGTGGCGGCTCGTGGAACAACAGGCCTTCAACGCAAGGAGATAAGCGGGCAGCAACTGATCGCGCAGGCAGCGACAGAAGCCGGGCGGAAGCATTTAGCGGCCGCGGTCTTGCAGTGAGCAAAAACGACAGAGGATCTCAAGGAAACGGCTCAGCCGGACGAACTCAGGGCGGCAAAGGCCGGCAAGGGTCCGGGTTCGCAGGACGACCGCAAGGCGGCAAAGGCCGGCAGGGATCCCGATCAACCGGAAGACCGCAAGGCGGCAGTCGCGGGAAACGGTAGTTTTTTCGGAAATGATTCATTTCTTTGGAATTTAGGCTTGTACGGAACTCTACGGCTCTATAACCTTTACCCCGGTCTCCTATTTGTTGTAAAATAAAGAAGTCTACATATAATATATGTAGCATGCAGTTGTAAGCTATGATGACTTGAGAATCGTTTCTATCCCAAATCGCACTTCGGAAATTCTTTGCGATGATTTTTCCAAGGAGAAGGAGGTAATAATCTATGTATGCATTGAAGGAAAGGGAAATGATTTTTGTTTTTACTGGACCCCATGGAGCTGGACGTAAGACGGTTGCCGAAATGTCCGGGTCTACACTTGGCATGAAACAAGTCATTTCCTATACGACAAGACCGCAGCGGCCTACGGAGGTCGACGGCCAGGATTATCACTTCATCACCCGGGACGCCTTTGCGGAAGCGGAAGCGAAAGAGGAATTCATGGAGGTCAACGAGATCGACGGCTTCCTCTACGGCATCAAGAGCCGAAATGTTGAAAATATGTTCCAATCAAGCGGGAGCATTTATTTAATTTTAAACCGTTACGGCGCTGAAACGATAAAGAAGATTTACGGCGATCACGTGGTTCGCATTTTTATTTATGCCAGTCGGGACGCCTTGGAAAAGCGCCTCAGGGAAAGCGGAGATTCCGAAGAGGATATTGCTCGCTACCTTTCTCATTTTGAGGAAGAGATGGAATACCGCACGGAATGCGAGCATGTTTTTGAAAATGTAGACCTTGCCCATACGGTGTTCGATCTCACCAAAACGTTAGACAACTATCTCGGAAGAAACCTAGTCGATCTGGATTAAACCCGGACTAGAACGGCCTGGATGCTGATAAGGCATCCGGGTTTTTGTTTTCCACCGATTCGCAATAACTGTATGAAAGGAGTCTTACCTTGAAGATCGTATCCATTGAACCGACACCCAGTCCGAATTCCATGAAGCTCAACATGAACGAGTCGCTGGCGCCCGGCGTAAGAGTAACCTATACTCACGATTACCAAGGCCAAATGACTGAAGAGATCCGGAAGCTTCTCGAGATAACCGGGGTAAAAAGCATCTTCCACGCGGCGGATTTCATCGCCTTGGATCGTCATCCCAAAGGCGATTGGCAGTACATTTTGGCGCAAGCGAGAGACATCTTCGGCGAAGCGGCAGGCAGCGAGCAGAATGCTGCTGCTGTCTTAGACGCGAAGCCGGAGACCGCCTTCGGGGAAGCCATGGTGCTGCTCCAGACGTTTCGCGGCATCCCCCTGCAGGTCCGCGTGCGGGCTGGGGCTGAGGAAGCGCGGGCAGCTATGCCCGAACGGTTCACGCAAGCCGCCGTTCAAGCAGGAACAGCCTCTCCCAACTTGATTAAGGAGAGGCAGTTGGAAGAGCTCGGCATTCGCTACGGCGAGCTGAAGGAAATTGCCGGCGAGGTAGTCCAGGAGCTGGACGCTTCCTATGACGACGCCCGCTTGCAAGCCCTGGTCTCCTCTGCGATGCAGGAGACCGAGGCTTTGGCCGCCGACGAAGCTCCCGGCGGGGCGGCCTTGAGCGCGAGCGAAACGGCAGACCGGCTGCGCAGCCCGGACTGGAAGGTGCGCTACGCGGCGCTGCAAAAGCTGGAGCCGTCGCTTGAGACGCTCCCTCTGCTCGTCCAGGCGCTGCGGGACGAGCAGACATCGGTCCGACGGCTCGCCACCGTTTACCTCGGCGATATCAAGGAGCCCGAGGTGCTGCCATTCCTGTATCGCGCCCTTGAAGACGATTCGCCGATAGTACGCCGGACAGCAGGCGACACGCTGTCCGATCTGGGGGACCCCGCGGCTATCCCCGCAATGATCAAGGCGCTTAAGGACAACAATAAACTGGTCCGTTGGCGCGCCGCCCGCTACCTTTATGAAGTGGGCGATGAAACTGCGATGATTGCTTTACGCGAAGCTGCCGATGATCCGGAGTTCGAAGTCCGCATGCAGGTAAAAATCGCACTGGAGCGCATTGAGGGCGGTCATGCCGCAGAGGGCTCCGTCTGGCAGCAGATGACAAGAAGAAACGAACAGAATTAGCAATTCGATTTATCTCGGGCATGTTAGCCATCATTTGTGCATATGTGGTCAAACAAGCGCGAATCCGCCACAGCTGGTGTTCGTGCTTGTTGCGTCCAGGCTTCTTATCGTCCCTCCTCCTCCGTATAGAACGCAGCAGCAGGCTGGCTAGCTCTTTATCGCTTACGCATATAGCGGCTACTTCGCGTCCTTTTGAAACTGATCGAAATATTGGACTCGCTCGAGAATCGTCGGATGGCTCCCGCGGAACCATTGGACGAGGTTCGGCTGTGTGACCGGGCTGAGGTTTTCTTTGGCGATTTTTTGAAAGGCGCGGATGGCGGCTGTGCCGTCACCGGTTATTTCCATCGCGTAACGGTCGGCCCGGCGCTCCTCCACCCGTGAGAATGCGTTCTCCAGCGGCGCCACAGCGAAGTTCAAGAGCGTTACAATGAGCAGCAGCAGCGGAAGCGCAGCCAAATCCTCCACTCCCCGAATGCCCCAATGCGGGCCCCAGCGCAAAATGCCGTAATGAAAGGCGTGGAATGAAATCCAAAAAACACCCAGACTGAGCAGCACACTGAAAAGAAGTCCCCAGTAAATATGTTTTTCCACATAATGCCCCATCTCGTGGGCCATTACGGTAAGGATTTCATCCGTCTTCAACCGCTTCAAGGTCGTATCCCAGATTACAATCCTTGCATGATTGCCAATCCCGCTCACATATGCGTTGATCGTACTCGTTCTTTCCGACATGTTGACCTCGTAGACCTGGTCTGTCGGAATATCCGCTTTTACCGTTAAGGATAAAATGCTCTGCTTTAGCTCCTCGTTCTGCAAAGGCTGAAAATCGTTGTAAAGCGGCTCCAATACTACGGGCTGAAGGAACTGCACGAACAGAATGAGCGGAATCGAGGCCAGCCAAAACCAAAGCCACCAGCGGCGCGGACTGCGTTTCATAATGAAATAAAAGATCCAGAGCATGACGACGGTCGCCAGCCATTCCATGACAAAATCCTTGGACAGATCACTGAGAAACATCATCGGCGTCTCGTTCGAAATCCCATAATGGCGGTCTACCTTTAGCAGCAGTACATCCACCGGCAAAAATAACAGATACGTCACCAGCAAAAACAGCAGCACAAAAACAGGCATCCGCCACAAGGCGCGCCGGAACCATGCTTCCACCGCATTGCGGAAGGTCGCAGAAGCCCCGAGTAAAACAAGCAATAGAGCCATCCGCAGCGGGGATACCAGGAAGTAGGTAAGGGAATGAATACGGGAAAGCGACTCGGCCTGTTCGATCTGAGCGGAACTCATGAAGGTATGCGGATCGGCAGCCGTCCCCCGGTAGGACTCCTGGATCGAGAAAAGATCGCCTTTGAGCAAGTACCAGCTCATACCCGACGCATACAAAGCAAAGCTAACTGCTAAAATCGCATAAAATCGTTTCATCCCAGAACCCTCCTTACTACATTGGAGTATATTCTGAACAAGCTTTGCTTATCCCATGTTTTTGTCAGTATCAGCACGTATTTCAGCTTGACGCGCTCGCCGATCTGCCGAAATCCGCGGAAATAACGGCTGTTCCGTCACAGCTTTTATAAAGGGTTCACCTTAACCGCCGCTTGCTTTCCGCTAAGCTGAATTCCTGCCTCCTTGCGCCCGCAGTGAGCCATCTCCTTCAGCATTCCTTCCAGCAGCTCCTTCGCGCGTTGGCCTTCCTTCCCTTGCAGGCGGGGACGATTCCCAGATCCTCCCCGTCTATGCCTGTCAAACGGACTTCCGCAGCTTTTATTTTTTCGTTTTTGATCATTGTGATTCCCCTTGTTCTTTCGTTATAATGAACCCTAAAAGGAGTTGAACCCGATGAGCCAAAAAGAAATGGAACAACAGATCATTCAAAACTACCAACGCGATGAGCAAATGATGATTCTCGTATTCGCGCAGTGGTGCATCAATCACGATTTAGACCCTGCCGATCTCTATCGGCGGGCTTATCCGGGACAACCTGATCCGGCAGCGCTGACTCAAGCGCTGAAGCTGACGGCGCCCAAAGAAGAGGCCGGCGAAGTGCCGGATCAGACCCTGCTTGGCGTTCTGTCCTTGTTCGGCAATGAGGATCTTGCTTTCACTGTGACAGAAGAGATTGCCAAGCGCCCCAAATAATCTCACATCAGCAAATCCCCCGGGCAGCCCTCCAATCGCATCATCTCCACGCTATCCTCGATATGAAGAAAGCCCGAATGTCTGCGCCAAAAGCTCATACGAACGCAAGCGGGCGGCAAAATCGTGAGCGGCCGTAACGACCATCACCTCATCGGTGTCATAATCCGCCGCAAGAGCAAGCAGTCCGGCTTTCACCCGCTCCGGATTGCCCACAACCATACGGCTTCGGTTCTCGCGTATGCGCAGCCGGTCCCATTCCGAATAAGCATATGCTGCCGCCTCTTCGGGAGAGGGCACACCCCCGGTTTCGCCCTTCTCCACCTTAAGGAGCATCAAATCGATCGAGGACGCCAACCGTTCCGCCTCCTTATCCGTATCCGCGCAAAGCGCATGAATTCCGACCATCGCTTGCGGAACCGCATTCAAAACAGATGGCTGAAACGCGCTCTTGTAGCTGCGGACGACCTGCTTGCCTCCTGCGCCATTTATGAATTGGGCGAAGCAAAAAGCGGCCCCCCTCTCCGCTGCATATATCGCACTTGGTCCGCTGGAACCAAGCAGCCACATTTGCGGAACGGAATCGATGAGCGGCGAAGCTTTGATGCCCTCATACCGGTGCCCTGGCTCTATCGAATCCGTAAGAAAGCGTGTCAGATCGTCAAGCTGACCAGGGAATCGATCCAACCCTTCAAAGAGATTAGTTTTGCCGTCTCTGAGCGCGCTAACCGTATACGCGGTTCCCCCCGGAGCGCGGCCAATGCCCAGATCGATCCGACCCGGATAGAGCGCCTCCAGCATACGAAAATTTTCCGCAACCTTATAAGCGCTATAATGCGGCAGCAGCACCCCTCCCGAGCCGACTCGAATGCAATTCGTCTTAGCGGCGAGCGTGGAAATGAGCACCTCGGGAGATGAACTGGCAAGCCTGTCTGTGTTGTGATGCTCCGCAGTCCAATAGCGGGTATATCCCCATGCATCCGCCGCCTGGGCCAGCTGCAACGTTTGCCGCAAAGCCTCGCTATGTGTGCCCCCTGAAGCTACCGGGGATTGATCCAGAATGCTTACTTTAAGCATATGATCTTCCCTTCCTTCGTTGATTCCATCATTCATCATACAATTCCTATTCCCGTTTTGCCACTTTATACCCCTTCCCTCCGCCAATCAGCCCTCCAAGACAAAAACAGCCGAAGGCTTTCGCCCCCGGCTGACGGTATCCGATTTATTTTTGCAGCTGATAAAATCCGTAGAGTTCGTCGAGCATCAGGTTCGCTGCGCGAACTCCGCCCGCGGTGTTCCAGATTGCGTCGCTGACTCTATACGCTTTTTGGTTCTTCACTACTTTCAGATTTTGCCACAAAGGCTCGCTGGTCCACTCTTTCTCGCCGGCGGTTGCTTTACCGTCTCCCGTATCATAGGTGAAATAGAACATCATGTCGGCCTCCATCTCCGGAATGCGTTCCTTCGTCACATCGTCGGCGAAAGTTTCCTTGCTTGTTCTGGCCGGACGGGCGATTCCGATCTGCTTGAAAATAATGCCTGTGAACGTATCTTCATAGTAGATTCGCGTTTTGCCCGCCATGAAACGAACGACGGACACGGTCTGCTTCAGCTTATCTCCCGCTTTTTTCTGGAAATCGGCAATGCGGTTATCAAAATCCCTGATCACCTTATCGCCCTCGGCTTTCTTATTTAACGCGTCGGCGTACAAGGAAAAGTTGATCTTCCAACTCCCGCGCAGCGTCTCGGAAAACACCGTCGGAGCTATAGCGTTCAACTGCTCATATATTTTCTCTTGGCGCAGCTTGTTGCCCAGAATAAGGTCGGGTTTCAGGCTGGCGATCAGCTCCAGGTTCGGCTGGCTTTCCTCGCCAAGCACAGTCACCCCTTCCATGTCTGCTTTTATATGATCGTACCAGGGGTTGCCGGTGAAGGATTTGACAGCTCCGACGGGCTTAATCCCTAAAGCAAGCATAGCTTCCGTTCCTTCGTTGGTCAGCACGACAACCTTCTTCGGCGCAGCCGGGACTGGCGTTTCCCCCATAGCGTGCTTGATTGTTCTTTTCTCTGCGCTTGCAGCAGCTGAAGGCGAAGGTGACGCCTCCGGCTTATCGCTTGCGGCCCCTCCAGACTTGCTGCCGTTCGTTCCGCAGCCCGCTAAAAGCAGTACTGTCATGAATACCAGCAGCGCTATCGTCCCTCTCTTTTTTCTTTTAATTGCAAACTCGTTACCCCTCATTATAATTATTCCTCCCATTCAATGATAATGATTCTCATTTCGTTACTATACCTGCCCGACCCGTTGATGTCAATAATTAATTGATAATGATTTTCAAAGTCATTGACACTCACTACCGATTCTCCTAAAATAATACTCAGCAAGCGCAGCGTTTGAATTCGTAGAAATGAGGATCCTATGACCGCCCTGCTTTCAACTCCATCACAAAGATTGATTGGACTTCTTCTCTGTATCGCGCTTACCGCAGCGGGAATTGTATTCAGCATCGCCCTCGGGGTTACACCGATCGGATGGAGAACTGTTCTCGAATCGTATACGGCGTTTAACGGCTCTACCGAGCAGTTGATCATTCATACAGCGCGAATGCCCCGTGCGCTCATCGCAGCGGTCGTCGGCGCAAGTTTGGCTACCGCCGGAGCTCTCATGCAAGCGATCACGCGCAACCCGCTCGCTTCGCCAAGCATTTTTGGCATTAATTCGGGAGCCTCCCTGTTTATTGTAATTGCGGCTGCTTATTTCAATGTAAGCGGGTTATCCGCATTCGCCTGGATTGCCTTTGCAGGCGCCGCGTTCAGCAGCGGGTTGGTTTATGTGCTGGGCTCCATCGGCAAAGACGGCTTAACTCCGATCAAAATCACGCTAGCAGGGGCCTCATTAACAGCTTTTTTCTTATCGCTAACGCAAGGGATTCTCCTTTCGAGCGGCAAAGCGTTCGACCAGGTGTTATATTGGTTAGTCGGGTCCGTGGCCGGTCGTGATCTGGGCATTCTGCTTTCTATATTGCCTTATACGGCGGCAGCTATGGTTGGTCTAACACTGCTGGCGCGGCATATGAATATCCTCTCGCTCGGCGACGATGTCGCCAAAGGCTTGGGGCAGCAGACCGTTTATGTAAAAATCGCTGCCGGCGTCCTGATCGTGATCCTCGCCGGAGGCTCCGTCGCAGCTGCGGGTCCGATCGCATTCGTCGGCATCATCATTCCGCATCTTACCCGCTATCTGGTGGGACGAGATTACCGTTGGGTGCTGCCTTACTGCGCTTTCCTCGGGGCCATTCTGCTGCTTGCTGCGGATATCTGCTCCAGGTACATCGCCATGCCTAAGGAAATTCCCGTCGGAGTCATGACCGCCGTCATCGGCGTGCCTTTCTTTGTCTACATAGCTCGAAAGGGGGCCGCAGACAGATGAACAAGTCGATGATATGGAGAAGCCGGAAGGTTTCCTTTCTTATTGCTCACAGAACCATTGCCGTCATAATCCTGTTTCTGTTGATCGATCTTATTGCTGCGGTTATCAGCACAGGAGTCGGCAGCACCATGATCCACCCGATCGACGTGCTTAAGGTGATACTCGGAGGAGGAACAGACACCAACCAGACGATCATTGAAACGCTGCGCATGCCGCGCGTTGTCATTGCCTTGCTCATCGGAGCTTCTCTTGGCGTTGCCGGAGGCATTCTGCAGGGAATTGTCCGGAACCCGCTCACCTCTCCGGACATCATTGGCATTACCGGCGGAGCCACGTTGGGGGCGGTTCTCTTCATCTTCTTCCTGGCTGAATCGGTCAGCATCGTTTGGATGCCGCTTAGCGCAATCCTTGGCGCATTTGCCGTATCCATGCTCATCTATGTATTAGCATGGCGACACGGGGTTACGCCGCTGCGGCTCGTGTTGATCGGTATCGGCATGTCCGCCGCGTTAAGCTCGCTGACGTATATGCTCATTATTTCCGGACCGGTGGCGCTCACCAACAAGTCGTTGACTTTTATGACCGGCAGTATTTATGGCGTATCCTGGAAGAGAGATGTGTTCACGCTGCTTCCTTGGGTTGCCGTGCTGCTGCCTTTGGCTTTATTCTATGCCCGGCATCTGAATGTGCAGGAGCTGGGAGATGAAGTTGCTACCGGTGTCGGCACCGCTTTGCAAAGAAAAAGACTAATTCTGCTTGTCATCAGCATCGCATTAGCCGGCTCTGCCGTTGCTATCGGCGGAGCAATCAGCTTCATCGGACTGATGGCGCCGCATATCGCTCGCAAGCTCGTCGGCCCCGCCTATGGCGGCGTGCTGCCGGTATCGGCACTCGTAGGCGCGCTCATTCTGCTCGCCGCCGATCTCGTGGCAAGAACCGCTTTTACGCCGCTCGATATTCCTGCCGGAGTATTCAGTGCGGCCATCGGGGCGCCGTTCTTTTTGTATTTGCTGTACCGGCATCGAAATCAATAATAGTAGGAGTGAACGAACATGAGCGCTATAGAAGCCAAAGAGCTGACGCTTTCGTATGGGAGCGCCCCCATATTTAAAGGACTGGATTTATTGCTTCCGGAGGGGAAAATTACTGTGTTTATAGGCAGCAATGGCTGCGGTAAATCGACGCTGCTGCGTTCGCTCGCGCGGCTCTTGAAGCCGCAGAAGGGCGCCATCCTGCTTGACGGCAGCGAAATATCCAAGCTGCCTACGAAGGAGATTGCCCGCAGACTCGCGATACTGCCGCAGGGACCGGTTTCGCCGGAAGGATTAACTGTGCATCAGCTTGTGAAGCAGGGCCGCTATCCTTACCAAAGCTGGCTGCAGCAATGGTCCCGGGAGGACGAGGCCGCCGTTAACCATGCGCTTGAGATAACGCGGATGAAGCCGTTTGCGGAACGCTCTGTCGATTCCCTCTCCGGCGGCCAGCGCCAGCGAGCCTGGATCGCGATGACGCTCGCCCAGGATACGCCAACGCTGCTGCTCGACGAACCGACTACTTACCTGGACATGACTCACCAGATTGAGATTCTTGATCTGCTCTTTGAACTGAACGAGCGCGAACAGAGAACCGTCGTCATGGTGCTGCATGACATTAACTTAGCCTGCCGCTACGCTCACCAAATCGTCGCCATCAAGGATTGCAAGATTTACAAGCAGGGGAAACCAGAGGACATCGTAAACGAAACACTAATCCGGGACGTGTTCGACATGGACTGCCGGATCGCAGCAGACCCGATCTTCGGCACTCCGATGTGCATTCCCTTCGGGAAAGGCCGCAGGGTCCTCGAAGCGCAACCTTCCGGCGCCCAAGACGACATGCTCATTTCAAGCAATCATGGAGACCTGCAGCTGGCATGATATGCTGGTATCGATGAAACCATCGTCATCCCCAGACATCTTTCTACTAATCTTAAGAATGTTTTTCATTGCTAATACGATCAGGTACTGCAGCAAGCCCACGTTAACGATAAAAAACATAACTAAACGTGAAATTTTGCACATTTCTTCTAGTTCTACAAATTTTAGAATGTTTTATATCGCTATTTATCTGGATCCCTTATATATGCTTGTTTAACGATTTTTTTCATCTTTATCATATATCATCGTTACTCCGCATTATCCGTCTTCCGGCAGCTACGTCTATAAAAAAAGATAGCCCGACATCTTCCGCCAGCTATCTTTTTAAATGCCATATATATCTCTATTTTTGTCGCGACACCGAACATCCCGACTTACGGCTTGGCATACTTTCCTTTGTAGTAACGAATTGCGTGCAATCCGACGATGCATCCGGCCAGCCAAGCACCGCCCCCTGCGAAGCCCGCCAACACGTCGCTTGGGTAATGGACGCCTAAGTAAATTCGGCTGAAGCCGATACCGGCAACCAACAGCACGGTAAGCAGCAAGACAGTCCATGAACCGCCTTGCCATCTCTCGCGCGCATTCAGCCAGAAGATGTACCCGAGCAGACCGTAGAAGGAAGTTGAGACCATGGCATGTCCGCTCGGGAAGCTGAAGCCGCCAACCTGTACAAGATGTTCGATGGCAGGACGTATTCTCCCGAACACCCCTTTCAATAGTTCATTCAATCCCCACGCCCCAAGCACGCACAAAAACAGCACCAGTGTTTCCCAAGTGTGCTTAAGGCGGAAAATCAGGAATATCCCCGACAGAATGAATAACACCAAATAGGTTTCAGCCTCGCCAAGCAAGGTGAAAAAACGAGCAACTGCGGTTAACCCTTCACTGCTCATAGAACGGATGGCCTCCCCGACTGCTGCGTCGAATGATTCCAGCCAAACGGAGGATAAGCTCTGGGAAAAAAAGATAAATGCGATCAACAGCAAGAGCCCCGCGGATAGTCCCCGCAGCAAGCTGCTTGTCAGCCGCGCTGTCGGTGTTTTACCATATGCAGGCTGTCTGTTATGTATGTTCAACCATGTACCCTCCTCGTATCCTTTATCTATACACGATATAACAACACTCCACCAAATATTACAACCCCTTTTTTCGCTTGTGAATCAGGAGTGGGACTAGCGCAAACGCCGTATAAATCGCAATGGCAGCATAAAAGTGCAAGGATCCGATATGCTGCAGCGAAGCGCCAAAGTAGTTATAAACAATAGCTCCCGGGATAATCCCGATCCACGTAGCCAGCGTGTAATCCCGCATTGTGATTTTAGACAAACCCGCACCATAGCTAACCCCATCAAACGGAAAAAAAGGCATAAGCCGCATATACAGCACAACCAGAAAACCGTGCTGTTCGGCCTTCTCGTCAAAGGACTGCAGCTTCTTCTCCTTGATTAATTTCTGAACGCCGCCTCTGCCCCATTTGCGTGCAATGACGAACGACAGAATCGCCCCCGCTCCCGCTCCGATCACATCATAGACCGTTCCCCAAAACGCGCCGAACACATAGCCTCCGAATATCGTCAGCGGCGTAGCCGGAAACAGAACAAGCGGCCTTAGCGCGTATGCAATGATGTACAGAAGCCCACCGATCCATCCCAGGTCCCGCAGCCATTGGCCAACGGCAGCCATATTGAAGAGCTCAAACACACCCGTTGTTTTTAACACAAGTAAACAAGCTGCGGCAGCCGTAAACCACAGAAACAGCAGCCATAGCGAATTTGCTTTGATCATGGTTCTCTCATCCTTCTTTTCTGTTTGACGCTTTCCCCTAATCGTACACTTTTTCCATAATAACTAACAAGAACAAAAAAGGCCTCATCCGCATCAATAACGGGTAAGACCTTGCCAAAAGTTTCAACTCGGAAGTCACCTTAAGTACACCGCCGGCACTATTTCAAATTGTCGGGATTCAACGGCTCAAGCTCGGGAATAACAAAACACCCATCCTTGCGGATTAGCTTGCCGTCAAACCAGATCTCGCCTCCGCCGTACTCCGGACGTTGAATGTTGACCATGTCCCAGTGAATGGAAGACGCGTTGCCGTTAAAGGCATCGTCATAGCATTGTCCCGGCGTAAAATGGAAGCTGCCGTCAATCTTTTCATCGAACAGAATATCCTTCATCGGATGCTGAATATACGGGTTCACCCCGATCGCAAACTCGCCGATGTAGCGCGCTCCTTCATCTGCGTTCAAAATTTCATTTATTCGATCCGTGTCGTTGGCGGCGGCCTGCACGATTTTCCCGTTTTCAAAGTGCAGCACGATATTCTCAAACGTAAAGCCGTCATAAGGAGTCGGAGAATTGAAGCTGATGACGCCGTTCACGCTATCTCTAACAGGAGCTGAATAAACTTCACCGTCCGGGATGTTGAGCTCTCCGCTGCATTTCACACTGCCGATTCCCTTGATGGAAAAGGTCAGATCGGTTCCCGGGCCTGTCAAACGCACTAGATCTGTCCGGTCCATCAGGGCTTTCAGCGCGTCCATCGCTTTGGACATTTTACTGTAGTCCATCGTGCACACTTCAAAGTAAAAATTCTCAAATGCCTCGGTGCTTTTGCCCGCGAGCTGCGCCATGGACGGTGTCGGGTAACGAAGAACCACCCATCGCGTCTTCTTGACCCTCGTATCGAAATGCACCTGCTGATAATAAACAGAGTTATACAGCTTCATACGCTCGCTCGGCACATCGGAGAGCTCGTTGATGTTCGCTCCGCCGCGGACGCCGATGTAACAATGCATTTTTCCCATCTGGAATTTGTCCATATCCGCCCAAGCATGCATCTGCGCTTCCGTACAATCCATGATAAGCTGCCGAATTACCGAATGGTCCCGCAGGTTGACGAAAGGGTTCGCTCCGGCCTGATGAACTTTTTTCACCAGCTCTTTGACGAGCGGCGTATCGATGCCATAGGCTTCGATCAGCACATTTTCTCCCGGCTTCGCCTGTACCGAATAATTGACAAGCACATCCGCCAGCTTCGTTAATCTAGGATCCAACATCGATCATCGCTCCTCTTCTTCATAGTTTGGCTCTCCTCCTCTATTTATACACCTACATTCGCGATTCTTATGCAAAAACCTGCCTGTCAGATATATGTTCACAAATGTTTCGCTGCCCTTTCTGAATCGCATGAACACCGTCATTGCCGCGAACACTCCGCTCACCTTGGCAAAGTCGCATCCAGCAGAGAAACTTTTTTTCGACTTCGAAAACTTTTTCTGCGGCAGCCGCGTCTATTAATTGAGGTGAGATTCATGGAGACGACCGGAGTTCATTATTTCGAATACCTGCAATATGTATCGGAAGCGACGGACCAAAAAGCGATACTAAGAAATTTAATGGAAGCTTACGGCAATGATGTCTGGAATTATGCGTTCAGTTTGTGCCGCAGCATGGATGCGGCGGATGACATTACGCAGGAGGCTTTCCTGAAGGTATACAGGAATTTGGCGACTTTTCGCGGAGAAGCTTCGGTCAAAACATGGCTGCTGACGATTACCCGCAACACGGCCTACGATTTCATGCGCAAAGCATTCTGGAAAAAAGTGACTTTAGTCGGTTTCATCGGCGCGAACGGTTCGCATCAATCGGCTGAGAGCGAAGCTCTGGAGAAGCTTTATGCCAGCGATATATGGAAAAAAGTGATCTCCTTGCCCGCTAAGTACCGGGAGATTCTTATTTTGCATGCACACTATCAATTGTCGACAAAAGAGATTGCCAACGTTCTGAAAATTGCCGAGGGGACGGTCAAATCGAGACTTCATCACGCACGGCTTAAAGCGTTGAGTCTGAAGGAGCGTGACGCTCATGAGTCGTCCTGATCCCGATGTCGATCAAAACCTTTCTTCAGACCCTTTGAACCGCAAGGGCTTTTCCCCCAGGCTGCAGCGTAAAATCGAACAGTCCGCGGAACGAACGGAACGAACCCGGCGCCGAACCAAGCCCTTCTTGATGTTGGCGGGGGCGGTCGCGCTTCTTGCAGTCGTGCTGATATTCCCGTGGAAAACATTAAATTTTCAAAACAATGCGGCGTCAGGTCCTTTACATACAACCGAACCCATGGCGCAGACTGCAGTCGCCCCCCCTCCGCCAGTCAGTACTGCGCTTCTCATCGGACTGCGTACTGAACATGTGGAGAAAAATCCGAAACGGGTATTGTCCTCCACCACCTATAGCAGCTACCGCACCCTGCTGATTGCTCCCATTCGCGGACAGCTTCAGACAACGGCGGAGGGACCCGGCATCCTGATGCCCTATAAACACAATTTTTGGAAAATCGACTCCCTGACTCACAAAACTCCCACGGATGAATTCCATTATCTGGTCACTCATCCTGCCGATCAAAAGGCCAAGCCGGAAACATTTACGGACAAGACCGACGAGGAAATGCATCATGTGGAAACTTTGCTTTTTGCCGGTAATGAATATGTCTCGGTGGAGGAGACAGAGGAGGTTTGGCGCGGGAATGCTCCGGCACAATTCAAGCGAATTTGGGTTCGGGCGGTGCCCCAGATGACGGAAGCACGAACCTTGGATTTCTCCGCTGGCAGAGCCGACACCCGGCACGTATCTATCCAGGATGTGTTCGGCGCGGGAACTCAGGGCATCATCGATGATCTGGCGGGAAACATAAAGGGGTCTTTGCCTCCTGCCGAATTGAACGGCGAAAGCTGGACCATAGCAAGGAATCCTGGCCAATGGGTAGCTAAGGCAGCCGAAACTTTCCGGTTCAGCAACCATCACGCGGAAGGATATTCGCTTGTCGGCTTCCCTAAGCCGCTGCCGGAAAAAGTGGTATCCCACGATACGCTTTGCTGCGCATGGAGCAACATCCAATCGAATTGGCCGGAAGCTACGGATGCGCTAACTTCCCCGATGAACGACGTGACGGTTATCGTAAAACCGGGGAAGCTGGAGTTTTATCCCTTTGGGCTTTTGAACAACAGGGAGCCGTTGTATACGGTAGAATTGCAGCCGGGCGAACAGCTTGTCATGGCACAGTGGGCCACAGATCATTATGTACAGGATTGGATTGACCGGGTCGGCAAGCATCTGGCCCAGGATTCCGTACATGACGTAAATGTAGATGAGGCCGAATAGAAAGCAGGCGGGAAAGCGGTGAGTTTGAAAATAGGCTGCTGAAGCGTTGGTTTGGGTGTTACGAAAATCTGCTTGCAGAGAAAAGCCTTCTTTTACCATAAGTTGCCCCTCCCGGGTTACAATCGTCTTGTCTCTATTCATAACATATACGGATTAATTGTGTCGATAGATGATTTTTTAAATAAAAAAAAGGCATCTTTCGCCGCAAAAGCGAGAAAGATGCCTTAAGTTATCCACAGCGAATATCTATATTCTAAGGTCTGAGGTGTCTGAATTGAACCGGTTAGCTTTTCAGCATACAGAGGCTTGTCGCCACTCCACCCGATACGATCGTAATGAGCGAATGAATAAAGGTCTCCCTCGAAAGTAATAATCCTCCAACGCTAATAATGACAGCATCCATTAAAAAAATAATGACGCCGACATTCATCGAAACATATTTGGAGATGAACTGTGCCAACAGATCCGTTCCGCCCGTACTCGTTTCACACCTTAACATGACGCCGATTCCGGTTCCCACCAGAAACCCGCCGACGATTGAACTCGAAATTGAGCTTAATTCAATAACAGCTAGAATGATGTATTGGAGCGGGGCCAACAAATCAATCAGAAACGAGGATACCAACATACCGTATACGCTGTTATAAAAAATAGAGCGATTGCGGCGCCATGCCAAGAAGAATATAGGTATGCTGCACAGCATAATAACCAATCCAATTTTAACGTTGAACAAATAATTGATAATTAAAGATATTCCGATGACGCCGCCATCTAATACTTTAAAGGGAACCAGAAAACCATTAATTCCTATCGCAATGAACAAGCTTCCCGCTACAATGGCAGCGAATTTCGAGACATACAGCATAGATCAAACAGCTCCCAATTCAGGCATGTCTGATTTATATGCGGGTCAGGTTAAAAATAACCCATCATTAGCAATTGCTAAGATGGGTCAGAAGACATGAATCAACAGCTATCTCGCATTCGGGAAAATTCTTTGCACCATCTCGTTAAATTGATCGACAAAACCCGCAACAGGTCTCCCTTGCTGAACGTCCTGCACATAAGCATTGAAGCGGTCCGTCAAATCAGGATTGGTTGAGACATAAACATTTTGGATATTCGCATCCGTTGACCTGACTTGTTCAGCTATCTGGTCTTCCACTTCGCGGGATAACTGCTGGTTGTTTTTTAATACTGCCGCAACATAGGCATTTCTTTGGGTAACGAGCACATTAGCTGACTGTACGTTGGGCAAACTCACGATTCGGGCTGCGGCTTTATCCGCGACTTGGATGCGATTATTCGCATCTCCAGGCTGCTGTGTCTGTTGCGGCATAATCGTGGCAGCCTGCTGTCTCATGTTATTTGCGGCTGTACCGGCATTTCCTGTATTGCCATTATTTCCGGTATTGGCGCAACCTGACATCCATATCGCCGTGGTTGCCACAGTTAATATCAACGCTTTTCTGGAAAATTGGTTTACCATTATACTCTTTCACTCCTTACATATTTTAGTTTTTTATTACCCCTTCGGTTTTACAAACGTAGCTACGAGGAAGGAAAAAATAATCGCGGCCGATATTCCTGCGCTCGTCACTTCAAATATGCCCGTAATGATCCCAATCCATCCATCGCTTTTTAACTCTTGCAGTGCGCCGTGAACAAGGGAATTACCAAAGCTTGTGATCGGAACAGTAGCCCCGGCTCCCGCAAATTCGATGAACGGATCATAAAGGCCAACGCCGTCCACAATGGCTCCTAAAACTACAAGCAGCGCCATTGTATGCGCGGGAGTCAGCTTAAACACATCGAAGCAAATCTGTCCCAGAACACAAATGGCTCCTCCGATAATAAAAGCCCACAAAAAGATCATCGTCACCCTCCTCCGTTCTCAATGGATACCGCATGGGCGATACAGGGAATACTTTCGCCCTGCTGAAAGGAAAGCGGGGATAATAAGGCTCCGGTTGCCACGACGAGTATCCGTTTCAATTCCCCTTCACGCAATCGTTTCAGCAGATGTCCGTAAGTTACGACAGCCGAACAGCCGCAGCCGCTTGCTCCCGCTTGCACCGTCTGTTTTTGAAAATCGTAAATCATCAATCCGCAATCGTAGTATTCGGTTTGATTGATCGGAAACTTGTGCTTTTCGAATAAATCGCAAGCAATTTCGTAACCAACCTTGGCCAGGTCCCCTGTTACAATTAAATCGTAGTAGCCCGGTTCAATCTGCAGGTCGCGAAAATGAGCCTGGATCGTATCGACAGCTGCAGGGGCCATAGCGGCTCCCATATTAAACGGATCTTTGATACCCATATCCACAACCCTGCCGATCGTTGCCGATGTGACCACAGGACCTTCGCCCTCCTGGGAAACAACGGATGCACCGGCTCCCGTTACCGTAAATTGGGCTGTAGGCGGTTTTTGTGAGCCGTATTCGGTGGGATATCGGAATTGTTTTTCCGCAGTAGCATTATGGCTGCAGGCACTCGCCGCCGCGTATTTGGCCATTCGGGAGTCGACGATTAAGGAAGCTACAGCCAGGCTTTCCATGGAAGTGGAGCATGCCCCAAACACCCCGAGAAAAGGAATAGCTAACGTTCGGGCGGCAAAGCTGCTGCTAATGATCTGATTCATCAAATCTCCGCCGATATAGAAATTAATTTGTTCCTGGGTCAAGCCGGCATTCTCTATAGCGAGCTTGACCGCTTCCTCCAGCAATTTCTTCTCCGATTTTTCCCAACTATCCTGGCCAATCGTCAATTCTCCATGGACGATATCAAAATCATTCGCCAATGGTCCTTGTCCTTCGAACGGACCGACAACCGTCGCAGCAGCACGAATCACCGGGCGATTTTCAAAGACCCAGCTTTGATGTCCTTTCAGCATTTTTATTGCCCTCCTCCGCTGCTTGGATTAAATATGAGGTGAAGGAGTCCTATAATAAATGCGGCCACGGTTCCGAAGACGATGACAGGACCGGCCAGCTTAAACATTTTTCCGCCAACCCCTAGAACAAGCCCCTCGCTGCGATGTTCAATGGCTGCCGAAGCCATCGAATTGGCAAACCCGGTCACGGGGACAGCAGAGCCCGCGCCTGCCCATTGGGAAATTTTATCGTACACGCCCAAACTGGTTAATATAACCGATATCAGGATTAATATTGCAACTGTCGGGTTGCCTGCTTTTTTCTCATCAAAACCGCCCCAATGCACGAACATCTCCTGTATGCATTGACCGATCAGACAAATCGCCCCTCCTGAAATAAAAGCGCGAACACAATTTTTGGCGACAGGTCTGGCCGGTTCTCTTTTTTGGGCTAATTCTTTATATTCCTGCTGAACCGGAGTTAATTTCTTCTTCTTGTTATCGGCCATGTGTATTCTCCTTTATCGTTGAAGTACAGGCTTCAATTGTTGAATGACTTGCTCCATTCGCTTCGCGCAGCTTTCGTACATCTGCTTTGCCTTCTTACTTTTCGTTGTCAGCCCGAATAACATCAGGTCTGCTTCACATTTTTTCAATGCAGCAAACAGAGCCGCTTTTTTCTGCGGCAAAGGCACCTTGATCTGATCATCAAACAAATCCACGTACAATTGACCATAAGAATCGACTTGACCGATGAATACATTTTCAACGGCCACACCCAGTTTTTCCAACTCCGTACTTAGCCAGCCCCGGTTCAATCCCATAGTAGCCAGCGGCTCGTCCATAATATTGCCGTCCATGATGACCGTTTGCGGTTCCTGCTCCGGTCCAACCTTGATCCCTAAATGCTTTGCGGTTATCGGCTGATTTTCCCGGGTTAACAAAACATTAATATCTCCGCTCGATTCCATAATCGCAAATTCAACGTCCGCTATTTTGAAGGCATTTTTCTTGCGTAGCTGCTCCATCAGCTCATCGGCGGTAATCCGTTCTTTTTTCAAATTATCATCCAGTATTTTCCCGTCTTTGATCAGTACTGTTCCTTTGCTGTCTACATAATCCCGCACTTTTTTGCTTTTTAACTGTAAATATTCAATTCCAAAAGAGACGGCTACCCAAACGAATAACGAAATCATACCCAAGTACCAATTTGCCTCCAAATCAAGCGAAATGTAAGCGGCAAGACTGCCGATCGTAATCCCGGTAATGTACTCAAACAAAGAAAGCTGAGAAACTTGCCTTTTGCCTAACAATTTGGTCATAAAGAAAAGCACGACGACAGCCAATAAAGTTCGTAAAGCAATCATCAACCAATCCGGCACATGCGATCCCTCCTATACGTGATTTGTACGCTATATAGATTGTTTGCCGGATTGATCAACGTTATGAAACCAGCGGCCAGAAAACATTTGGAACTCATAAAAAGGCAAGCATAGGTTATACGACTTTACGAAAGGGAAAAATTTACTGGCATGGATGTGCAGGAACATAAAGCATACTAGTACCTGTACTTTTGCAAAGCCCTGATGACATCCAGCTTGAAAGGAGGTGATTTCTGTGACTGTAGCATCTCAAGTTAAAACATGCGTGGCTTCGTTAAAAAGCGCTCAGGCAAGTCTGGAGCAATTCGCTCTGGAAACCCAAAACCAGGAGGCCAAGACGCTTTTTACAAATGCCGCTCAACAAACCGATCAAATCCTGCAGCAAGTGGAAAGCCGTGTACAACAGCTGGAAAATGAAGAACCCCAATATAAAGGATTTTAAATAAAAATAAACAGCCATGTCTTGTTAACCCGACAAGCATGGCTGTTTATTCCTTGTGCCGTTTGTAAATTCAACGATGAACGGTGACTTCCTCCACATTTGGACGCTACTTATAAGATAACGCCTGCTTGCCTAAAGCAACCCACGAATCAATGAAGGATTGTTTATTGACTTTGTGCGCTTTTTTCCCCGTTAAAGGATCATTGACGTATAGAGAATTGGAATCGAATCCTACCAGAACAACTGCGTGCAAATCCAACGGCGCCTTTATTTCTTCCCCTTGATGCTGCCAGGATTCCCAACGGTCGGGCAGTTTGTAATTACCCGTAGTCCATATGACCACTGGTTTGCCGTCTTTGAGCTGTTTAAGCAAATCCTCGAACGGTTTGCCGGTTAAATTCACCGTTCTTTCAGGGAGATATACTTCCATTAATTGTTCCAGCGGCTTCGCATAAATCGCGTATCCTTTGTTTTTTCCGGTAATATCCCCGACAAAACCATCCTCCGGATTACCCCAATGGGTAATATCGCCTGATTTTGTCTTTTTCATCGGATCCGCGTCTTTAGGCATTTCAACTGCCATACGCATTTTGTCCGTTTTGATTCCCGCATATTGCAATAACATAGTTAAACTTGTTACTTCGCAACCGTATTTCAGTTCAGGATTTTGCGGTATGATCGGGACATCCAGCAAGACCTCATCCGTTTCAACCGCATCTTTGCGTTCAACATGTACACCTTCATGAGTGGGTTGAACTGTAGGTTTTATCTCTTTGCTCTGAATCCTGGATTCGGCAGTATTGACATGATTGCGATTGTCATCCGTTTGTTTGGCCGTACATGCAGCTAACATCAAAGTGATTGCAAAGATCAAAATCGGTCTCATGGAAATCTCCTGACTCATTGTTTTTTCGTGATCTTGTTCACGATCATTTTGATCTTGAAAGCTTGTTATTATGTACGTCAAAACATGCGAATTAAAAATTCCGTGCAGTTTCTTTCGCAATGATTTCGATCGTTGTCCTTCCCGCAAAAAAAAAGCGGCCTCTCCATTCGGAGAAACCGCGTTTTTTTACGATGCTGATGAGAGGACTCGAACCTCCGACCTACGCATTACGAGTGCGTTGCTCTGCCAGCTGAGCTACATCAGCGCATCTGCAAGATATAATGTATCAAAAAATGAGCGGGTATACAATAGAAAATCCACTCCTATTATGGGCATATAACCATGCAGATTCCCTTCTGTCGAATTCATGCCGTACAGGAAAGTAGCGGACATCGCGGAAAAAAGCGCAGATCTTAAACAGGTCTGCGCTCCTTTATACCTGCTTATGATTTCATCATGTCGTGGTCGACATAGCGTTCGCCGTTGATTTCGCTGATCACGTTGATCGCGACCTTCGCGCCATCGCCTGCAGTGATGATCGTATGTACGCTCACTCCTGCTACGGTTCCCGCGGCCCAGATTCCGGGAATGTTTGTTTTACCGCTGCTGTCCGCATCGATTATTGTCTTAATTCTCGGCTCTGTTCCCGGCTTTGTCGTGACGCCGATGCTCTCGGCCAGTTCTACCGACACTCCTGTAGCCAAAATAATATGCTGTGCTTCATAGCTGCCCGATTCCGTCTCAAGCTTAAAGCTATCCCCGGCCTTTTCGATTTTCGTCACTTTGCCGGCGACGAGCTCTGCGCCGAATTTAGCGGCCTGCTTTTTGCCAGTGTCCACCAGATCCGGACCCGTAGTTTCCAAGAGACCATAATGGTTTTCCACCCAAGCCCTTTTCGTAATGCTCTGATCGCTGTCGATCACCAATGTTTTCTTACCTGATTTGGCGGCAAATATAGCGGCGCTCGCTCCGGCCGGTCCCGCACCGATTACAGCTATTTCGTACATGAGCCTCACATCCTTGTCCTTGTTTATTATTACTTCTCCATTATGAACCAATTCGGAGCGGATGTCACGCAGCCACAGATGAAAAAGTAACCATAGCCCATCTGCATGAATACCCTGTTAGTAAAAAGATAAGGGTGATGTCTTCTCATGAACGGAACCGAACTTCCAGTCAACATAAGAACATACCGGATCGCCGCTCCGAAGGCCGATGTGCTGCTGCCTTTCGTCGATGTGCACACCGGCAAGTCTTATCAACTCAAGGATTTATTCAAGCCTGACAGCTCTATACGAAAAAACTTGACGAAGAAGGTCCTTTAGGCAGAATGCTTCCGTAAACGAAAGATGGTGCCCCATGGACATCGATAAATTAAACAAGTGGATGGAAGTCGCCAAGCAATTCTCCGGCGGAGACTTTTGGGACAATATTTTTGACCAGCCCACGGCCTTTCTTGAGCAGCACCCTTTCTTTAGCGGTCAATCCGGTCAACCTTTCGGCAACGGCCCCCTTGTCGATGTGCTTAGGACCGGGGAGGAGATCATTGTCCTGATCGATCTGCCGGGGGTTCGCAAGGAGGATGTCGAGCTGTCCGTTTCCGGAGAATTTCTATTGGTTAAAGGACAGATCAAGGCTTTCTATCCAAATGCAACCCGTGTTTCTTCCGAACGCGTCAACGGCTCTTTCGAGAAATCAATCCGCTTGCCCGAGAACGCAGAATCTCCATCTGTCGGCATTACCGCTGCATTTCAAGACGGGGTGCTGGAGGTTCACATTGCCCTGCCGCAATTCCCGCGCAAAAACATTCACATTAAATAAGAGCGTTGGGGGAAGCCAAAGCCGTTGTTCCGTTGTAATGAGGGCAAACGATCTGGAAAGGAAGTAGCCCTAATGTCCATTAGTCAATGGTTTCAGCGTCTTACATGCAACTACAGCACCGGGAGGCGGCAAGCCTTAGAGACAAAAATCGCCTGCCTCGAACGGCAGGTTGAAGCTTTGATTTGTGCCAAAAGGGATGAAGCTCTTCCCCCGGTGATCATTCAACATGTCGAGAAGGTCATTGTAGAAAAGCTCGAATACAGCAACAACTTCGGCGCTCTGGGCATTAAGGAGCTCTCCGGCAAGCTGAACATCGGCACCAATTATTCCGGACCTCTCCCCGCCGAATGGTTGGAGAACGGATTTGGCATAAAAAAGAGCAAGACCGAACCGAAGGAAAACAATGAAGGAGAGCATGCCCACAATGCGCCAGGACCGCGTGTCAACATGAGGGCTAAGCCGTAGCGTATCGTTTCCGTACGAATTGTTAGTGTATAAAATTTAAAATTTATGATATAATTAAATAATGGCATATATGAAGACCTAAATTCACATATTATAAAGGGTTATCAGATAGCTATGGTTACTCTTTGTAATATGTGAATTTCTTTCTTTAGGTAGGTCAAACAAACAATTTTTGGAGGTTTTTAATAATGGAAACTGGTACAGTGAAATGGTTTAACGCAGAGAAAGGCTTTGGATTTATCGAAGTGGAAGGCGGCAAAGACGTATTCGTGCATTTCAGCGCGATTACAGGCGAAGGCTTCAAATCCCTTGACGAAGGACAACGCGTTCAATTCAACGTTGTACAAGGCAACCGCGGACCGCAAGCTGAAAACGTAGTTAAACTGTAAGAACCCATAGGTTAGAGAACTGTCCGCACGGGCAGTTCTTTTCCATTCCATATCAGATTGAGAGGAGCGATTTGACTTGTATTTTTCAAAGAAAAACATGGAGGCCGTTCCGGAAGAGCAGACTTCCATTTGGATGTGCAACACATCGGGCTGCTCCTGCTGGATGAGAGAGAATTTTTCCTTTGAAGAAAGTCCCATCTGTCCCCTGTGTAATACTGCTATGGTAAGAGAAACCAAAATGCTGCCCTCCCTGCAGAACACCTGCAAGAGAATGTAGCAGCCGAAAAAAAAGACCAAGGTACTGCGCCCTGCTTGGCAGGGGATTCCGCAGCCTTGGTCTTTTTTCATGTTAAATAATTCGAGATTTCAATCAGGTTGCGGTCGGGATCGCGGACGTAGACGGAAAGGATTGTTCCTGCTGCCCCGGTCCGTTCGACAGGCCCTTCTACAATTTCTACCTGCAGCTGTTTCAAATGCTCAATAATCTGGTGGATCGGATCATCTGAGATGAAACACAGGTCGGCCGATCCGGGCTTGGGCGATGCCGCCTTCGGTTCGAATTCTTTGCCCAGCTCGTGCAAATTAATTTTTTGGCTGCCGAATCGCAAAGCTTTGCGGCCGGCTCCGAATGCGACGACTTCCATTCCCATAGCAGCGGAGTAAAATGCGCACGTTGTTTCTATATTTTTAACAGTAAGCACCAGGTGGTCAAGTCGATTGATTTTCATGAATAAGCCTCCATCTATGGAGTCATTGCCTCACAGCGCTAATGTTTCGCCCGGCTTCATGGCATTGCCTTTGATGCCCTTGCCGGCAAGGGCGCTTACAAACTGCTCCGCGTCTTGAACGATCGGCGGAAAGGTGTTGTAATGGATCGGCACGATAGCTTTAGCGTTAAACCACTCTGCCGCCAGGACGGCGTCTTCCGGACCCATGGTGAACGTATCCCCGATCGGGAGGAAGGCAAGGTCGATTTTGTGACGCTCGCCGATCAGCTTCATATCGCTAAACAACGCGGTGTCTCCGGCGTGAAGGATCTTTTTGCCTTCGATTTCAATGATAAAGCCTGCGGGCATGCCGGCATAAATGATTTGGTCGCCTTCCATGATGCTCGAGCTGTGGAACGCTTGAATCATGGTGACTTTCCCAAAGTCGAATTTATAGGAACCGCCTAAATTAAGTCCAAATGTTTTGGCGCCCTTCGCGCCAAAGTAACCGGCGATTTCATAAATGGCGATAATCGTAGCATCATTACTTTGAGCGATCGGCAGCGCATCTGCGATATGGTCGCTATGTCCATGCGTCAGAAGCACATAGTCGGCCTTAATCGACTCCGGCTTTGTTACGGCAAGCTGATTGCCTGAAAGAAACGGATCAATAACAATGGAATACCCTCCGGCTGCGATCTGCACACAAGAATGGCCATGATATGTAATGTTCATTTTCGATTACCTCCCTAGATATATCGTTCTACTTATAGTTCTACCAGAGTTAATCGAAAATATCAAATATTACCATAGGCTTATCCGAATTATGATAAATGATCGCGAATTGCCTTAACGACTTCAACCGGAGCCTCGAACGGAACGAAGTGGCCGACACCCGCCAACAGCTCAAGCTCCATATTCGTAAAATAATCTCCTAACCGATCGGACCATGCCGCCAGCATGACGGGATCTTTTTCTCCCCACAGCACAGTGGTTTTCTGAAATATCTGCAATGCTTTCGGATCTGCCGCGGATTCCTTGCCTCTTGCTCCGGCTCTGGCCCGATAATATTGAATACTTGCCTTAAATGCTCCCGGCTTCGAATAAGCATCGATAATCGCATCAAGCTCCGAAGGAACCAAGACATCACCGCGCCCCGTCCAATGGTTATAGAAATGGGACAAATACATCGTCACCGTTTCACGGTTATAGCCAATCAACGAATCGGCAAACGGTAAGTTATGCAGCTGCTGATACCAGAACTCCCCTTGTACTGACGGATCGAATCTCCTCGTCCCGATTCCAGGGTAAGGAGGATTGAGCAGGATCAAAGACTTGATGCGTTCAGGTACGAATCGCGCTAACGTCTGCGCCACAGTCGCGCCGATATCGTGCGCGGCAATAATGACTCTGTCCAGATGCAGGGCATCCATTAACGCCACAATGTCACCAGCCAATTGCTGCGGGCCGTAGCCCTCCGCCGGAGGCAAATCAGGTTTATCCGAATCCCCGAACCCGCGAAAATCGGGAGCAATCACATCAGCAAACTTTGAAAGCTCCGGGATTACTCTGCGCCAATCGAACCAAAATCCCGGCCAGCCATGCAGCAATATAACCGGAATCCCCTGTCCGCGGCGAACATAATGAATCTTGTTTCCTTGAGGAGCCAGGATGACTCCGTGCCCCCACTCTTCACTGTTAGGATACAATGCAGCTCGGATTTTACTCATAATGATGACCCCTTTCCATGATCGGGAGTAGTCGTTCTGTTATCAAAATCATAAGTCGGAATCCTGATATTGTAAATTTATTAATAATTATTATTGTGAAAGATTTATTTTATTGAACAAGGAGACATGCAGCTAACAGCAGCCACGAACCATGAAAAATGGAACAGCAATATAGCAAAGGCGTCGACCGTAAGGGTCAACGCCTCTGCGTTTTTGATTACTTACAACTGATTGACGACCGGCGCGGAAGGGTTGGCAATTTGGTCCTGATCGCTGAGGTCCGGATCGAAAATTCCGTTCAGCATATTGGATGTGGTCAGAGAGAGGTCCCCTAGGGCAAAATTGGCGCCGAAAAGCTTGGTATTAGCCGTATGGCTGTTATGGACCGCGGCTCCGATGTCGATATTCCCGATATTGTTGACACCGTTAACTTTAATATTATTGACGTTAATAATAAAAGGCACGCAATAACCTCCTCATTTTTGAGTACAAAGCCATCATAATTGGAGCCCGTTCGCAGTTTCCGTATTACCATACTCGTTCTGGTCGTTTACATCCGGATCAATATAAATATTTTCCATTTGCGCGTTTGGAGGCGCATGGTCTCCATAAGAGGAGTTAGCTCCTGTCGATTTCGTGTTGGCCGTATGGCTGTTGTGGAACGATTCCCCGATGTTGACGGAGCCGTTGCTTGAGATACTGTTGATTTTCAAGGCAAAAATATTGATGACGGTCGGCAACAGCCTCACCTCCTGAGCCATGGTTTATGATATGCAGACATCGGCCCAGAAGTGTATATTCAACACATATTCCGTTGACCGTTCCCCCCGACCTAAGCATCCTTGCTCTGTAGTTGATACATACGGTAATATCGCCCTTCCAGGGCCATAAGCTCCTCATGAGTGCCGCGCTCGACAATTTCGCCGCGGTGGAGCATAAGAATTTTATCAGCCTCCTTAATGGTCGATAAACGGTGAGCGATGATGAACGTGGTCCGACCGTGACGCAGCACATCAAGCGCTTTCTGGATGATCGCTTCCGTCTCGCTGTCGATGCTGGAGGTCGCTTCATCCAGAATGAGGATGGCAGGGTCATAGACAAGCGCCCGCGCGAAGGAGATCAGCTGCCGCTGTCCCGCAGACAGTGTGCTGCCCCGCTCCACGACCGGCTCGCGTATGCCGCCGGGCAGCTGCTGCACGAAGGACTCCGCGCCGACTTCGCGCAGTGCCTGCCACACTTTGGCGTCGTCGATATCTGCATGGTGCAGGCTGACATTAAAGCGGATATCCCCTGTGAACAGGAAAGGGTCTTGCAGCACAATCCCCATATGCCGGCGCAGCGCCTGTTTGGACATGCCTGTTATGTCCTGCCCGTCAATACGGATCGTCCCGCCCGAGGGCTCGTAAAACCCGAGCAGCAGGTTCATGATCGAGCTTTTGCCGGATCCGGTATGCCCGACAAGGGCAACGGTTTCACCACGTTCGGCCTGGAATGAAATATGGCTCAGCACATTTTCTCCGGGATTATAGCCGAAGGAAACCTCCTCGAACTCCACATGCCCTTGCGGACGGGGCGCTTGGGCTAAAGGCTCAATCTCCATTCCCTTGACGTCCATCAGATTGAACACCCGTTCCGCCGAAACCATAGCTCTCTGGGCATTCATCATCTGGTCGAATATCCCGATGATCGGCTCGAAAATCCGCCCCAGGTAATCAATAAACACGTAGAAAACGCCAAACGATATGGCCGATGTGAGCGACTGGCTGCCGAAATACCAAATGACCATAGCGGTAAACAAACGCCCTACGAAATAAACGGCATTCCGGCCCGAAAAGGCGAAAATCCGAAATTGCATCACCTGATTGCGGTACCGGTCGTCATTGAGCTGCTCGAATTCCCGGTTCGTCGCCTGCTCCCGGCGAAACGCCTGAATGATCGGCATTACTTGAATCGTTTCATTCAGCATCGCATTCATTTCGGCCAATCGCGCGCGGATTGCGGTTACATACTTGCGGGAAAATTTCAAATGCAACGCCATAATCGCCGCGTAAATAGGGAGCAGCGCAAAGCAAACGATCGCCATTCTCCAATCAAGGAACAGCAATGCGATAAACACGCCGGCAATGTTCATGCCGCTAACTACGAAGGTGGACATGAAGCTGATATACAATTCCTTGATGTTTTCCGTGTCGTTGGCGACCCTGGATACGATCTGCCCGACGGGCGTGTTGTCAAAATAGCGGACCGGAATCCGGTGAATATGCCGGAAAATATCCATACGGATGCGCTGCACGATGCGCTGGGCCGAAGTCTGGAGCATAAAGCTCTGCACAAAATTCAGCGCGCTGGCAACAACGGCCAGCAGGACAATCAAACCTACAAGATATAAAACAGGGCGCACGTCGTGCTTATAAAAAGCGGGCACCTCCGCTGCGGTTAAATCCACAGAACCAAGAGCCGCGCTTTCCAAGCGAAAAGTCCTTCCTTCCTGCTTAATGCGAGCCGGGCTCGCACCAGCACCAAGCTCCTCCGGCTCCGCCCAATCGCTCCTTACAAACGCTTGCTCCCGAAACGCAGCGAACTTCACCCCTTGCGGCACTGACGCCGGATTCATTTCGTACCAATCCTTTTCAATCGCCAGAATGTGGTTATCGATAATCTGCTTGGCGATAATCGGCCCCGCCAGCTGGGCGGAAACCGCTGCAATTAAGATGAGGATCGCAACGGTGATGCGCCTCTTGAAAAGAAGCATGTAATGAAGCAGCCGACTGCCGACACTCTTGTTGGACGCCGCACTCACGGTTATAGCGCCTCCTTCTCATCGGCCAGCAAACTTTGTTCGAGCTTCTGCCGATCATACTGTTGCTGGTACCAACCCTGCGAAAGCATCAGTTCCTCATGAGTGCCCTCTTCCGCAATCTTTCCGTCTTCGAGGACAATAATTCGCTGGGCATGGGTCACTGCAGTCAGCCGGTGCGTTGCGATCAATGTCGTCCGATGCTTGCGGGTTTCCCGAATCGCTTGAAGAATCTCGCTCTCCGTACGCGCGTCAACCGCAGACAAAGCATCGTCCATGATCAAAATCTCCGGATCGACGAGCAAGGCCCGGGCGATGCCGATCCTTTGCTTTTGCCCGCCGGAGAGCATGACTCCGTTTTCCCCGATTAGCGTCTGCAAGCCCTCTTTCATTTGCTCAAGATCCCGGCTGAGCGACGCCAGCCCGATCGCGCGCTCCACTTCCTCGTCGGAAGCCTCCGGTTTGCCTAGCGTGATGTTGTCGCGGATTGTTTTGGAAAGCAGCAAATGCTCCTGGGACACATAGCCTATCCACCCCTTTACCCGGGCAAGCGGAATCCGCTCGATTGCCACTCCCGAAATCTGCAGCCGCTCCGGCTCGATCGGATATTGCCGCAGCAGCTGCTTGAGCAGGGTACTCTTGCCGCTGCCCGTTCGCCCTACGATCCCGATCGTGTCGCCTCGGCGGATCTCCAGGCAGATCTGCTTCAAGCTGTCCGCGTTAGCTCCCGGATAGCGGAAGGTCAATCCGTTAAACGACACCAGTTCGGGTATGTCCACATCAACCGGCGACTCGGCATCCACGACTTCAACATGCTGTTCCAAATTGTGCTGAACACGATTTACGGACGCCGTACCGCGCTGCAAAATATTAATAAACTCACCGAATGCAATCATCGGCCATATAAGCAGTCCCAAATAAATATTAAACGTCACGAGCTCGCCAAGCGTGATTTCATTATGAAACACGAGGTAAGAGCCATATCCGATTCCAATAGCAAAGCTTATCCCGACAATGGTGGAAATAGCAGGCTGAAACAAGGCGTTCACGTACGCCACATTGATATTTTTCTCCATGACATCCTTGGTCACTTTATCGAAAGCTTCGATGTCGTCCTCTTCCTGCACATATGAGCGGAGCACGCGCATCCCCGAAATGGATTCCAGCACATGGTCGTTCATATGGCCGAAAGACTCCTGCGCCGCTAGGAACCGCGTTCGGATCGCCTTCCCGAGACGGTTAATGGCAATAGCGAGCAGCGGCAGCGGGGCAAGCGCGGCAAGCATGAGCTTAAAGCTGATGAACACCACCATTGAAATAACGACGATCGTCGTTGCCACAAACGTATTGACGAGCATAAGCACGCCGAATCCTGCTGTATTGCCAATAGCCTGAATATCGTTCGAAGCGAGCGCCATCAATTCACCGGAACGGTTGCGCTGAAAAAAAGACGGAGTCATCCCGGTCCAATGCTTAAACAGACGGCCGCGAAGCAAATTATCGAGCAGTACCGAGCTGCCGAACAAAAGATTGTTCCACAGATACGTCATCAGGTACATGGCGACGGCAAGGCCGATGAGCAGCCATATGATGCGCTGCAGGCCGCCTTCTCCTAGCGTCCCGGCGCGAATTTGGTCAATGACGCCGCCAATCAAACGCGGCGAAATCGTATTTAAATAGCTGGTCCCTGCTATCAAACAGACAGCCGCAATATAATACATCCTTCTTTCCTGAAAAAACCAGCGAAGCTTCAATATAAAAGTCACCGTGTTCCTCCTTCCCGGCTCTTAAATCGCCAGCTTCACACCGCGATTTGCATCCGATTTGGGATGAGCCTTCAGCCAGTCTAATATATCCTGAAGCGTCTTGACCGGCACAATGCGCAGGTTGTTTCCGGAGCCCTTCTGCGCCTCCCGCTCTTGACCGGCCGGTACGAAGAACACCTCCCCCCCGGCACGTTCCACCGTGAATGCCTTCTGCTCAATCCCCCCGATTCGGCCGATGGAGCCGTCCGGATTAATTGTACCCGTACACGCAACAACGTGCCCGTAGGTGATTCCTCCCGGCGTAAGCTGATTCATCAGTGTCAGCGCTAATGCGGCCCCATGCGACGGTCCTCCTTCGTGAGCGAGATACTGTCGGAATGATACTTTTAACGGCAGATCCAATACGATATCATCCCCTGCCTCGATGCCAAACGCCGCCAGCCTCGGATCGTCATCGCGAGCTTTGGTCTTCACTTTCACCGACTGAGCAGAACCTTCTCTCTGAAGCTCCACCGTCACTTCGTCTCCGGGACGAATGGCTCGGAGCAGCCCGGTCAGATTCTGCGCCGAAGCTACCCGTTGCCCATTCAAGCCTACGATTGTATCACCGGCCGCCAAGGTTCCTTCCGCCGGACTTCCTTTCACAACCGCGAGTATTTTGGCGCCATTGGACGCTGCTCCTTTGCCAATGCCAAGCTGGCCGAAAGCAACGGCGCTCCCAAGCGCATTCGCATCCGCCTTCATCTCCCTCACCATGCTGCTGTATTCCCCCAAAGACATGCCGAGCTTCTCGATACGCTCAAACGAATAATGCGGGAATAAGCGAGCGTACAACCAGTCTACCGGAAAAGCAGGCCGTTCGAACACAAGCACGCCCATAATCTCCCCCTGCGTTATGCCCCCTTCTGCGAGCGCATATCGATTCATATTGACCGTCAAACCGGGGTATGTCACCAAATAAGGCGTCGGCCAAAATAAACTGGCGAGTGCTGCGGCAGACGCCAGGAAAACCGCCAATCCCCGACGCGGAAGCTTGCCTGCCCGCTCCCGTTCCCTTTCCGCAACAGTAATATCCACACAAGCCAAAATCCAGGCTGTGCCAAGCAACGGAGCCGACACCTGCACCAGCTTCGGCTGCAGCGCAATCACCAACCCCGCTAAGCCGGAGGCTGCGATAAGAGCGCCTCGCAGGAGCACGATCCAACGAAAGCCGCCTTCCCGAACTTGCCGAGTCCACTGCTGCTGCCGCACCTGATACCCGGAGCCTGCCCATGCCCTATCTCCCCGTTGCGACTTCCGAAGGCCCCAAACCGCGCCCGCGATCCACAGCAGTGGAATCAGCAATATCAGATACACGATGACGTCGATCTCATCAATCCAAAACCAGTCACCTATGCGAATCGGGTCCGGCAACCAGATTAATTCCCCCAGAATAAAAAGAAAGATGGCCCACCCCATCCCGTACACATATAAACGTTGCCAACGTTCCATCTAGCCAGTCTCCCCTTCGCTGCCGCGAAGCCATCCTTTTTTCACCATTGTAACCAAGTGACACGAAGTAGTCGACATGATAAAGCACCTTAACTCTACTCAGCCTAAGTTTGGCGCTTGATTTCATTGGTTATCCTCGAATGTCGTTTATCATTGACAAATGCGGATTCGGATCTACCTGTATCCGACCCTGGTTTATCTGTTAATGCGCATGATCTATAAAGAGCAGCTGACACTGAAAAATACCGTTGGTATCTGCGAAATGGAGGCATTGAAAACAGCACTGACTCCGAATCAGTGCTGTTTCACGCCCGCATAAGCTGTATGTTCTTCTTACGACAAATTACAGCAGCTCTTTTCTAAGTTGTTCAGGCGTTTTGGGCGACAAATATCCGAATGGAACATCGAACACCGTCTTCGCTCCCACAAAGCCTTCCTTTGCAAATTTGTATACTGCCCTGGCGTAAGCGACCAACACACTTGCCGTGAATTCAGGATTGCTGTCAAGCTTAAGCCCGAACTCGATAATTTGCGTGCTGTTTACTCCGGTCTTGCCGCTTCTGAAAACGAGTCCGCCGTGAGGCATGGAAGAATGATTTTGTTTCAATTCATCCTCGCTGATGAAATTCACACGTGTTTCGTAATCGGAAAAGTAGTTAGGCATTGTCTTAATCTCATTTTCAATTCGAGACCGATCTGCTCCAGGCTCCGCCACAACATAACACTCCCGCAGGTGCTTGTCCCGGGTGGATAATTCGGGGTTTTCCCCATTTCTTACTTTCTTTACCGCATCCTCACTCGGAATGGTATACTGCACGCCGTTCTTCACTCCTTGAATTCGGCGGATAGCATCCGAATGTCCCTGACTAACGCCTTTTCCCCAAAACGTATATTCGTTACCTTCAGGCAATACAGCCTCAGCCAACAGCCTGTTTAAGGAAAATAAGCCCGGGTCCCACCCAGTCGATATTACGCTTACGCGCCCGTTTTTCCTGGCCGATGCGTCAACGGCATCGAAATACTCAGGGATTTTGGCATGCGTATCAAAACTATCCACGGTATGAAACATCGAAGCAAGATACGGTCCCTGCTCCGGCAAATCCGTTGCCGAACCGCCGCAAAGAATCATGACATCGATTTTATCTTTATAGGTTTCAGCCTCTGAGATATGTACCACTTGAGCCGTAGATGTTACCCCTTCAGGTTGACGCCGTGTAAAAATAGCGATGAGCTCTATGTCCGAGCTTTGCTGAATAGCCATCTCAACGCCACGACCTAAATTTCCATACCCTACAATACCCACTCTAGTCTTCTGCATTCAGTTGCCTCCCAAACGATAGTGTTGATCCTCAATTAGTATAGCACTAATAATCGATTGTAATGAAATGCTTTACATCCTAGCCATTTTCCAAGCGCTTCATAAACTCTTCTGCCGCGCTGTATCCCTGTTGGCGGAGATACCAGTTGTTTGCCGCCGCTTCAATCAGACCCGCCACATCTCTTCCGGGTTGAAGCTGAATCTCGATATGCGGGATCTGGATGTCCATATATTCCGTGTATTTCTGCTCAAGCTCCAGATCGTTATTCAGCGCTTGATCCTGCCATTTCGTTAACTCAATGTCGAGCACAATACGCGTTTCATCCTGAAACGCGCTCCTGCCATATAAACGCGAAACATTGATAAGTCCTATACTCCGGAGTGCCAAAAACTCCCTGGTTTTGCCGTCATGGGTGCCGAGAATGGTTTGCGAGCTGATTTTTCTCAACACGACGATGTCATCCGCTACAAGCCTGTGACCTCTCCGGATCAAGGTATGCGCGGTTTCGCTTTTTCCTACTCCGGATTTGCCTCGAAGCAGCACTCCTATTCCTGCAACATTCACACAAACACCATGGATAGCTATTTGCGGAGCTAACGATTTGGCTAAATAACTGTCCACGAGCCCGATAAATATCGTCGTATGCTCGGACGTCCGCAATAAAGGAATTCCCTCTTCTTCGCAATATTTCTTTAAGTATTTAAGCCCTTCCTGATTTCGGGTGACCACAAAGCAGGGAGGGTGATATTTAACCACATTGCCGATTCGAATATTCCGTTCTTCCTCGCTGAGCTTATGCAAATAATTAATTTCTTTTCTTCCTAACACCTGTACATGCGCATGAGGGAAAAAATCAAAATAGCCCACAAACTCAAGTCCAGGACGATGAGCCCGAGACTGGGAAATCGTACGTCCCGTTTGTGAGTTTCCGGCAAGCACTTCTAGTGAGAAGCGGTCTATTAAATCCTTAACCGTGACAGACTTCATGCTAGCATTCCCCCCTTAATGCGGATCGCACCATCTACCAACTCCACCATTGCCATTATATCATGACTCTATGAACAAGGGGGTGATGTTTATTCCCACGGATACTTCGTCAACAGATAGCCGGCGAATTTCTTGCTTTCCTCTCTTCTGTGTTTCCTCATTTCAGCTCGATGTTCGGCGGTTTCGAACAATTTTTTCTCTTCTTCCGTTTCCGGCAATACTTGAGGTACGGGTATAGGCTTATTATTTGCATCAAGCGCAACAAATGTCAGAAAGGATGTTGCGGCTATCCGTCTTTCCCCTGTTCTTAAATCTTCTGTAATGACCTTTACAAAAACCTCCATAGAGCTTTTTCCCGTCCATGTAACAAAAGACTCTAATGAAACCGCATCGGCCGGTCTTATCGGATAGAGGAAGTCTACAGAATCAGTGGAGGCCGTAACAGCCGTCGCACGGCATAATTTTGACGCTGAAATTGAAGCAATATCATCCATATACGACATTAATTTGCCGCCGAACAAAGTATCATGGTTATTCACATCCGTCGGAAACACTCTGGAGATTTTATAGCATCTCGTTTCTTTAATATATTTATGTTCCAATTTAACACCATCTTTTTTTCATTTATTCTGCATCTCCAACCCAATATTCACTTCAGCATGAGCAGCCGGTCGTCGATTTTCGAAGGCTTTCCCCTACCATCCGTGTTGTTGGTGATCACGTAGATGTCCCCGTTATGAATCTTGACATCTCTAATCCTCCCTTCATTCTCAAGCACAGTTTCCATCGTTTTTGTTTTTGGACTATATGTATATAGCTTTTCTCCCCGTAAAGCGGCAATGAGGACGTTATTGTCCGAATCCACAGCGATCCCGGAAGGAGCAATAGCTTCATCGCCCGTATGGTAGAGGGGATTGATCATGCCTTGATATTTCTCATCCCCGATGATGCGCGGCCAGCCGTAATTGTTCCCTGGTTCAATCAGGTTGATTTCATCATGCCCGCCCGGAGAACCGGATGGACCGTGTTCCGAGCTGTACATGCGTCCCTGGGCATCCCAAGCCATCCCTTGGGAATTTCGGTGACCGTATGAATACACATAAGAACCGGGAAACGGGTTGTCTTTAGGTATCTTTCCATCAAGCGACATGCGAAGGATCTTTCCGGCTGTTGTGTTCAGATTCTGGGCCAACTCCTCATGATAGGTATCGCCCGTAGTGATATACAGGTTGTGATCCGGACCAATTGCCAGTCTTCCCCCATTATGATTATTCGACCCGGGAATGCGTTCAAGATAAGCCTTGATTTCATTCCAGCCCTCCGCGGTTTCCTGCATAAGAACCACACGGTTGTAGGTCTCCCCGTCTTCCTCATAGGTATGATAAGCATAGGCCTGCCTGTTCTCTTTAAAGTCCGGACTTAACACAAGTCCGAGGAATCCGCCCTCTCCCTTTTCATTGACCTTTTTGTTCAAACGAACCGGCTGGCGGACTGAAGCATCCCCCTCTATTTTTACGATATTCCCTACTCTTTCGCTAACATAGATAGTTTCTCCATCAAATTGGATAGCCCACGGCGTACGAAGTTGATCGGCTATTGTTACATGATTTGATTTTCCTGAAGCAGAATCCCCGGCTGCAGTCGGCTTTGCATCAGAGGATTTATTCCGATTGGAACACGAGACGGCTATAACCAAGATAACGGCGAGCGACAGATGGATTAGAACAAGCTTTTTATTCATGATAGGCACTTCCTCTCCTTTAAAAATATTAAGCTCACGCCGGAAGCTTCCGGTTCAATACGCTGCAACTTTACTAGTCTAACCTGTTTATTGTAGTTCCAACCGCTATAACGAACTGAAACCATTACATTATAAAAGAGTATTATATAGTATTACAAACAAAGGAGGATAAGGGGATATGAAAATACGCATCTTGCTCATTGTGCTCGCATGCGGTTTGCTTTCGGGATGCTCTATATTTGGCGAGATCAACCAATCGCTGGATTATGCCAACGAGGCTACCAAATATATAGCCAACGCCGCCAGCTTCGCAGAGCAGGTTCCCAACCTTACCGAGCAAGCACTTGCCGATCCGCAAGCGCGGGCATCATTGATCCAGTCGCTCGAAACGATGAAAAATAATGCGATTCATTTCAACGGCCTTGAGGTTCCTGCTGTTGTCAAGGATATTCATCAACAGCTTGTGGGCTATAATGAGACGCTCTTGAGCGAAATTAACGGTTACTTGGGGAACATAAGCGATAACGTATTCAACCTGAACACTCTTGCAGAATCACAAATCATGCAAACGATTGAAAAAATTACGCAAACGCTAAATCTCATCCAACAATTAGGATAAGAAGGAGCGTCATTCATGAAGAAACCCCGACCTCATGGGCAGAGGTTTCTTCATCTCCTATCCAAATATATAACTGATATAAACCATGACAAGCAATCCAATGATAAAAGAGTAGGTGGACGGCCTCTCATAACCATGCCCGTGGCTTTCAGGAATCAATTCCTTATAGACGATAAACATCATGGCGCCTGCAGCAAAGGACAGGCCGAGACCAATTAGCGATTCAATATAGCTGGCCGTAAAATATCCAACAACGGCAGATATCATTTCCATCAAGCCTGTAAAGGAAACTACCAATAGAGACTTGAGTTTACTTACCTTCGAATTTAAAAGAAAGACTGCCAAAATGAGACCTTCCGGCATATTCTGAGCCCCTATGGCTATCGCTACCATCGGACCTAAAACTTCATTTTTACTGGCATAACTAAACCCTGTGCTTAGACCTTCCGGAATGTTATGAATAAACAGCGCTATGATGACTAATAACGATTTCGAATCAAAAGAACTGATGCCGAAGTCATTTTCTACATCAATATGCGGAATATTTTTTTCTATGAGATCCAAAGCCAGAATACCCATGACAAACCCGAACGTCAGTGTGACAATACCTGATTCTTTTATAGCTTGAGGCATTAAACCAAAGGTTGAAGCCGAAACCATGATACCCGCGGTGAATGCGATGAGGATATCCTTCCACTTCTCGGACAAAGTCTTCACAAACATAATAGGTATTGCGCCTAAGACGGTAGCCATTGCGGAAATAAAGCTTCCGATTAAAGCTGTCTCCATGATGAAAACTCCTTTACTCGTCCGACTATCATTATACTTCTGAACATGGATTATACATAAAAACAGAGAAATAGTCATTAAAAAATGATACCGAAAAGGCACTGACCACCTGCAGTCAATGCCTTTTTGCCTTACTCTTGCTTCCTGTCATTCCGGCATCCTTCATAAAATATCTTCCTCACTCCATTATTTCCAACCTCCCCCTTCCAAATGCATACAAATCAGTTAACTAACAAATTTGCATGAGCATCGCTGCATATTTACAAGCAGATTCATCATAATACCAAGTGAAACAAGCAAAAATAAGAGCATATAATGAGGAGTGGAGAATCCATGGAACTTCAATTAGCGTTAGATCTTGTCGATATCCCGGGAGCAAAGCAGCTGGTGAAGGAAGTCGAGGAGTATATTGA
>LNAP01001537.1_pt1 | contig 37905 bp, 33 predicted proteins | sample 602601 | NCBI WGS metagenome assembly LNAP01 (sample SAMN02440304, study PRJNA202911) | soil metagenome | biome: Subtropical and temperate rainforests or woodlands; isolation source: soil samples (1 kg each in a 20% v/v slurry with milli Q water) were... ... | reverse complement strand
CGGCATCCTGCACCCGGACAAAGAGCGCGACGCAACGCTACGCATGGAAAAAAACCGCCTGATGCGCGAATTGATTCAGGCAAGGGACAGCAACGACATTCCAAAATTGTTTGCGTTTTACGCCGAATATGTGGGCGACTCGCCATTGCAGGAGATCGGCGGCAACCTGAATGACGCCGTCCAGTTGCTTGACCGGCACTTTCTTGACCTGCGTGATCAGGAAGACACCATCCTGGATGAAAACCCGCTCGCCGGCGCGCTATACCGACGATTCCACAGAAAGACGCCGGCAGCTACCAAGCGCGCAATCACCAAGCATCTGAAAGAGCTACAGGGGCTTACCAATGCGTTAAGGGACCTAAGGCAGGATATAAGCAGCGTTAAACGGCTTAAGCCTTATCTGGAGTGGCGTCGCGACATATTCTTCCGGGAAGATGTGTTTGATTTCATGTAGCGTCTTGCGGCTTGGGGATGCAATAAGGGCGATCCGAGGATCGCCCTTATTGCTATAGCCTGTCAGACTGCTGTGCTGTGACAGTTTATCCAGATCCAGAAGACCTTGTCAGGAGCCGGTACGGGCAACGTGGCAAGGTCTTGCCGAACTACCGTTAATACAACACTTCAGGCAGCCACATGCCGATGGCCGGGAACATGTACATCAGGACAATTGCGATAATCTGGATTCCCATGAAAGGCAGCATGCCGGCGAATATCTGGTTCAGCGTCACATGGGGCGGTGCTACGCCTTTCAGATAGAACGCGGACATGGCAACCGGTGGCGACAGGAACGCTGTTTGCAGGTTCAGGGCAACCAGCAGCCCGAAAAACAAGGGGTCGATCTGGTAATGTGCCAACAGCGGCAGGAAGATAGGCATGAAAATCACGATGATTTCTGTCCATTCCAGCGGCCAACCCAGCAGGAAGATCACCACTTGCGCGAGGATCAGAAACTGCATCGAGGTCAGGTCCATCCCCAATACCCAGGTATTGATGATTTCCTGCCCGCCCAGCAGCGCAAATGCCGCCGAGAATATGCTGGAGCCTACGAACAGCCAGCACACCATGGCGCTGGTCTTTGCCGCCAGGTAGACCGATTCACGCAACATCGATATATTCAGCCGTCGGTAGACCAGCGCCAGCAGCAGACCGCCGAAGGATCCCATGGCAGCGGCTTCGGACGGTGTAGCCAGGCCGAACACAATACTGCCCAGCACCGCCAGGATCATGATGGCCAACGGGAAAAACGAACTGAGCAGCATCTTGAAGATTTCAAGTCGCGCGAAGGTGAAGATGGCATAGAAGAGCACGAACAACACGGTGCCAATGGCGAGCAGTATCCAGAACGCCGTAGGTGCCGGCCGGCTTTCATTTGGACTGACTTCCGCCGCGGCCTCTGCCTTGTCGGGCGTCGTTTCGGCCACCGCTTCCGAGCCTGCGGGCTCGGCCAGGCCGCCTTCGGCAACCGGCTCTTGCAGGCCGCCGCTGTCAGCGGGCGATTCGAACCCAGATGAGGAACCGAAGCCCATTTCGACCAGGCCGGTGGCGGCTTGCGGAAGGGGCGCAGTGACCATTTTGTAGCTCAGGCCCATGATGGCCACGAACGCCAGTGCCGGTAGCAGGGCGATGAACAAATGGTTGACCAGCGTGCGCATGGGTACACCGGCATTGCGCTTGCCTTTGATGGCCCCAATCAGGCCGGGCACGGCACGATTGCTGATGGTGCGCTTGGCGATTTCCGCGAATTCCGGAAGCGTGACGCGGCGCTCTTCGGCCGATAACGGAGGTGCTGCCTTGGGATTGATCTTGGCAACGATCATGATGTAGACGACGTACAACAACGCCAGCATGATGCCTGGGAAGAAAGCACCTGCGTACAGCTTGACAACCGATACGCCAGCCACGGCGCCGTATACGATCAGCAGGACCGACGGCGGGATCATGATGCCGAGGCAGCCGCCGGCCGTAATGGCGCCGGCCGACAGTTTCACGCTATACCCGGCCTTGAGCATGGCGGGCAATGCCAGCAGGCCCATCAGTGTCACAACAGCGCCAACGATACCGGTGGCGGTGGCGAATACCGCGCAGGTGATGACGGTAGCCACGGCCAGGGAACCCGGCACCCGCGCCATGGCGAGGTGCAAGCGTTCGATCAGGTTTGCGCGTTCAACCAGATAGCCCATGAATATGAACAGCGGCACGGCGATAAGCACGTCGCTGGTCATGACCGAGTAGGCGCGCAATACCATGAGATCGAGTGTTTGCTGGATGGCCAGCTGCGGACCCATATTCCGGTAAGCCAAGTAGGTGAACATGACCCCCATACCCATCAAGGTAAAGGCGGTGGGGAATCCCAGCATGATGGTCACGACGATCAGGCCCAGCATCAGCAGGCCCAGGTGCCCGTTGGTGATGTCGGCCGGAGCCGGCATGAATATAACGAGCGCGATAATGACAGCGGCCAATATGGAAAGGCCAAACCATACTTCTTTTCTCATGATTGGCTTCTCTTTTGTTGCTGGATGACAAGCTTGTCGAGCTCGTCCATGTCTTCATCGACACTGACCATTTCCTTGAGTTTGTCGACGTCGACTTCTTCCACATCTTTATCGCGCTTGGGCCAGCTGCCGCGTTTAAGGCATTGTATGCAGTAGACGACTTCCACAAAGCCCTGGAAGAGCAAGGTGATGCCAGCAAAAGGAATAATGGCTTTGAATGGATAAATGGGAGGACCGTCGGCTGTGATGGTGGAGTGCTCATTGATCATCCACGATTCGGAGGCGTAGTTATAGCCCGCCCAGCACAAGGCGATGACGCCCGGGAAGAAAAAGATGATGTATAGCGTCAGGTCCAGCCCGGCCTGCAGCCGGGGCGGAAAAAATCCGTACAGTACGTCGCCGCGCACGTGGCCGTTCTTGGACAGGGTGTAGGCGCCCGCCATCATGAACAGCGCGCCGTACATCATGTTCATGGCGTCGAAGGACCAGGAGTGCGGCGCGCCCAATGCGTAACGCGAGAACACTTCATAGGTAATAAACAGGGTAAGGGCCAGGACGAACCAGCCGAACAGCTGTCCGATCCAGGTATTGACCCGGTCGATGGTTAGCAAAATTCTTTGCATGATAGTTTCACCTGCTTACGGTAAGCCGATTAAAAACACCACCCATGGTACGGGTGGTGTTCAGTGCAACAGCGCTACGGCTTAGCTCTTTTTGGGAGCTGCTTTACGGCCGAAATAGTGGTTGTAGGCCATGCGGCGATTGTTGTTGGTGTCCATGTCCCAGGCGAGTGCGCGTGAAGCGAATTCGCGTTGCGATGTCTCGATTTCCTTGAACATGGCGTTGGTCTTGCCTTTCTCTGCGACGATCTGGTCCCATACGACCAACTGTTGCTGCAATATGGCGTCGGGCGTTTTGTAGAATTTCACGCCGTCTTCTTTTTGCAGCTTGATATAGTCTTGCGAGTAGCGGTCGACCGCTTTCCATGACATGTCGGCCGACGAGGCCTCGACGCCATTGGCAATGATGGCTTTCATCTTGTCGGGCAGTGCGGCGTACTTCTCTTTATTGAAGATGATTTCGAACGTTTCCGACGACTGGTGGAAGCTTTGCAGCATGCAAACCTTGGACACGTCGGGGAAGCCCAACAGGCGGTCGGAAGTGGCGTTGTTGAACTCGGCGCCATCCAGCAGGCCGCGATCCAGGGCCGGCACGATTTCGCCGCCGGGCAGCGCATTCACGGCGGCGCCCATGGCGGTGAACAGGTCAATGGCCAGGCCGTTGGTGCGGAACTTCAGGCCTTTCAGGTCTTCGGTCTTGGTAACCGGTTTCTTGAACCAGCCAAAAGGCTGCGTGGGCATTGGGCCGGTAAGGAAGGATTCAACGTTGCCGCCGATGGATGTGTACAGCTTGGCCAGGAGCTCTTTGCCGCCGCCGTATTTATGCCATGCGAGGATCATGTTGGCATCCATGCCGAAGGCGGGACCCGACGAGAACAGCGCCAAGGCGTTCTGTTTGCCGTAGTTGTAGCCCAGCACGCCGTGACCGCCGTCCAGTGTGCCTTTGGAAACAGCGTCGAGCAGCGCGAACGCCGGCACGACCGCGCCCGCTGGCAGGACTTCAATTTTTAGTTCGCCGCCGGTCATGTCGTTGATCTTCTTGGCGAAGTCCAGGGCGAACTCATGGAAGATGTCGACGGTTGGCCAGGTGCTTTGGAAGCGCAAGTTGACGGGTGACTGCGCGCTGACGATGGAAGGGAATCCCATGGATACTACGGCCGCCGTGCCGGCTGCGGCACCGCCCAGGAACTGGCGGCGTGACGACTTGCCTGTGGCGATTGGGCTGACTTCTTTCGAACTGCTCTTCATTGTGTGTCTCCTGGCTTTTTATATGCGATATGTCGTAAGTTGCAACAAGGTACAAACGTTCAACTGCCGTCGCATTTATAGGCGATCCGACCAAGGGCGTCAACACGCGGAATGCGCGTACTGGTAGGGCGGAAATGGGTGCAAGAGTTGCGGGATGATTGCTCGAAACCCAATGTTCATGCGGGTTTCGAGCAATGAAGAGGAAATGCGTGGTTGTGGTGCGCGGCACGCCGAACAGGCGGGGTAGCAGGGTTATTCCGTAGAAATCAGCGGCTGATTTCAGGCTTCGATGTGGGGCGTTAACCCCTATTTGTTACAGCCGGAAGGCGAATTGGCATTCAAACGGGATCCGGCCTGGGGCGCGGATCCCATCTATTTCGACCGCATCATTTGCGGCGAGCACCTTCGCCGCGATTGCGCTGGCTGAGTTGGTCCTGGCTGGAGCCGATCTGGCTGGTGTGTCCCTCTTTTTTGCTGCGATTTTGTTGGTCGCCATGACTAGCCTGATCTTTGCGCGCCAGATCATCGTCCTGCGGCGTATCCTTTTTGGTGTCGTCGGTTCGTTTTGTGGTCATGACTGCTCCTGTTCGGTGTGGTTCTGGATGTAGCAAGTACCATGCCCAGGACCGGTGTCCCTTAGCGGGAAATAAGGATGACAAAGGGGTCGCCGCGCCCCTTGTTCAGGTGACCTTCGATGAATAGTTTCGATTTCAGCGTGTCGTAGACAAATTGCGTCCCGGGTATTGACCGGTATTTTCGGTAGAAAGGCGTCCCGATCGATTCAATATGAATTTCCAGCGTGTCGTCGGCATAGGCGAAATCCACGGGCAGCGTCACCCGTGTCAGCCGCCATTTATCACCGGCCTTGGCCGAGACCAGTAAATCGGCCTGTGCACTTTGCTGCGGACCGAATGGCAGTCGGGTGTCGTGCACGAAAGCAATGACGGCCTCCGGCCCTTCGATACGGTGTTTGATTGCCATGTCTTAATAACCTAGTGCCTTCAGCGCTTTATCCAGCGTGTCGACCGTCCGGTCTACGTTATGCAGCTTGTCCAGCCCGAACAGGCCAATGCGGAAGGTCTTGAAGTCGGCCGGCTCGTCGCATTGCAGGGGGACGCCCGCGGCGGCCTGAATGCCGGCCTGCGCAAACTTGCGGGCCGATTGTATGGTGTCGTCGTCGGTGTAGCTGACCACGACGCCGGGTGCTTCGTAGCCTTGCGCCGCAACGCTCTTGAAGCCTTTCTCGCGCAGCAGGGCACGTACCTTGGCACCCAATTCTTGCTGTTCAGCCTTGACGTTGTCAAAGCCATACGCTTCGGTTTCGGCCATGACGTCGCGCAAGACGGCCAGCGAGTCGGTGGGCATGGTGGCATGATAGGCAAAGCCGCCTTGTTCGTAGGCCTGCATGATCTGCATCCATTTGCGCAAATCGCAGGAGAAGCTGGTGCTGACCGTTGTATCGATCTTTTCGCGGGCCAGGGCGCCGAGCATGACCAGGGCACAGCACGCCGAGGCAGTCCAGCCTTTTTGCGGCGCGCTGATCAGGACATCGACGCCGATATCCTGCATGTCGACCCAGAGCGTTCCGGATGCAATGCAGTCCAGTACGAAAAGGCCACCCACTTCATGGACTGCCGCGGCCACCTGGCGCATGTAGTCGTCGGGCAGCATGATGCCCGAGGATGTCTCGACATGCGGCGCAAAGACCACCGCGGGCTTGTTGGCCTTGATGGCTTCGACCACATCGTTGATCGGAGGCGGCGCAAAGGCGGCTTGCGATCCTGGTGCCACCGGCGCCGCCTTGAGCACCGTGGTGCCCGAGGGTATGTGGCCCATGTCGAGAATCTGCGTCCAGCGATAGCTGAACCACCCAGTGCGAATGACTAGACATTGTCTATCTGTTGCAAACTGTCGCGCCACGGCTTCCATGCCGAACGTGCCGCTACCTGGGACGATAATGGCAGTGTCTGCTTTATAGACGTGTTTCAGTGTCCTTGAAATGTCTTTCATCACCCCTTGAAACGCTTGGGACATGTGATTCAACGCGCGGTCGGTATAGACGACCGAGTATTCCAGGAGTCCGTCGGGATCGTTGTCAGGCAGTAAGCTGGGCATTTCTTCTCCAAGAAGAAAGGATTAGGTCGGCGCGATCAGTCCGTCACGACCAGGGGTATTCGATTTTAGACCATTGTGGTCCAATAATAAGCCGGCCATGACTCCAGAGCCATACGCATGAATTCTATCCGTACTACCGCGACACCGTTGACCCGGGAACAGGCTCGCCGCATATGGCTGCGCGCCCAGCGGCTGGACGAAGCAGCGCCGTTCGGCGGCGGGCCAGCGGCCACTGTGGCGGCGATTGCGCATCTTGGCTACGTGCAAATCGACACGATACACGTCATCGAGCGCTGCCATCATCATATTCTTTGGAGTCGCATTCCCGCTTATCAGCGTCAACACTTGCATCAGGCGCATACAGTCGAAAAAACCGTTTTCGAATATTGGACCCATGCGCTTTCGTACATTCCCAGCACCGACCTGAAGTTTTTCATGGCCGATATGAAGGCACATCGGACGTCGCCCAAGGCATGGTTCAACTCAGTCACGAAAAGCGATCTGCACAAGGTGATCACGCGCATTCGCGACCATGGCCCCTTGTCCATACGCGACATCGAGGACGACGTGCTGGTCGAAAAGGATCATGCCTGGGCGAGTCGGAAACCGTCGAAAAGGGCTCTGCAATTGGGCTTCTACATCGGCAAGCTCACTGTCAGTGAGCGCTCGGGCATGCTCAAGACGTACGAGCTCATGAAGAGGCATTTCCAGTGGGAACGCCCGCCCAGGCAAGCCACTGACGCTCAAGTCGCAAACTATCTGCTGGATCGGGCGTTGCGATCCCAGGGTGTGGTCAGTCTGGACTCAATTTGCCACTTGAATGCGGCGCGCAAACCATTGCTTCGCAGCGTCATCGAGGCCAGGCTGCGGCGCGGGAACCTGGTTGCAGTCGCGATCGAAGGAGCAGGCCGGCAGGAACATTGGGCGCGGCCGCAGGCATTCGACGAGATTCCGCCAATGGAGCAGGTCGTTCATATCCTTTCGCCGTTCGATCCGCTGGTGATCCAGCGCAAGAGGTTGAAACTGTTCTTTGATTACGAGCACCTGTTCGAAGCCTACCTGCCGCAGCAGAAACGCGTTTATGGATATATGGGTTTGCCTGTTCTTATCGGCGACGAGGTCGTGGCCGTGATTGACCTCAAGGCTGACCGGGTACGTCGTGAGTTGCAGATTCAACAATGGAGCTGGGTCGGTAAAGGAGAACCAGGCCTGCATAAGCCGGCCATTGAAGAAAAGCTGCAACAGTTCGAAGCCTTCCAGTTTGGTTTGTGACGGGCTGGCGGCAAAAAACGCCGCTTGAGCTCGGCCGGAAAGACGAATATACTGTTTTTATATACAGTTTATTCAACAGGGGCCACCATGCACGAGACACCAATCAAAGGCCGGGGAAGTGTCTCGAACAAGACATCACGCTTCAACCAGTTCCAGCGTGTATCGTTTGACGACGAGTGGGCCATCGACGACGATCGGGCACCAGCAAGGCCCGCAACGACGGTCTCGATGGAGACCGCCAAATCGATTATCTCGCGTAACTATTCGCCGGACATTCCTTTTGATCAGTCTATAAATCCCTACCGAGGTTGCGAGCATGGCTGTATCTATTGCTATGCGCGACCCACGCACGCCTATCTGAACCACTCGCCCGGGCTCGACTTCGAAACCAAGCTCTATGCCAAGGGCAACGCTGCCGAACTGCTGCGCGCAACGCTTTCCAAACCCTCCTATGAGCCCAAGCTGATTGCGCTGGGCGCCAACACCGACCCCTACCAGCCTATCGAGCGCCGACTTGGCATCACCGCCAGTATTCTTGCGGTTCTGGAAGAATTCAATCATCCCGTGGCCATCACGACCAAATCGGCGTCGGTCACCCGCGACATTCCGCTGCTTGAGCGCATGGCGCGCAAGAACCTGGTGCGTGTATTCATGTCGATAGGGTCGCTGGACAAAGCCATCGCCCGAACGCTGGAACCCCGCGCCAGCGCGCCGGGTGCCCGCCTGGACGCCGTGCGTGCACTCAGTCAGGCCGGGATTCCCACCGGCGTGCTGGTGGCGCCCGTCATCCCCTCATTGACCGACCACGACATGGAAAACATCCTGTTCAGTGCTCGTGACGCAGGCGCATTGAATGCCGCCTATGTCTTGTTGCGTCTGCCGCTCGAGGTCGCTGACCTTTTTCGCGAATGGCTGAAGGCGCACTATCCCTTGAAGCAGGCACACGTCATGAATCTGGTCAGGCAGATGCAGGGCGGCAAAGACTACGATTCGGAATTCAGGACGCGCATGAAAGGCAGCGGCGTTTTTGCCGAATTGCTTGAACAACGTTTTAGAAAGACGTGTGCAAAGGCAGGCCTGAACCAAGCCCGACCGTCGCTGACGGTTGATCTTTTTCGCCGGCCTGCAATAGAAGATCCTCAATTGGATTTGTTCGGATGACCGCGCAGTCGGTCTGCGCGGCGTTCATGGCGCCTTGCAGGCCGCCTGTTGATTCAGCCATGGTTGCGCTTCTCATGCTCTTCGCACGGGCCAGCACATAATCCAGGTCTTGCAGTCGCGTGGCTCCGCCCACCAGCAACAAATCACCCTCGCCGCAGCGCTGGAAGCCGGCCCACACAGCCTCTTGGGCGCCCATTACGGCATGTACCGGTACATGGGATGGCGCGGTCGCCGAGGCGCTTTCGTACAACAGGCGCAAGGTATCGCCAGGTTTCCGGCTGCGGTGGTTCGTGATTTCATACACGACCAGTTCATCCACCTGGGCCGCGCACACTCGGGCGATCTGCTGGAGATCGGCGTCGCGCCGGTCGTCCGGGGCAGTGATTACGCCAATGATGCGCCCGCGTCCCATGGCGCGGGCGGTGTCCAGAATTGCCTGGTACGCGGCAGCGTTATGAGCATAGTCGTGCAGTATGGTCACCCCTTCGACATCGACAATGTTCAGGCGTAGCGGGTTGGTCTCTGTCGTGCAGCGAAATGACCGCAATCCTTCGATAATCGCTTCTCGGGAGCAGCCGCCTTGAACCTCCAGCGCCGCGATGGCGGCCAGGGTGTTCGCCACATTGTGCATGGCTTTTCCGTGCAACGTCACCGCCAGGCTATCGGCACGCATAAGCGCATGATGGCCGCCCGGACCGGCCGTTACGATATGGCCCTCCTGCAGGAATACGGCTCGCCCGCATTGCTGCATATGCCGCTGCAAGACTGGGTTGTTGTCCTGGCACGAAAAGTAGACGACTTCAACGCCTGTGCGCAGTCGTGACGCCATGGCCACACAGTGCGCGTCGTCGGCATTCAATACCACGGCGTGGGTTGCTGTCGCGGCCACGACGGCTTTGACGCACGCCATGTCTTCCACCGTGTCCACGCCATCCAGGCCCAGGTGATCCGCTGTGACGTTCAGGACGACAGCGATATCGCAGCGATCGAAACCGAGGCCCCGTTTCAGGATTCCACCTCTAGCGGTTTCGAGCACCGCGGCGTCCACCTCCGCCGAGCCTAATATCGCTCGTGCCGACCAGAAACCCGTGCAGTCACCCTGGTGTATGCAATGGCCGTCGATGAAAAGCCCCTGCGTCGTGGCTACGCCGGTGGTGAGGCCTGCCGTTCGAAATACATTGCCGATCAATAGTGTTGTGGTTGTTTTACCGTTGGTCCCGGTGACGGCTATGAGAGGGATGCGGCCGTCATCGCCGTCGGCGAACAGCGACTGCACGATCGCGGATCCGACGGCTTGACTCATGCCGTGGCTGGGTTGTTCGTGCATGCGCAGGCCGGGCGCCGCATTGATCTCAACGATGGCACCCTGCTGGAGCAAGGGCACGGCAATGTCCCGGCACACCAGGTCGACCCCGGCCACATCCAGCCCGACCTGACGGGCGGCTCGCTCGCAGATGTGCACCGTGTCAGGGTGCACCAGGCGCGTGACATCGCGCGCCGTGCCGCCGGTCGACAGGTTGGCGTTGTCGCGCAGCACCACGCGTTCGCCTTCACGGGGCACGCTGTCCAGGGTCATTCCCATGCGTTCCAGATGCGAGCTCATGTGCCGATCGATCGGTACTTTGGTCAGGCGTTTGCTGTGGCCTTCGCCCCGGTTCGGGTCTTCATTCATCCGCTCGACCAGCCCGTACACGGTCGTGTGGCCGTCTCCGATGGCACAGGGCGGTTCCCGTCGCGAAGCAGCGACCATTTTTCCGCCGACCACTAATAAGCGATAGTCGTCGCCCACGATGAACTCTTCGACGATGACGCGCGTGCTGTACTGGCGTGCATCGGCGTAGGCCTGGCTGATGTCTTGCGGATCCTTCAGACAGGTGCGTACCCCCTTGCCATGGTTGGCGTCGGCGGGCTTCACGACCACAAGTCCCCGCAGTCGGGACGCGACGCGCATCGCCTCGTCGGCATCCCGCACGATGCAGCCTTGGGGCACCGGGATGGCGGCTTGGGCAAGCAGATCCCTGGTCAGCTGCTTGTCTTTGGCGATAGTCGTGGCTATGTGGCTGGTCTGGCTGGAAATCGTTGCCTGGATACGTTTCTGCCGTGCGCCTAAGCCGAGTTGGTACAAGCTGGTGTCGTGTGTCAGCCGTAAGGCCGGAATGCCGCGCGCCTTGGCCGCGTCGAGAATCGCCTGTGTACTTGGACCCACGCCATGGCGTCTGACCAGTTCGCCCAAGGGACTCAGTACAGCATCGATGGACGGACGCTCCCCGCGGGCAATTGCGCCAACCAGCTCAATGGCGGCGTTGAGCGCAGGCTCGATCAGTGCTTCGATCTGATAGGCACAGACCACGCTATAACAGCGTGGCATGCTCTTGACCCTCCGTGCACGGCCGAATCCGGCCTCGCTGCCGGCCAGGCATTGGAGCTCCAGCGTGACATGCTCGACGATATGCGCCATATAGGTGCCGTCGCGCAGTCGCTGGACGAAGCCGCCTGCTTTGCCTACCGAGCAGCGGTGGCGGTCCAATGAGGGCAGGAGCGCGCAGAGGCCGTCGGTGAAGCCCCCAAGATCAGCCGAGGACAGGCCGTCCAGTCCCTCAAGATCGATGATGGCCTTTATGCATGGCCGGCGTGTGTACAGATTGGGACCGCGTAGCAGGCGTTTTTCGATGAGTCTCATGGCTTAGGTCTCGGTGATGGTCCAGTGCGCCGACCAGCCGGTTAGGGGTGGTAGTACGATCGTCAGAGCAATAGCCGTGCCCAGGTTTGACGCTGGCGGTGGCATGCAAGTTGCTGCGGCATCTGCAATAACGGAGGAATATTATGCTGACAAAACATGCGTTTACCGGATCGTACTGGTCGGACACCGCCGGGGCTGGCGCGACGCAATATCCCAGTTTGTCCGAGCAGTTGGACGTGGATGTGGCGGTGGTGGGCGCGGGTATTGTGGGACTTACTGCGGCCGAGTCACTGGCTCGGGCCGGCAAGTCGGTCGTCGTCCTTGAAGCCTTGCGCGTGGGCGAGCAAGTCACAGGGCGATCCACGGCAAAGATAACATCCCAGCATGGCTTGATCTACAGCGGCCTTATCCGGGACTTTGGCGTGGCTGCCGCGCGCAATTACGCCCAGGCCAACGAAGCCGCCATAGCCTATATCGCGGAACTGGTCCGAATCGGAAATATTGCCTGTTCGTTTGAACGCAAGCCGGCGTTCCTGTACACCTGTACCGCGGACGGCCTGAAAGACCTTCAGGACGAGGCTGACGCCGCCATCAAGCTGGGCTTGCCTGCATATTTCAGTACGGACACTGCTTTACCGATGGGTGCGCCGGTAGACTCGCCACTGGGCAAGCCATTCGCAGTCGCAGGGGTGCTGCGCTTTGATAATCAGGCTCAGTTTCATCCTGTCCAGTACCTGCGAGGTCTGGCGTCTATGGTGGCAGCCAATGCCAGGCTGTTTGAAATGACGCGCGTCACCAAAGTCGAAAAGGAAGACGATGGTTCTCATTACCGCTTGCATACCGAAGCAGAGCGCAGGATGTCATCATTGCCACTCATCTGCCTATCGTTCCCGATGGGATGTTTTTTGCCAAAGCCTACACGATCAGTCACCCCATGGCGGCCGCGCCCGTTGAATCCGACCGTATTCCGGACGGCATGTTTCTTGATACCGGCACGCCCAGCCATTCCTTTCGCATGGATCACTCCAGCGGTACGCCGCATATCATTGCGGTGGGCGGGACTTACAAGACCGGCGTGGCCACCGAAGAAGCAAAGAGCTTCCAGGAGCTTGAGCGCTTTCTGCAAGAGAACTTCGCCATCGAAAATATCGCCTATCGCTGGACCAACGAAGACTTCCAGTCCATGGATGGACTTCCCTTTATCGGATCAGCCAGTTCCAAATCCAAAAACCTATACGTTGCCACCGGCTTCAACGCCTGGGGCATCAGTAACGGTACGATGGCCGCAAGCCTGATCGCTGATCGCATTATGGGCAGGGAAAATCTGGGCGCCAAATTACTCGATGCGACCCGCGTCAAACCGTTGGTGGGCGGCGGGGAGTTCATCAAATCCAATCTTCAGACTGCGAAACACTTTGTCGAAGATCGGTTTTTAGCGGGACACGCCAAAGACGTAAACCTTGTTGCCGGCCAGGCCTGTATCGTCAAGCAAGACGACAAATTGCTTGCGGCTTACCGCGACGACGCGGGTGTCATGCATGGGGTATCGGCCATATGTACTCATATGGGTTGCGTCGTTGGCTGGAACGCGACCGATCGCACGTGGGACTGTCCATGCCATGGCTCGCGCTTTACACCTGAAGGCGCCGTCGTCCATGGCCCGGCCACCTCGGCATTGAAGGCGGAGCGGGTTGACGGGGAGCCGTAGCGGCTCCAGAGCGTTATGGGCTGTCAGCCGGGACGGGTGGCGGTCAGCACGACGGCGGCGATGCGTTCTGCGTGTGAATAGGCGGGGTTGGAGATAAGTTCTTCGCTGAACACGTCGGGATCGATTTCCTTGTAGTGCCACTGGAAACCGGCAGCTCGAAGCGTTTCTGTGGCCGCCTCACGAAATACGTCGACTCCCTGTTCGATGGCGACGCCGGTGTAAAGCAGCAATGTGCCGTGCGGGCTCAAACGTTGCACGGCCACGTCAACAATGGAAAGAGAAAGTCCTTCGCCTAACGCGCCTCCGCCGTGACGGTACGCACGTTGTGCGGGATCAACCATATACGGCGGGTTGGCAATGATCAGGTCGAACGCGCCAGCAAATTGCTGTGCATGGGGTGGACGTTATCCGTGCCAGCCAGCTTGGCGTTGATTCGCGCCAGACGCACGGCCTGGTCGTTGATGTCGATGGCCAGCACCTCCGCGTGCGGATGACGCAAGGCGACGGCGATGGCCCCGGGTCCCGCGCCACAGCCGATATCGGCGACGCGCCGTACAGGTTCAGCGCGAGCCGCCAGATACTGGTCGATGGCGCCCACGAATCGGTACGTGTCGGGACCGAAGAACACGGCGTCGGTATCGTTGGTTGGGTAGGCCGAATGGAAAAACAGCGAGTCATTCAACGTTGAGGCACGCAGCCGGCATCGCCAGCCGTCTCCGTGCTCCCTCAGGATGCCGGCCTCGCGCATAAGCGCCACCAGCGCGGCAGGCAGCACATCGGCGTGGAACGGCCGGCTCCAGCCCAGGACGTCTTCCACCCGTTGGGCCCATTCGTTGCCAGTACGATTATTGACCAGGGTATGGGTGGCCGGCGTCACTGCGGTGTAACGGTATCCCCGATCTTTTAACGCCGAGCCCAGGCGCAGCAGGGCGACATCCTGACCTGATTCGCTCGACGCGGCGGTCTGCGTGGGGCGGGTGGGAAGCACGGTTTCCAAGGCGTTCATAATCTTAAAGTTCCTGGCTTCCCCGTGAGGGCGTTCTCATGCGCCATGAAGCAGGCGCGTGTAGAGGCGGGTTGCCATCAGGCCTGGCGCCGTGTGATGGTGTACCGGGCATAGCAGTGGGATAAGCAGGGTCATCGCGTCGTCCTTGCTCGACGCATCGGCCAGCCTTTGTTCCAGCTGGTGCAGGTCAGCATCGATATCGCTGTGCGATGGCACGGTTGCATCGGAGTCGCACCAGGCCTTTGGTGTGCCGCTGTTGGATCTCAAAGCGGAATCGCGGTAGTGCATGGTGGCTGGACTATCCTGGGTTGCCAGGCGTTGCCGGGCCCTGAAGCTGATGGGGCGTGAACCGGCACCTCCCGCACTGTCTCCCGCGATCCAGTCGTGGATGACTTGTTTTTCATAGGCGTTGAATACGCCGAACATTTGTGCCTGTTCGCCCTGGATCAATTTCCAGAATCGGCTGTTTTCGGGATTCTGGTGCCGCTTGATCCACCCGTTTTCTTCCAGGGAAGCAAGAAACATAGGCATTTGCGTGGGTACAGCCAGCCACTCGTTCACGGTTTTACCCGCAATTTTGCAGTAGTCCGAGTGCAGTTGGGCGCCTACCTTGGCTTTGGCGGTCAGGACAGCCACCAGCTCTTCATCCAGGTCGAAGCTGGCGATGACCGAGTTGGTACTGGCTCCCAGGTCATTGAGCTTGTAGCCGTTGACGACGCGTCGATAAAACTCCTTTCTATCCGCGACGTGGGGCACGGCATCGAAAACGGCCTGCACCGCCTTCATGGCGTGACCGGTGCTCACGTTATCGACCGTGACATGCAGGGTGAAATAATAGGGATCGATGCCCAGTTCATTCAACTCGTAGGCACTGATCAGCAGATGCAAGGGAAGCTGTTCGTAACCCAGGTTGTAGCCGATGACTTCGGGCAGGAAATGAGCCGTGTGCTGGGCAAGGGCCAACTGAATTGCACCCTGGATGAAATGTGAATCACTTAAGGAATGCCACTGCAGGCAGCCGTGAGTGGCCAGCAGCTTTTTATAGAGCACCACGTGGTTTTTATCTGCCGCGCCTTCGCCCAATTCTTCCAGATATGTCTGTATCAGCGGCAAGAAGTGTGGATCGCGCCAATGTTGCAATAAACCGTACAACCACGCTCCATCCACCAGTTTGGTTGGGGCGACGCCCTTCAGGAAATACAGCGCATGCGATTTGTTTGTGAAGTACTGCCGCGTGTCGCCAGCCCTGCGCGCCTTAAGGTATTGGCGATACTGGGCGCCAACCTTTTCGGTGTGGGCAATGCTCCAGGCTTGAAGCTTTTCGGGCCTGTCAGGCAAGTCCGCATCGCAGGCGTTGGCCTCCGCCAGCAACTGTGTCAAATACAGGCGTGACCGCGCCACAGCCAAGTCGTCGGGGCGGGCTCCCATTAATCCAAAATATATCTGCTTCGCGTCGAAATGCGGGGTACGGCCATCGGCGACACGACCGGTCGAGGCCAGAGCACCCTTGGCAACATGTTGCTCATAGGGAGTTCGGGCATCATTGTTTCGCAACCGGTCCATAAGACCTTCTTCTGTAAGCACCATGGCTCATCCTTCTACGGTCTAAGACCGGAATGGTAAGTGTGAGGGCTGAAGCAAGTAACATGCCCGGGGCGATTCACTCAGGCGTGAGCCCGGGATGCAGGGGGCTGGACTTGGTTCCCGGGAACGGCGACACTCATCGACGTTGCACCCGTTGCAATAGTTGACGTTACCCAACCTATAAACCGGCTCAAGCCGCAGGAGACCCGCATGATATTCAAGCTATCGTTTTTAAGTCTTTGTTGTATGGTGGCCGCTTCCACTGCGGTGGCACAGGATAAGCCTGTGGTGCAATTTTTCGCGACGGGCGGCACAATCGCAATGAAGATAGACCCTGTCAAGAATGCGCCAGTGCCAGCCATTTCAGGGGAAGATTTGCTCGCTACGGTGCCCGATGTGGCCAAATACGCCACAATCCGCGTGAAAAGCCTTTCGAATGTTCCGTCCGACTACATGGATCCGCCGCGCTGGGTAGAATTGACGAAAGTCGTGCAGCAAGCCCTGGATCAGCCCGACGTAGCCGGTGTGATCGTTTCCCACGGTACCGACACGCTCGAGGAAACTGCGTTCTGGCTGGACCTTACCGTCAAGTCCGACAAGCCGGTAACCCTCATCGGAGCGCAGCGTAATGCATCATCTTCCGACTTCGATGGGCCGCGCAACTTGTTGAACGCCGTCAGAATCTCGGTGGATGAAAAATCGAAGAACAAGGGTGTCATGCTGGCCATGAACAACCAGATCAATTCCGCGCGTTATGTCAGGAAAACGCACACGGGAAATGTGGAAACCTTCAATTCAGGTGAATTCGGTTTTCTCGGCGAGGTCTATCCTGACCGGGTCATGTATGCCAACTCGCCATTACGGCGCCAGCACATTGCCCTGAGTACCGACACGATGCCCGCAGTGGAAATATTTCCAATGTACGGCGGTGCTGACGGAGCCGGGCTGCGCAACGCCGTTGACCGCGGAGTCAAAGGTATCGTGGTCCAGGCACTCGGAATGGGCAATATGAATCAGTCCATGTTCGAGGCGGTGAAGTATGCGCTGTCCAAGCAAGTACCTGTCGTCGTTTCCACACGGGTCTACAACGGGCGTGTCCTGCCCAACTACGGATTTGAGGGTGGTGGCAAAACCCTTGCCGACGCCGGCGCCGTCATGGCCGATGACCTCAGCCCGCCCAAAGCGCGCATTTTATTGATGCTGGCACTGCAAAGTGGTGTGAGCAGCAAGGCGGATCTCCAGGCGGCGTTCGACAAATAAGCGCCATACGTTTTAATCCAGCGCAATGGCCGCCCGATACTGCACATCCGTGTGCCCGGCGGCCATGTTGTCGTTACGTTGATGCCTTGCACCGATACCCTGGGGGTATCATTGCCGACCCAATCCATATTAGACCGGTGCACTGCCGAAACCTATACTCGTGAAGTCCGATTAACTTGTGTAGGCCGGAGCCGCAATGCAACCCACCATCGTAGACGTAAGCACCCATATACTCGACATCCCCACCATCAGGCCGCACAAGATGTCGGTTGCGACCATGCAGTGCCAAAGCATGGTTCTGGTCCGGATCAAGACCTCGGATGGCATTGAAGGCATCGGCGAGGCTACGACAATAGGGGGGCTTAATTATGGGGGTGAAAGTCCGGAAAGCATCAAGACCAATATCGACACGTATTTTGCTCCGCTGATCGTGGGTCAGGCTGCTGACAGGCCGGCCGCGTTGCGAGTTCGTATCGACAAGGCCATCAAGGCCAACCATTTCGCCAAGAGCGCGGTCGAATCCGCACTATACGATGCATGTGCCAGGCGGCTCGGCGTTCCGCTGAGTGCGTTGTTTGGCGGTGCCGTGCATGAGGAGATCAGCGTGGCGTGGACTCTTGCCAGTGGCGATACGGAAAAAGACATCGTCGAAGCCCGGCAGATGCTGGATACGCGTCGACACAACATCTTCAAATTGAAGGTGGGCATGCGCGCCTTGAAGGATGACCTGCGCCACATCGCGTCCATCAAGTCTGCGTTGGGCGACGACATAAGCGTGCGTATCGATGTGAACCAGGGATGGTCGGAAACGCAGGCGCTACGCATGCTGCGTCCCCTGGCCGATATAGGCGTTGAACTGGTCGAGCAGCCCATACACGAGAAAAACCTGGCGGGCATGGCGCGTTTGACGGGTTTGGGCATAGTGCCCATCATGGCCGATGAAGCGCTCAAGGGCAGGGAAGACGGCTTCGCGCTGGCCGCGAACCAGTGCGCCGATGTGTTTGCGATCAAAATCGAGCAGGCCGGCGGCCTGCAGCGTGCACGCGATTTGATCGGCATTGCCCAGGCCGCCGATATCGCGCTGTATGGCGGCACGATGCTGGAAGGATCCATTTCCACCCTGGCGGCGGCACATCTGTTTGCCACGGTCGATAAGCTGGAGTGGGGAACCGAAATGTTCGGCCCGCTATTGCTCAAGGACGACATCCTGGTCGAGCCCCTGGATTACAGTGAGTTCACACTGAAGCTGCCCAAAGGTCCCGGACTCGGCGTGACGCTGGACGAGGACAAGGTTCGGCATTACACCCGCAGGTAGCAAAGCACGCGCGGCGTGAAAAAGCCGGTCTGTTACTGATTGACAGTCCGGCTTCTTTATTGGCAAGATGCCCATCGGTGAGGGGCAGATTTCCTGGCGCCTGCGCGGGTGCCTAGTTGGGTGAAATACCGGTTTCCTTGATGATTTTTGCCCACTTGGTCGTTTCGTCGGCCAGATAGGTCTTTAGTTCCTCAGGAGTGCTGCCGATTTCCTCTGCGCCTATGCCGGCGAATATCTGTTGCACCTTTTCGGACTTCATGGCTTTGAGCATGGAAGCATTGAGCGTTTTGATGATGTCGGGCGGCGTACCGGCGGGCGCGAAGGTGGCAAACCACGGGGTCAGCTCATAGCCCTCCATGCCGCTTTCGGCCACGGTGGGTACATCGGGCAGGGCAGTAGAGCGCTTGGCGGTGGTGATGGCCAGCGCCTTGAGCTTGCCGGAATCGATATGCGGCTTGGCCGATGTGATGCTGTCGAACATATAGTCAACCTGTCCGCCCAGCAAATCGGACACGGCCGGGCCGCTGCCCTTGTAGGGCACATGCAGCATGTCCAGCTTGCCCATATAGGTGAACAGGGCGCCCGCCAGGTGGATGGACGTTCCTACTCCGGCCGATGCATACGTATACTTCCCAGGTTGTGCCTTGGCCTGTGAAATCACGTCCTGCAATGAGTTCACGTCCTTGCGGGTCGACTGGGTAACCAGGATATTGGGCACGGCGGCCAGCAGCGATATGGGTTCGAAACCTGCGACGGGATCGTATTGCAGCGTTTTGTAAAGCGACGGATTCACGGCCATGCCGTTGGCAACGATCATGATCGTATAGCCGTCAGGCTTGGCCTTCGCCACATACGCGGCGCCTATATTTCCGCCCGCACCCGGTTTGTTCTCGACCACGATGCTTTGGCCAAGATCTTTGCTCATCGTCTCGCCGACCACACGCGCAATGGCGTCCATGGCGCCACCCGGAGGGAAGGGTACGATCCAGTTGATGCTGCGTTCGGGGTAGGTCTGCGCCTGGGCTGTTGTGGCGCCGAGCGTCAGCACTGACGCGGCGGCCATTGAAAGCACCGTCCTTGCGATCCCGGCGAAGGCACCGCGCCGGTTCTGTGAATAAAAGCGGGTCGTTTCCAAAGTCATCTCCTTTTAGTATAGGTACGTCGTCATGGAGGACGGGTATGGTTCGATTATCCTGGTTGTGGCAGAGGCATGTCTAAGACTATATTTGTCGCCAACAATACTTTTTGGGTATCAAAGTGGAACTCCGTCAGATACGGTATTTTCGACAGGTTGCGACCGAGCTCAGCTTTACCCGGGCGGCTCGTATGCTGCATATGGCGCAGCCTCCCTTGAGTCGCCAGATCAAGTTGCTGGAAGAGGAGCTCGGTGTAGACCTTTTCGAACGGATAGGTCGTGGCATTCGGCTGACCGATGCAGGCAGGTATTTCCTGGATCAGACTGAAAATTTGACCCGCAAACTGGAGGAAGTTGTCAAGGCGACACAGCGTATCGGACATAAAGACAAACGCTGGTTCGGCCTTGGCTTCGTGCCGTCCACACTCTATGGCTTCATGCCGCAGTTCATCGCAAGGCTGCGCGCGCTCGACACTCAGGTTGACATCGGCCTTATCGAGATGACGACTCTGCAACAGTTCGATGCCTTGAAAACGGGGCGTATCGATGTGGGCATCGGCCGCATCCTGTTGCACGACGATGAAGTCGAACGGCTTGTTCTTCGCGATGAACGTATCGTCGTGGCGCTGCCCGTACATCACAGCCTGGCAAAGCATAAGAAGCTGACCCTGGAAGATGTGGTGCCGCAACCGCTGATTCTTTATCCCGCCCGGCCGCGCCCAAGCTATGCCGACCATGTTTGTGATCTGTTCAGGGTCAAGGGATATACACCGGATGTGATCCAGGAAGTGAACGAGCTGCAAACCGCCATCGGACTGGTCGCCGCCGGGGTGGGCGTCGCGCTGGTGCCTGAGTCGGTACGTGGCCTGCACCGCGCCGATGTGGCTTATGTCGACCTGGACGAGCCGGGGTTCACCTCGCCCGTCATGCTCAGCTGGCGCAAGAATGATGACTCCGTATTCTTGAAGCAGGTCGTTGATCTGGCACGCACGATGGCATCGGGAAAGTAGTGGATGTTGCTCCTTTATGGCCGCTAAGCTGCGCGTGGACTGCCTTATGAATTCTGTCGATCGTTCGAATTCACCGTCATTGAAATCGTCGGCATTGCTGGACCAGATGTTGCGCGTCGTCGCTCGTCGTTACTCTCTGCCGGCGTTGGCAGCCCCATTACTGCCAGTACAGGATGCAAGTCCCGCCACGGCCCTAGCCTTGTCGATTGAGCTGGCACGCCAGGCAATCGTTCGAGGCGAAGTGCCAGACATAGGACTGAAACTTCGCTTCATCGAAGCGCTTGCGAGCATGATTCGTGACGCAATGCGTGAAGACTCGGGCGATTCTGGTTTTCAGGCTATGGTGTTGCGACATCGGGTGGCGACAGTGCGCGAATACGCGTCGCTGTCCGCGCACGCCGATCAGGATCGCCGCTTGGTCCGCAGCATTGTCGATGCTGTCGCCCATCCGGCTAAACAGCAGCGTATCCCGCCAGGTGGACAGCGTGAGGCCCTGGCACAATTACACGATTTCGCGGCCTCTGCAACATGGTCGGCGCTCGGCGACAAAGCGCAATGTCTACTTGCGATGCCTGCGGTCGCTGATGGCGATTCGTCCTTGAAGTACGATCTGGACCGATTGCTGGTGAGTCCGGCCTTGGGGCGATTGCGGCGTCTCGAAGTCTTGGCATCGGACAGGCATGTGCTCCGCTATCAATCGCTCTGGGACAGGAATGGTCCGCGCATGGGAAGTCCTGGTGCGATCGCCCAGGGTTCGATATCGAAACAGCGCGGTGTCGCTGTAGAGGCATCCGCAATACATGCACTCGACGTGCTGGCCCGACGCCTCAACGCCGAAGAGGGCGGTGTGACGGCATACCGTGTGGTAAGTTCGATGCGCGTGCCAGCCTCGATTCCTGCCACTCGCGACCGCGCCAAGAGTGAGTGGGACGCCGTGTTGCTAAGGCGTGCAAAGATGGCCGGCGAAAAATCGGAATGGGATGTTCGTTTGCTGGTCGAAGCCAAGGCTTCTGTCGATGCCGCAACAAGCGACCTGCCGCGCTTGCTGCGCGGCTTGCGTCTGCTTGCGCACGCTGAAGAAGACGCCGTTTATACGTTCAAGACGAGGCAGGGAGCGGTGCACTTGCGCGGAAGTTCGTTAAGAAAGCTTCCGACCGATGAGGCGAGCTTGGCGACGGCAGTTCTTTATTGCTGCGATGCACCAGCAGAAATGACATCGCGGTTGCTCAGTGCCGCCAGCCGGATGCAGCTTTTGACCGCGCCAGCCAGCATCGAATTTGCATGTGCCTTGGCGCAGAATGAGCATGTGAGTACGCAAGGCCTGCAGATCGTCTGGCTTGAGCTACTGGAATCAACCCGGTGGGGCGCTGTGCTAAATCAATATCCGATGCTGCGTCGCGTGCGTGAATTGATGGTCCACCCAGAGGATTTGGTGGTCACTGCAAAATTATCCTGATAGCGCCCTGGGCAGTCGCGCCTTCTGAATAGCCGGTTGTAGCTCAAGTTTCCGAGAATCATGCCGTTAACCATACGGTATAGGGTTTCATGGCCCTGATGACTTTCCTCTCCTTGCTGATCCCAATGAATTTGACTTCCAAGCTTGGAAACCGACGCATGCTTTGTGCGTTTGTTATAGCAAGCACCTTCCACCTGCCTGTCGGATATGCCGGCGGTACATCCTCCGCACACAAGACGAGTACGGCTGCAGGTTTGGCGTCGATGTCGCTGGAAGACTTGTTAAGGATGCGTGTCGTCACTACGGCGTCCCGGATTCCACAGCGCGTGTCCGATGCCCCGTCTGCCGTGGTTGTGCTGACAGCGGCCGATATCCAAACGTATGGATGGGACACACTGGGCGATGCGCTGGCGACGCTGCCCGGTCTTTATACTACCTACGACAGAAGCTATGCCTATCTTGGATCCCGCGGATTTCTCCGTGTTGGCGATTATGGCAGCCGCTTCCTGCTTCTTATAGACGGCCACCGGGCGAATGATCCCATTTACGATCAGGCGGCGATAGGCTCCGAATTCATGCTCGACATGGATTTGATCGAGCGCATCGAGTATTCACCAGGCCCCGGGTCGGCCGTGTACGGGGCAAATGCCCTGTTCGGTACGATCAACGTCATTACAAAGAAAGGGCGTGATTTCGACGGTGTGGAAGCGGCAGCATCCGTGGGCAGTTTCGGGAATAAAAAAGCCCGTATCACCTATGGGCGACAGGGGAAAGGCCGCAATGATTTCCTGATTTCAGCTACGACCCACGAGCGAAGTGGGCGCGATCTGTACTTCAGCGATTTTGACACGCCTGACCAGAATTACGGGGTCGCCAACGGCCTCGACTACGAGCGCGGACTGAAGCTGTTGCTTAAGGGCACGTATGAGGACTTCAGCTTTTCGCTATCACACGCCACGCGAAAGAAGGGTGTGCCAACCGCCGCGTACGACACTGTTTTCAACGAACCCTATTTCACGCAAGACGAGCAGACACTGGCTAGCGTGAAGTATTCCCGGGCGCTCACAAGCTCTGTCGCCATTGATGGGCATGTATTCGCCGGTCGGTATGACTACAAGGCCGAGTCCGTGCCCGCGTGGTCCGCGCCGCAAAAAAATACCGACGGGTCGCACGCGAACTGGTATGGACTGGATCTGCACGCTACTCTGACGAATTTTGATCGTCACAAAATTGTCGTCGGAACGCATGTTCAGCATGATGCGAGAAAGGATCAGTACAACTACAGTATTGAACCATATTGGTCTGAACTCGACGACCATCGCACTGGCAGCCATGCCGGATTTTACGTGGAAGACGAGATCACCTTGCCGTACAACTTCGTGTTGAACGCTGGCGTACGTTATGACACGCTTTCCGACGGCAAAAATAGCGTGAGTCCTCGAATCGCATTGATCCATAAGCTGAACCGGACCACAACAATCAAGGCGATCTACGGCACGGCGTTTCGCTCCCCCAATGCCTACGAGACGTATTATGCCTATTCCGGTGAGGGTGGCCAGGAGCCTAACCTCGATCTCCAGCCTGAACGCATCACCACGCATCAACTCGTACTGGATCAGGCGCTAGGCAATGCGACACATGCAACATTGTCAATCTTTCAATACAAGATCGATGATCTCATTTCGATGACAGTGAATCCCGAGACTGGTCTTTACGTGCACAAGAACATGGACCGGGCCGATGGACGTGGTGCAGAGCTCAACATCGAGCACAAATGGCGTGAAGGCGCGCAGGCAAGGGCCAGTTATTCGTGGCAACTCGCTCGCGACGGCATGACAAATGCGGTGCTCGACAACTCGCCCCGATCCATGGCCAAGCTTAATGTGGCAATTCCACTGTTCGATAATGCGGTCCGGCTTGGAACGGAGATCCGCTACATCAGTGCTCGCCGGACAGCGATGGACAACGTCCCCAGCTACTATGTCGCCAATTTGACGGTCAATCTACCGAAGCTTATTGCGCACGGAAATATCTCGTTCAGCGCCTATAACTTATTCAATAGGCGCTACGCAGATCCGGCTGGTCCAGGACTGGTTCAGGACTCCATCCGCCAGGATGGCCGGACGTTTTTGTTGAAATTTACCTATGAGCTGTAGATGATTGCACCATGCTTGAAGGGCCTCTTGAGCCTGACCCTGTCGGCGTTCCTTGGTGGCGTGCAGCCGGCATTCGCCCAAGTGGATGAGAATGCCTTGAAGGCAGCATTCATCTACAACTTCGCGATGTTTACGACCTGGAAGGCTCACCCGTCCGAAGGTCCCGTATTCAATGTCTGTGTCGGCGATGATAGTCCACTGAGAAGTGCGCTGGGCGAGCTCTCCGGCAGGCCGGTGGATAATCGATCATGGACGGTACGTACGATGCCGCCCGTATCGAACGCATCGATCTGCCAGATCGTTGTGTACGACCCGCAGAACGGCGGCCTCGCCAACGAGATCGCCGCCGCCGTGTACGGAAACTCGGTATTGCTTGTGACCGACGGTGGCGAAGCCCGGAAGAATCACGCGGTCATCACGCTCACGCTTGAAAAAGACCTATTGCATTTCGACGTCGATCTGGGTGCGGCTAAAGAGCGAGGGGTATCGCTAAGTTCCAATCTATTGAGGTTGGCCCGAAGCGTCTTATGAAACCTGACCCGTTGACCGCCAGGCCCAGGGGTTTTGGACGCGCATTGACTCTGGGCCATTTCATTGTGGCCGCGAGTGCGCTTTGCCTGATGGGTATGTTTTTATTGACATATCAGTTCCTGACATCGCGGGATGCGTTGACGCATGACGTGGAAACGCTGGCGGTGATTATCAGTAAAAATAGCGCGGCATCCTTGATGTTCAACGATTCCCAGACTGCCGAGGAGATCCTCCACTCTTTTCAGGGGGCACCTTATTTGGAGTCAGCTGTCATCTTCAATCTGGATCGCAAGCCGTTTGCGCGGTATTCGAAGGACGCGGATAAGCCGGTATTACGGCCGGAGACGATGACCGCCATCAAGACCACCCAGCTCGGCCTGGCCACGGTCAATGTCATGCGGCCTATTTTATTCAAGGATCAGCTGCATGGCTATGTCGCGTTGACGGCGACGATGACGCAGCTGTACGAAAAGCTTTTTGTTTACGCGTTTTTCTATTTGGCCGCCTCGATCGTGGCTATTGGTCTGTCGCTGCCTATTGTGAGTCGTCTGCGCAGGCAGATCATTAAGGCCGAAGAGCGCCTGGACTTTTATGCGTTTACGGATCCTGTTACTGGTCTGCCCAACCGCCGCGCCTTCCAGGCGAAATTGCTCGAGGCCGGCAAGCATGCGGAATCGACCGGCTCGTTGCTTGGCGTCTTGTTGCTGGATCTCGATGATTTCAAATCGGTCAACGACACGCTCGGACACTCCGTTGGCGATCAGCTGTTGCAGTCATTGGCGCAGCGCCTGCGCGATTCCGTAAAAAGCGCCGGCGTCGTGTATCGCGTGGGTGGCGACGAGTTCGGCGTCATCCTTTATCCGCTTAAAGACACCGGCATCGTTCGCTACGCGGCCAAAAGAATCCTGGCGGCCATTGCGGCACCCTGCGATCTGGCTGGCCGCCAGGTGTTCAGCACAGTGAGCATCGGGGCGAGCATTTTTCCGACAGATACGACTGACCTGACGCTATTAGTCAGCAATGCGGATATGGCGATGTATGCGGCCAAGAAGTCGGGTAAAAATGCTTTTCTTGCATTCGACAGCCAAATGTTTTTGATGAGCAAGAACCGGCTTGAGCTCGAGCGCGACATCCGCCGGGGCGTGGAGAATTCCGAGTTTGTCGTCTACTATCAGACGCAATTTTCCGCGAAATCGAATGCGCTCGTCGGCGTGGAGGCCTTGTTGCGATGGATGCCGCCGGATGGGAGCGTCATCGGACCAAGCGAGTTCATTCCCGTCGCCGAATCCACCGGTCTGATCGTCGACCTGGGCAGGTGGGTTCTTTTTCAGGCATGTACCCATGCGCGATCGTGGGCTGATCAGGGCCTTGGTCATATAAGGGTCTCGGTCAACGTTTCGGCTCGCCAGTTGCGCGATCCCGGGCTTTTGAAGGACGTGATCCGGACCTTGGCCGAGACGGGTTTGCCGCCTTCGCTGCTTGAACTCGAACTGACGGAAAGCCTGCTGATGGACGACGTTGAACAGGCGATTGTGTTTATGCGCGCCGCTCAGGAGCATGGCATCCAGATATCCATTGACGATTTCGGCACAGGTTTTTCTTCCCTCGCATATTTGCAGAAGTTCCCGCTCAACCGCCTGAAGATTGATCGGAGTTTTATCACTCGTTTACCCGGATCGGGCGACACTATCGTCACGGCCATTATTGGACTCGCGCACAGCTTTGGCCTGGAGGTCGTCGCCGAAGGCGTTGAAACGGAATCCCAACTTGAATGGCTGCAAATCGCCGGTTGCGACATTATCCAGGGGTATCTGTTGGGGCGTCCTGTCAGTGAAGAACAGGTCCGGCAAGTATTGGCGAAGAGAAGCGGGCTGAAAATCAGTCGTTTTTTCCGCCAGGAGGTATAGTGCCATAGCGCTACGGTGCGCCAGAAAAGCCACGCCTGTTTTCAATTCAAAATGACATTCATAGAGGAGTTCTCATGAGACATATTTCGCGCTATTTCTTAGGTCTTGCCATGGCCATGACGCTTGTTTCGGCCGCGCAAGCCGGTCCTCGTTTGGACCGCATCATGGAAAACAAAGTGATCCGGGTTGGCACCCCTGGCGACTACAGGCCTTTTGCCATCAAATCAGATAAAGGCGGCTACGAAGGCCACGACATTGATGTGATGGAAGCCATGGCGAAAGGCCTGGGGGTAAAGGTTGAGTATGTGCCAACTTCCTGGCCCAATTTAATGAACGATCTGCTGGCGGACAAGTTTGATGTCGCTGTGGGAGGAATCACCCGTAATGTCGCCCGTATCAGCAAAGCAGCCATGCTGCCGGGCTACGCCTCATTCGGTAAGGTCGCCCTGGTCCGCAAAGATGAAGCGTCCAAATATAAATCGGTCGACGATCTGAATCAGGCTTCGGTTCGTGTCATCAAAAACCCGGGTGGCACCAATGAAATTTTCGTGCAAGAAAACTTGAAACAAGCTCATGTCAGCACTCACGGGAAAAATGCGGAGATCCCGGCGCTGATCGCCGAAGGCAAAGGCGATGTCATGATCACCGAGACATACGAAGCGTTGCATTACAGCAAGGCAGATCCCCGTCTTGCGGCCATATTCATCGATGCGCCTTTGACACCCAAGAGTCAGCTCGGTTTCATGCTGCCTGTTGACGACGCCGACTACGTGCGTGTCATGGAGTTTGCCTGGGATCTCGTTGACGAACGCGACACGCTGGACCAGGCGGAAGATCGCTGGCTGAAGTAAACCGAAGACAAAGTCGGGCGGCGCGCTCCATGGAAGGAATGAACCCATGCTGTCCGAGCCGTCCGACGATGACGTGTCGGTGTCGCGCAGCGACTTCAGCAACGACCGCAAAGATTGCTCGGGTACCGCACAGCCGATAACTGGATTCGGCTCGCTCCGGCTCGCTTTTCAGATCAATTGCTGCGCCATTCGTAGAAATTGGGCAATGAGAGGGGAGTTTTTTCGTTCAGCTCTGCAGATCAGTCTTGTGTACGTCCTTGCATCGAAATTTCTGACGTTCAGCTTTACCAGACCGGGGCCCGGCAAGTAAGCCCTGTCGGCGACGACTCCTAGCCCCAATCCTTGAATTACCGCCTCTCGCACGGCTTCCCGACTACGCATCTCGACGCTTGTTTTGATTTTTATCCGGTTGGATTTCAAGAAATCTTCGAATGCCTTGCGTGTTCCTGAGCCTTCTTCGCGCATGACGAACTCCTGATTCGTCAAGTCGGCCAGGTTCAATTCGTCCGCGTCGGCCAGTTCATGTGATGTGGCTGAAAAAATTACAAGGGCCTGCTCCCGGTAAGGCATGCAAAAGATCTGAGGGTCGGTAATCTCGTTCAACACCAGGCCAATATCGCCCTGGTAGTCCAGTATGCGCTGTGTGATGGACTTGGAGTCACCGACGGTAACGGTGACCTGCACGCCCGGGTAGCGCATCCGATAGGCCTTGATGATAGGTGTGACGTTGTACGGCCCGATAGCGTGCAGATTCAGGGTTCCACTGTAATGGGTTTTCGCCGCTGTCAACATCGAGCGGGCATCGTCCTCTGCGCTGAATATCCGCCGCGTGTGTTCCAGCAAAGCATCGCCGAACTCAGTGAGGACCAGGCGCCGGCCTTTGCGAAAGAAAAGCTCGACGCCATATTCCGCCTCCAGCCGCAAAATGTGGGCCGATACTGTGGGTTGGCGCAATCCCAGTTGACGTGCGGCGGTTGTAATCGAACTTGCGCGTGCGGTGGCATCGAAGGCCTTCAGCGCGGCCAGTAAGGTAATCCCTGACATAGACGCCACCTATACATTGGTCTGTTATTTAGGAGAAAACGTAAACACGGATGACATAACCTTTGATCATACTGGCAAGCATTGTAGTTCGCCATGTGCTCAACCTTCATGTGGTCGTACTGTCCGAATCACTTAATGCAATGGGGCAACCCCGATGATTCCTTCAACAAAGCTTCCATGGCTGGTACAGACCAGCGATCTGGCGGTGACGTACCCCAACGGCCACCAGGCTTTGTATCCTACCTCGCTCACGATATACCCCGGAGAGATTTTGGTTTTATTGGGAGCTTCGGGGGCAGGTAAGTCGACCTTGCTGCGTAGCCTCAATGGTTTGGTGCGACCCTCGGAAGGTGAAATCATACTAAGCGACATCGGTCGGCCGCAGCGCGATAAACGCGTATTGCGAGAGCACAGACGCAAGACCGGCATGGTGTTTCAGCAGCATCATCTTATCGGGCGGCTCACGGTCCTGGCGAATGTCTTGCTGGGCCGGGTCGCAACTCGTGGCAACTGGCGTTCCCTGTTTCCCTGGTCGCGTGAGGACAAGTTGGAGGCTTTGGCCGTGCTTGACCGCGTAGGTCTTGTCGATAAGGCACTGGTGCGCGCCGATGCGCTTTCGGGAGGTCAGCAACAGCGGGTGGGTATCGCGCGAGCGCTTATCCAGAAACCGCGACTAATGCTTGCTGACGAACCTGTGGCGAGCCTGGATCCGGTGACGGCGGAAAGCGTGTTGACTCTGTTGCACGACATCTGCAAAACAGACCACCTGACCGCCGTCGTCAGCCTGCATCAGATCGAGTTCGCCAAGAAATTCGCCGACCGCATTATTGGTCTGAGTCACGGAACCGTTGTCTTCGAAGGCAAGCCCGACGCCTTGGGCGACGACGCCATGCGACGACTTTACGCTACATCTTCCCAGTCCAGCAAACCATCATCCGGCTTCGTCGCACCCGCGCTTTACGCCGCTTAATTCTCAGGAGTTACACCCTTATGTTCCCACGTAGACGTTTCGTCAACTGCATGGCAGTTGGCCTGTTCTCGATTGCGATTCCTTTCTCAGTGTCCGCCCAGGGTAAAGACCCCTCACGGCTGCGCGTCGCGCTGTTGCCGGACGAGAATGCCGCCACGTTGATTCAGAACGCCCAGCCGCTCAAGCAATACTTGCGAAAAGCATTGAACAAAGAAATTGAGCTCATCGTGACAACGGACTATTCCTCGATGATCGAGGCAATGCGGTTCGGACGCATTGAAATCGCCTATTTCGGACCTTTTTCCTATGTCCTCGCCAAGTCGAAAGCCAAGAATATTGAACCTTTTGCAGTGGGTGTGGAACGCGGGTCGCCCACCTATCAGTCGGTGCTGATTGCCAAGGTGGACGGCCCCGTTAAAACACTTGGGGATATCCGTGGACAGTCCTTTGCTTTTGGAGACCATGCGTCGACCTCCAGTCATCTGGCTCCCCGGGCCCACCTCTTAAAGACCACAGGATTGGACGGCGAAAAAGATTATCGGCCTGTACATCTGGGTACACACGATGCAGTTGCCCGTGCTGTCCAGGCTGGGCAGGTTCCTGCCGGCGCGCTCTCCAAGCCCATTCTTGATTCCTTGATTCAAAGGGGCATCATCGATGCGTCGAAAATAATTGAACTGGACCTGAGCGCGCCTATCCCCAACTACCCCATGGTCATGCAGGCCGATCTGAAACCTCAGCTCAAGGACGCGATCAGGAAAGCGTTCATTGATATGACTGATGCAGAGGTGCTTAAGACCTTCAGGATCCAGGCCTTTGCGCCAACGGACGACAAGGCGTACGACGTGCTGCGTGACACCGCCGCCATTTTAAAACTCGATATCGGAAAAATGAAGTGACCATGCCAATAAAGTACGCGGCGTTTTTGGCCGCGGATCGTTTGCGCGTCCAGCGTCAGTTGTTGTTGGCATTCGCCATTTTCATCGCCTGCCTCCTGGCTTTGGACGTTACAGGTTTCTTCGATATCCAGCGATTTGTCGAGGGGGCGCCGGCGATGCGACAACTCGGTTCGGAAATGATCCCACCGAATTTCGAACGGTGGCGTCACTGGATCATGCCGCTCAGGGACACGCTGGCGATGTCCGTTGCCGGAACGGCGCTCACTGTGGTGTTGTCGCTGCCGCTGGCACTGTTGGCCGCGCCCAATACCACGCCCCATCCGGCATTAGGACGTCTATTGCGTATGGTGCTTGCCGCTTTTCGCTCCGTGCCTGAGATTATTCTCGGCATTATTTTCGTGGCTGCGGTGGGTTTTGGTGCCTTGCCTGGCGTGCTTGCCTTGGCCTTGCACTCGACCGGCATGGTCGGAAAGTTCTATGCCGAAGCCATTGAACACGCCGATCCCAAACCCATGGAGGCGGCGATGGCCGCCGGCGCCAGCCGATTTCAGGTGATCATGCATTCGGTTCTGCCTCAAGTTCTTCCCCAGCTCGCCGATATTACGATTTATCGCTGGGAATATCACTTTCGTGCCTCCGCAGTTCTGGGCATCGTAGGTGCCGGGGGAATTGGCTTCGAGCTCATGGCCGCCTTGCGTCTGATCAAGTACGACGAGGTGTCGGCCATTCTGTTATCGATTCTGGTTTGCGTCATTGTCGTAGACAGCATAGGAACCGCGCTGCGTCGATATCTTAAATAAATAAACCAAATTTCCAAGTCAATGAAGTTATGAAACCAAAAATAGTGGTGACCCAGCCTGTTCATGCGGATGTACTGTGCAAGCTGGAGGCGGCGGGAGACGTTGTCATGAACCCTGGCCCCGAGCCTTGGGACAAGCAGCAATTTCATCAGCATCTCGCTGACGCCGACGCCTTGATGGCATTCATGCCCGATCGTATCGATGCCGACGTCTTGCGGCATGCGCCGCGATTGAAGACCATCGCGTGCGCCTTGAAAGGCTATGACAATTTCGATCTGGTGGCCTGCGGGAAGGCGGGCATAGCGATTAGTTTTGTGCCTGACCTGCTGACCGAACCGACAGCAGAACTGGCCATAGGGTTGGCCATTGCAGCAGGCCGGCATATAGTGGCTGGAGACCGTATCGTTCGTTCAGGCCGGTTTTGCGGTTGGCGACCCGTTTTATATGGAATGGGCCTGCACCGGTCGATTGTTGCTGTCGTGGGTTTGGGAGCTGTAGGCAAGGCGATTGTAGACCGTCTGTCCGGTTTTGGCTGTGCCTCGATTCTGGGGGTGGATCCGCACAATCCGGATCCGCGCACTATCCCGGTCAGTCTGGCTGATGCCGTGACGCGCGCGGACTATTTACTATTTGCCGTACCGTTGACGCTGCAGACACGGTATTTGCTGGATGAGGCTTTGCTCGCCCATGTGAAGCCCGGCGTGGTCATCGTCAACGTCGGTCGGGGATCGGTAATTAGCGAGGCGGCGATTGCCAAAGGTCTTGCCCAAGGCGTGGTCGGAGCCTACGCGGCAGATGTGTACGAAATGGAAGACTGGCTGCTTCCTGATAGGCCGTGTTCCATTGATGCAAATTTATTGCAGTCCGCGCACACGATATTGACGCCCCATATCGGATCGGCCGTTGCCAGTGTCCGTCTGGCAATAGAGCATCGCGCTGCCGATAATTTGATGCAGGTGCTTGCGGGAGCGGCTCCCAGGGACGTGCTCTGACGAGGTGGCGCGAGCTCTGTGCGCACCGAATCAAAAGGACCCTGCACACCATGTGCGGATCCTGCGCCACCCGATCACTAATGTACACACAAAAGCACCGAAAAGAAGCCCGGTAACGTGGTGTCATCCCGGCTTGCCGACCCTTGAGGCAAAGGCAAAAGAGTTGGACCATCGGTTGCCTAAAGCGGCGAAAAAGGCGCTGCGCATACGCCCGAGATCGCCGAAGCGACGTTCTCGGCGTTGCGGTCCGGCTTGTCGAATGGCGATTTTTTCCAGAATTATTTAATTTCAGGCGAATCGTCGTAACGGTAATATTAGAGATAACGTTTACAGACCGGGGTCTTCTTGGAGGAAAATCGCCATGAATAAGCGGCTTGGGTTGAGGATCATCTTGGCTTCGGCCACGCTTCTCGCGGCAATAGGCGTGGCCTGGATATTTTCGCTGCCTGCCACACCGGACCCCGGCGCCGCGCCGCCCATTGAAACGCAAGAGACAGACGCCATGCTGGCGGCTCTGAAGCCGCCTAAACGCGAGCGACCGCTGATCGCGATTATAGGTATCAACGAAGGCACGGAGGTCACCGACTATCTTATGCCCTACGGCATCCTGAAGCGCACTGATGTCGCCGACGTCGTGGCGCTGGCAACGGAGCCAGGGCCGCTGAGGCTCTATCCGGCCCTCCAGGTCGAGCCCGATGCGACGATCGCGCAGTTCGATGCCCAATATCCTGATGGCGCCGACTATATTGTCGTCCCGGCCATGAGTCGTGATGACGATCCCGCCGCCCTCACGTGGATCCGGGGCCAGGCGGGAAAAGGCGCGATCGTCATCGCCGTCTGCGCGGGGGTAAAGGTGGCGGGCGAGGCCGGCTTGCTGGACAATAAGCGCGCAACGACGCACTGGTATTTTGTCGATGAGCTTCGTGATAGAGTGCCTTCGCTCCATTACGTCGCAGACCGGCGGCTGGTGGCTGACCAGGGCATTGCCACGACGACCGGCATATCCGCCTCCATGCCCATGATGCTGACCTTGATCGAGTCCATTGCTGGCCGTGATAAGGCGATGGCTGTCGCACGCGATCTTGGCCTCAGCACGTGGGATGCTCGCCACAATAGCAGCGCGTTCAAGATCACGCGCGCTTTCGCCGCCACTGTGCTCGGCAACGTCCTTGCCTTCTGGAAACGGGATCAGCTCGGCATCGAACTGGTAGCAGGGATGGATGAGGTGTCGCTCGCCATCGTGGCAGACGCCTGGTCGCGGACCTACCGATCAAGTACGGTAACGTTCGCAAGTTCGGCCGATGCCGTAGACAGCCGCAGTGGCTTGCGCATCATCCCCGACAGGGTCGCCACGGAGTGGCCGGATGAGCAGCTCGTCCCTGCGTTCGCCGATCGCAAACCGGCAGAAGCACTGGATCAAGCGCTTTTTCAAATCGGAGCTCGATATGGGGATCGCACCGCCAGGGTCGTGGCCATGCAGCTCGAATATCCACGTCGAGAGGTACCACGGGAGGAAAACCAATGAACGCTCAGAAGTTACACAGACTGCGTTCATTACGGGATGGTCATCCAGTGCACGGCCGCAGTTCCAGCCTGTCCCGCAACCGTCTCCGCAAGCGTGCTACGAATGTGTCACTGCCCAAGGACCTTCTTTCCGAGGCAAAGGCCTTGCAAATCAATATCTCGCAGGCGGCTGAAGCCGGTGTTGTTCAGGCCACCGCATGCACGCGCAGCGAGCGCTGGCTTGCTGAGAACCAGGAAGCCATCGAGAGTTCCAATGCTTTCGTTGGAAAATACGGCCTTCCACTAACGAAGTACCGGATGTTTTGATGAGCCCAATTTTTCCAGGGCGTTAATTGATTTTGCGGAGAGGCTCATCCAGATTCCGCAATCGAAATTGGATTGGAGATTCTTCGAAGGCATTTGTCCTTCGCAACGCAGTTGTTGCATTTTTTGCAACAACTGAACCCCGTTCCAATTCTCCCTCTTTAAATACATTGCGGATATGACGCGAGATAACTGATTTATCGCGATCAAATAAGGCAGCCATCTGATCCAGACTAAGCCAGGCTGTATCTCGGTCTACAGTCACTTCCAACTGTGCATGGTACGCGCGCACTTTGCGCGCCGGGACACTAGTATTTGTGGCGAGTATGGCTACTTCGTAGGCGACCTGTACCGCCAGCCTGCTACGCACGCACAGCGCGACGCCGACGAGCATATACAGAACCAACAGTACGATAAGCACAGAGGCGACCATGGCGGGCGGTGATGATTGTAAAGCTGACATGCTACCGCAGCGACGGCAGGACCCTTTCAAATTTTGCGCGAAATCTGACGGCCGTTTTCGTTCAAAACGTGACCGGGGGTGTTCCCATAATCGACCCGTACCCCTGCGCATACGTCAAAATCGCGCGCCCGTTTGATCAAATCACAGTTATACCCGTTAGCGAGGCGACCCCCAATAAGGGGGAGCCACCCGGGGGTGGGGTCAGGACCGGGTGCATTTGTGATCTGGGCAGGCCCGCAGACGCGCCAGTACGACGCAGACTACGTTTTCTAGATGAGGCGTGGGAGAGGGGCATAGCCATAGCCTGCGACGCCGTCAGGGCGGCTGTAGTCGCTTCGCCGCCTGCGGCACCACGTCATGGCCAATAGACCAGACCATTACCCCGTAATGCCGTCAGTCTCAGAGTTGGGGCTTCGGGGGTACACAGAGGGTACACGGACGGCAAAAAGCAAAACGCCAACCCCGAAAGGTTGGCGTAAGTGCTTGATATCTTTGGTGGCGCATCCCTGATTCGAACAGGGGACCTGCGGATTATGATTCGGCAGCTAACGCGGTAAGTCTTTGATAAATAAATAGAACCAGTATTAAACAAGCATAATTAAAAGCTTTTTGGCATCAGTAGTTTAGCGTAATTTAGTGTAGTCGGTGAAAACTGAGCAGTGCACCTGGAGTGCGCTGGAAGGGTATATCTATTGAATACGGTCGTCAGAATCTAAATTGGTTTCGGTTCGATCCGCTAAACACCCTCAGTTCGGCCTAGCAGAAAACGACCGAGGCTGTGTGAAAACGCAAAAATGAACTGGGGCGGAAGGAGTCGACGCAGCAGAATGGCCGGCATTCAATATTCTGGTGCTTGGCAATGGTAAGAGCACCCCTGAAAATGAGCTGTCGCCACGTTTTCACACAGCCTCGACCCATTGCTGACGTTCACAATTTCTTCCCTTTGAGACGCTTCAAGGAGTGCAACGACCAACGTCTCGGTACTCTGTCGATAAGCTATAGGCTAGGTCGTCCTGGCAGTCGCCCAGCAGTCAACGTCGAAGCCAAGTCTACGACGATTCCACTACTAGCCGGCTGGAAACGTGATCTTCAATGTATCCTTCATTTCCTTTTGTTGGCGCTTTGACACGATGAGACTAATGATTTCTCGGAGATTTCTATTGCCAGCACCTTGCAGCTTGTCTGCAAATAGATGGCACAATAAAACATTGACGGAAGTAATTACGTGACTCTCACGGGTCGCCCATTTGCCCACCGCCTGAACGCCCGTGTCCCACAAATGGATTTCCGTGAGGTTTTGTGTCATCCGAAAGGCTTTGGAAGAACCGTGCACAGCCTTCGACAATGTCGAATATTCGTCTTTCAAGGTTGCAAGGCTCTGAAGCCCTTGAGGGCTATTGCAGACGGCAGGATGCGATTCAAAATACGAATTCAGTTCGGAAAAGCTGATCCGATATCTCCCTACCTCCCACTTAGCAAGCTCGATAGGATGGTCCTTGAAGTACAGACTAAAATAGACATTCTCGATCCCACCACGTAAGGCTTTTAGAGCTTGCCGGAACGAGCCGCAGCGCGAAAGGCAATGAGATATTAAGAAATCGTTCTGAGCCTCGAAAAAGAAGGCTTCCGCTCCTTCGCTCACATTACCGAGAATCACTGAAGTACGCCAGGCCTGTATTGTCGAAATGCGCAGATAGCTGTCCACGAACCTCTTGCGCGATCCAGAAAGTGCACCTAGTGCTTGATTTAGATCATTCGGCCATTGTTTCTCGAATGCGTCAAAATTGCTTTCTACTTCATCACGGAGGGTCGCGGTCATAATTACCGATTAAGTAGCGATGAAAGAGCACGTGCCAACTCAGGAGAGCCCTGGGCCTCTCGATTTGACACTCTGCGTTGCAACCGCTCTCGGGCTTCAGGCTCCGTCTCAAGAATCCTCAATACCTTCCCCATAATGTCACGCGATGCGTCTCTAGAACGGATGTCTACCGACAGCCCTAGATCACTGATCAATTTGATCCACTCTGTCTTGTCCACTCGCGACAATGATACGAGGGCGCTTAAAGCGATCGGCAGATCCTCATTTTTTCCTCTAGACCGATTAGATGGCCCATAATCTATCGGGTTCAGGAGCTTCGAAAGGTCGCCTATGTCGATATTAGGCGCATTTTTTAGCGCGTTTGCGAGCTTCTTTAGAGCGTCAGCGAGTTCGTGTGTATACATTATCAAATCCCAATGCGCTTAGCGATGTCCGCATAAACGGCGCTAAATTCGGCGGTCGCTGTTGCATCGCCTGCGTCGAAGACTGATTTTTGCTTTGCCGCAGCCTCTGCCACCCTGACGCGCTCAGTGAGCACCGACTCCAAGACATCAGTTTTGAAAGTGCTTCGCAACTGACTAACAATTTCGTCTCGGTGAAAGGCGGGCCGCCCAACTCGTGAAATAACAATGCCTGCAAGATTCAGTTTTTGATCGAGATCGTCGCCCAACTTATTCACTCTACTTAGCAAGATTCCTACGCCGAGGGCCGACAAAAAATCAGCTGAGATCGGCACTACAAAAAAGCTACTGGCCGCCAAGGCATTTTGCGTAGGGATGGTCAGGTTAGGCGGACAATCGCAAATAATTACATCGTATTCATTGTCAACATGCGCAAGCGCTTTGCGCAGTCTGGTTTCACGGGCAGTTGCACCCGCCATGTCGAGATCGATAGTGAACAAGTCCAGATGCGATGGAATCAGGTCGACATTTTTGAAAACACCTTTGAGCGCTACGTCTTTTACCGTTTTTTGCTTGGCTGTCGCATTCGTATGCTGTCTTGCACCAAGCAGATCCGCGACAGTTCCAAACTTCTTTGCATGTTGGCTCCATGCATCAACTTCCATGCATGAGAAGGTCGCATTTGTTTGCGGATCTAGGTCAATGAGTAGGGTCCGTTTGTTCTTCTTGCCGAAGTACGCAGCCATGTTGACGGCCAGCGTTGTTTTTCCAACACCACCCTTCAAGTTGACACAAGAAACGATCGTGGCCACAGTGTTTTCCTTTCTTTTAGATGAACTCGTACTCATGGAAATTAGTCGAGATTGTAACGGCTTGCCGCGACACGCGGCTACGCACGTCGTGCCAGACTTTTCAGTATTGACGAGGACAATGATACGATGCCGTTCGAGTTATGAGAAGCATCGCTGAAACCAATGGTTGCCGCAGGGCAAAGAGACAAGCGTTTCTCTTTCGTGGCAACCGGTACCGCTACGGGGAAAGCAAACGCTTTTTTTTTAGAAATTTAGCCGCTAAAATTTCCCTAAGGAACCTCTGAACAAGTCCAACGAACCTGTCAGAATATAAGTTATTGAAAACAGTCCGATCCGAGTGAACCCGATGAGCCAGTTGAGTTTTTCCG